>Ga0209081_1001699_pt1 | contig 13068 bp, 10 predicted proteins | sample GOMGulsemesocosm_4_FD_184636 | JGI IMG/M metagenome (GOLD analysis project Ga0209081, IMG submission 184636) | Methane-oxidizing microbial communities from mesocosms in the Gulf of Mexico - GOM15B Gulf of Mexico (SPAdes) (version 2) | ecosystem: Environmental > Aquatic > Marine > Cold seeps... | reverse complement strand
AACCGGGCCGGGTGTTTCGGCCTTGTATAGCTGCATGCCTCCAATACCCAGCATAGGAAGAATGGCGACCGCGAGCACGATAATGCCCATTCCACCTAACCATTGGAGTTGTTGACGGTAGAAAAGAATGGATTTTGGAAGTTGGTCAAGCCCCGTTATGACAGTTGCGCCAGTGGTTGTTAAACCTGAAATAGATTCGAAAATGGCGTCGGTGAGTGATAGCGAAGGTAGTGACGATACGTAAAATGGGATAGAGCCCGATAAGCCTAGGCTGACCCAAAAAACAACGGCAACAACGAAACCATCACGTGTTCTTAGTTCTCCCTTAGCATTTTTAGCACTTAGCCAAAGACTTAAGCCGGTTAGAAATACAACCAAAAAACCAATAATGAATGGCTGGTGATTTTGTTCCTGGTAGATTGCTGAAACAATTGCAGGAGGTAGCATGGTGAAGCTAAATAAGGCTAGTAATAGCCCCGATATTTTTCTAATAACGTTGTAGTGCATGCTTAGTGAATGAATCGACTCAATAAGGATTTATGTGGTTGAAATATAGCCTCTACTTGGTGAACTAAGGCTTTGTCGGCAACAAATAAAATAATATGGTCTTCAACTTCAATAATAAGTTCGGCATGTGTGGGAATAGATTTCTCATTTCTCACTAAACCAATAATAAGGCAACCTTGCGGAAGCTTTATATCGCAGAGTCTTTTGCCAGCTAAATCATGTTTGTCACCATTTTCTTGTACGGTGGCTTCGAAGGCTTCGGCTTTACCGCGTAATAATGAATGAACGCTACCAATTTTACCGCGCCGGACTTGGCTAAGGACTTTTCCAATGGTGGTGTGTTGTGGGTAAATGACGTTATCAATTGAACCATTATCAACCATGTTCATATAGGCGTTACGGTCGACAAGACTCATAACCACTTGTGCGCCAAGGCTTTTGGCTAGCATAGAACAGAGGATGTTGGTTTCATCATCGCTGGTTAGTGTGCAGAAAACATCGGTTCTATCAATGTTTTCATCAAGTAGAAAGGCTTCGTCGCTTGCGTCACCAGATAAAACGATGCTGTGGTTGAGCTTTTCTGAAAGCTGGTCGGCTTTTTCACTACTTTTGGTAATGATTTTAACTTGTAATGTGTTTTCTAGAGCTTGCGCTAAACCTAGGCCTATACGGCCACCACCAGCTATAATTAAGCGCTTGTACGGCTTATTCTGATTAAATAAAATGCTAAAAACTTGTTTAATATCTTCAGAAGTGGCGATAAAAAATAAACGGTCGCCTTCTTGGATAACCGTTTGGTAGTCGGGGTAAACAATGTTGCCTTGCCTGTGTATGATTGCGATTCTGGCATAAATACCCTGCAATGAAGCGGTTAAATCCTTTAGTGTCTGGCCAATTAAATCACTGTCACGTTTGCAGCGTGCCTCTACTAGGCTAAGGGCCCCGTTTGCGAAAGATAAAACCTGCTGTGAGCCAGGGTGCAGTATCAGGTTTTTGATAAAGTTCACAATCTCATTCTCAGGGTTGATTATGAGGTCGATGGGTATGGCATTGCTATTAAATAGCTTTTCTTGGTAGTCCAAAAATGACCGTGATCTAACACGAGCTATTTTTTGCGGCACTTGGAATAAGTGATGAGCGACTTGGCAGGCCAGCATATTTGTTTCATCGCTATCGGTCACAGCGATAATAATGTCAGCCCCCTTAACGCCCGCGCTTTCAAGTACATCTGGGTGTGAAACGCTGCCGCAAATAGCCGATACATCTAGGCGTTCACAGGCAGCATCTATAACGCTTTGGTTTTTATCAATCAGTGTAATATCAATGTTTTCACACGATAAATTACTGGCTATAGTAAAGCCGACTCGACCGGCACCTAAAATAATAATTCTCATTTGATTACAGCTTTTTTTGGTTAACGCTTGCCTCTAAACTCAATGCCTAAAGTGTGTAGCTTACGATAGAGATGAGTTCTTTCGACGCCGGCAGTTTCGGCTAACTTAGTTACACTACCATTATGTTGGTCTAGGTGATAATCAAGGTAGGCTTTTTCGAATTGTGCACGTGCATCTTTGAGGGGTAAATCATAAAAAATGGGTAAATCACAGCGATTAATAACTGACCTAGCCGCTTCACCAAGAGTGGTTTTTACTTCAGTGAGCCCAATTTCGTCGCCATGCCCTAAAATTAATAAGCGTTGTACTACATTTTTGAGTTCACGGATATTGCCTAACCAAGCGTAGTCACTTAAAAATTGTTGTGCAGCATGGGTAAACTTACGTTTCGGTAAGTTTTCTCGTTTAATGTAATGCTGTAGATAGAAGTCGAGTAGTAGCGGTATGTCTTCTTTTCTATCTCTTAGCGGTGCTAGGTGTAGACAAGCAACATTTAGTAAATAATATAGATCTTGTCGGAATTGACCTTGTTGAATGGCTTCCTCAAGGTCTTGGCGTGTTGATGCGATAACTCGTACGTCGGCTTTTACTTCTTCGTGCCCACCAACGCGCTGGAATGATCGTGATTCTAAGGCGCTTAACAAGCGATGTTGAACCTCATTGTCCATATCGCCTATTTCATCAATAAATAAGGTGCCGTGGTTGGCTTTTTCTAATAAGCCATAGTGTATGGAGTTGCCATCTTCACGGCCAAAAAACTCTTCTAAAGCATTGTTTGAAGTAATAATGCCAGTATTCAGCTCAATAAAGGGCCCTTGTTTGCGCTGGCTATGTTCGTGAATATATCGAGCCAAGGTTTCTTTGCCGCTACCAGGTTCGCCGGTTAAAAGCACTCGTGTATCGTGCTGCCCTAGACGACGAGCTTGTTCCAGCAATTGCTGGATTTGTTTGCTGCTACCGAGAGGTTCTTGGCGGCTAGCTGAGAATTGACGAAGGTCAATGTTCTCTTGTTTTAATTTTTCTGCTTCAAGTGCGCGTTCGATGGTTAATAGTAACTTGGCAATTGATAATGGTTTTTCCAAGAAATCGTAAGCACCTAAGCGAGTCGCTTCAACGGCTGTTTCTACGGTGCCATGCCCTGACATCATAATAACTGGGCAAGAGAGTTCACCGCTGGTAGACCATTCCTTTAATAAACTAATGCCATCAGTATCGGGCATCCATATGTCGAGCAGAATTAAATCATGCCGACATTCGTGCCTTGCCTGTTGGGCAGCCACTGCATTTTCAGCGGTAGATACTTGATAGCCTTCATCTTCCAGAATGTCGCAAACTAAATCACGAATATCAGGTTCATCATCAATGACAAGGATATGAGGTTTGTTCATGCAAATATTTCCGTGGATCGGTTGTTTTTATCGGTAGTAATAGGAAGTTGAATGATAAAGTTTGCGCCTTGAGGCTCTACAGGTTTAAGGCAAATACTGCCGCCATGTTCTTCAATGATCTTTTTAACAATTGCAAGTCCCAGCCCAGTACCTTTGTCTTTAGACGTAATATAAGGCTCAAAAATCTGCGCTAGCATCGAATTATCTACCCCTAGGCCGTTATCGGCAATACAAATCTTTACTGAATGCTTTTCTTGTTGGTAGTCAACCGAGATATTGACCTCACCGTTTTCTATACCATCAATGGCTTCTTGAGCATTCTTAATGAGATTAATGAGTACTTGTCTTAGCCGAATCGGGTCGGCAAATACAGTAGGAATAGGAGAGCTAATGTTTACCTTTAGATGCTTAATTTGCCCCTTATATAGGCTGCTAACATCGTCGATAAGCTGATCAAGGTGTATCGATTGTGGTTTTGACTTTGGGGGGCGGGCGAAGTCTGAGAAGTCATCAACCATACTTTTCATCGCGCTAACTTGATGGATGATGGTATTGGTCGATTTGCTTAATAATTGGTCGGTAGCCGAATCTAATTTTCCATGTAGTTTGCGTTGTAGGCGTTCAGCAGATAATTGTATTGGTGTGAGAGGGTTTTTTATTTCATGTGCCAAGCGTTGAGCGACTTCGCTCCATGCCGCATTACGCTGAGATTGTATGATGGGTGTAACATCATCAAAAACCAATACATAGCCGGATAAGCTTTGGTCTGTTGCGTATAAGGGAGCGCCTTTTAGCAGGATGGTTTTATTCTGATGGTTGATAGAAAAAACAAATTCATGCTGCCACTGTGCGGTGGTAGAAGAAAACTTATCGATCAGCAGCGCGCTGAAGGTCTCTAATGAGGGGAACTTAGTCGCCATTTCCGCTAAAGAGTATTCTATGCAGGCACTAAGTGGGCACTCTAGGATTTCTCCTGCTCCTTGATTGATCATTTTTAGGCGTAACGATAGGTCGAATCCAAGCACACCACTGGATAGGTGGCTGAGTATTGTTTCAAGGTATGCGTGTTGATCTTCAGCTTCACGTTGGGCTTTATTGGCTGCTTGTCTAGAGCTAGCAATGCGTACCGTCATATCGTTAAACGAATTAACTAAAAAGCCTAATTCGTCTTCTCGCTCAACGGTCAGTTTTTTTTCGTAATCTCCTTCAGCGACGGCTTGAGTGCCCTTGACGAGTTGGCGAATGGGTTCGATTAATTCGCGTGCAAACACAAAGGCTGCCCAGCTAGCGGCTAATAAGCTAAAGATGAGGACGATTGATAGGGTGAGAGTGAAGCTAAACTTTAAGGAGCTGCGTAAGTAGTTAAACTCTTGGTAAGCGGTATAGGCATTTTCAACAGAGTTTGCTAATTCGCTAAGATCCTCGGGAACGGTGTAAATGGCCTGTAAATACCGCTTAGGGGAAGAATGTTTTATCTCTATCAGGGTTCTAACGATTAGCCCATCAAAGTTGCCAGGTTCTAAACTAATAAACTCCCCATTTTGTTTGGCGAGCATTAGCATTTCGTTACCGGGAGTATTGGGTATGAGGACTCCTGGATCAAGGTTGGTTGTTGCGATGATTTGCCCTTGCTTGGAAAATACGGTGAGTTCGCCTGCGTTACTTCTTTCGCGCAAGCCGACAAGGGTTAGCGAGAGTAAAATGTCGGGCTCATTTTCTAATTGATTAGCGAGTTGTCGTGTTTCTTTCATTAAAGAAAGCGTTCGGTTATCAAGCGAGCGACGACTGAGAGTTAAGGAGTCTTGCACCGCATCATCAATTTTGGCATCAAACCAGCTGTCTATGCTTTGGTGTAATAACTGGTTGGAGAAATAGAACACAATGCCGGTTGGAATGACTGATATCGCAAAAAATAGTAAGACAACTTTTGCAGTTATTCGTGAACCAATGACTTTGTTTTTAAATTGTCGGCATAGCTGGCGAATATTGGCTATGAGTAGGCCAAATAGGATCAGTGTTCCAATAACATTAATGACAATAAGGCTTGAGAATAAGTCATTAAACTGCGACGAAGACTGCGTAGCATGGCTCATTAGGTAAAGGCTAAACAGCAGGCTAAGTAAGGCTGCTGCAGGCAATAGGTAAGTTCTTTTTCTTATTGTTTGAACGGCCATAGGTAGTGGTTACTTTGTAAATGCCAGCCCGGGGTGAAGTAAGCTAATGGGCGCATGGGTAGAGGGAGGGCTTCAATATTAAGGTAGGCGGTTAATACGGCTTCATAGCTTGCCTGCTTATTGCTTGTAATCGTATGTATGGGAGTATCGCTGATATTTCCGATAGCATATAGGGCTGCGTCTAGGCTAGAAAAATTATGCTGTGTATTATTAAGGTGCCTCGATATTTGATATATTTCAGACAGGGTATGGTATTTAATTTGATACGCTAACTGGGCGTTACTGATATGTTTATTCCATAACCATGCCCGCGGCTCAATGATGGATAAGTCAACCTTAAAGGTTAAGGTGATGCCATTGTGTAAGGCTGCAATTGCCTCCTCACTAAGCTGGTAGTTAATCTGAGTATTTAATAGATAGGTGTCTTGCTGCCGAGATAGGTTGGCGGTTTTAATGGAGATTCCTGCCGGCTCAGTCGCTAAGCTACTCAGGGGCGTGAGTAGCATGAGTAGAGCGAACAGTAAGTGCTTGGCGGACATTGGAGACGTTTAAGACTTAGTTAAACACGCGTAATAAAACCCATCCATTTGTTGCTCCCCAGGTAATATTTGTCTGCCATGGTCACAGGTTTGTCCCCAAGACGCATCAATTTTGACTGATTTTGCATCAGGGTGACGCTTGAGAAAGCTTGTGATTTGCTGGCTATTTTCTGCGGCTAATATAGAGCAGGTAGCATAGATTAGCACACCATTGTTATCTAAAAGCGGCCAGATGGCGTCGAGTAGCTGCGCCTGAAGTTCAACAAGCTTCGTGATGTCGGATGCTTTGCGTAGTAGTTTGATATCTGGGTGACGGCGAATAACACCGGTGGCTGAGCAAGGGGCGTCAATCAAGATTCTTTGAAATGCTGATCCATCGAACCACTCTTTGGTTTCTAAGGCATCAACCGTTAGTACTTCTGCGTTGAGTTGTAAGCGCTCAAGGTTTTCCATAACGCGCTGGTTACGTCGCTCATCAATATCGATGGCGGTTAGGGTTATATCGCTGGGTGAACGCTCGAGAATATGAGCGGTTTTGCCACCGGGTGCGGCACAAACATCTAATACACGCTGCCCCGCTTGAGCGTCGAGTAAATCGGCTGCAAGTTGGGCGGCGCAATCTTGTACCGAGCTAGCGCCCTGCCAGAAATTGGGTAGCTGTTCGACGCTAACGGGCTTCTCAAGCGTTAACCCACAATTATTGTACGGGTTAAGTGTCGCTTCGATTGATTGCTCGTTTAGTTCGGCTAAATAGGCTTCACGCTCGTTTTGTTGAAGGTTGACTCGTATTGACATGGGAGGGTGCTCGTTATTCGCTTGCAAAATCTCTGTGCTGCGATCGCCCCAGTCTTGTTGTAGTTGTTTAACGAGCCATTCAGGGTGAGCGTATTGCGCATCACTGCTATCGGCATTGCTTTCTAAGGCTTCACGTTCACGCAGAAAGCTACGTAGTACACCGTTCAACAAGCCTTTTGCCCAGCTTTTACGGCTTTTTGCACAGGTGTTAACAGTTTCAGAAACTGCAGCATGGTCGGGTGTGTTGAGGTAAATAATTTGATACAGACCCAGTAAAGCCAGTACTTTTATGTCGGTATCTTTAGACTTAAATGATTTTTTCAATAACTGCCCAAGAATAGCATCAAGGCGGCTATACCAACGAATCGTGCCATAACAAAGTTCACGACAAAATGCGCGATCACGGAGATCTAAGCTGTCGGCTAGCGAGAGTGCTTCTGTCAGTGATTTGCCTTGCTGTACGACAGCGCAAATAATATTAACGGCTGTTTGCCGAGCAGATAAGACGATAGTTTTTTTATTCGAGTTCATTTTAACCTAACTTAAGCTTGTCAATTTTGTGTGCGGCAAGGTACTCGCTGGCAGTCATGCGTCGTTTGTTTGCAGCTTGTAATTCAGTAATTTCAATGTAGTTATCAGAGCAGGCAACGAATAGTTTGTTTTTCTCTGTTTTAATTTCCCCAGCAATTCCTGTTGGACAGGCATTATTACTGGTTGCCGCCCAAATGCGTAAAGCGGCATCATTTAGTGTGGTGTGTGCAACTGGCCAAGGATTATAGCCTTGAATGGCTCGTAATACTTCAGCAGCTGGTTTGTTCCAATCAATGAAGGCTTCTTGTTTGCTTAGCTTATGTGCGTAAGTCACTTCGCTTTCAGTTTGAGCAACGGCTTGCAATTGTTGTTGTTCAACAGCCGGCAATAAGTCGATGAGTGCATTGGCGCCCAGCACCGACAGTGTATCGTGCAAGCTGCTAGAGGTATCTTCTGCGCCAATGGTATAGCTAACTTTTGCTAGCATGTCGCCTGTATCGAGCCCCTTGTCCATTTGCATCAGGGTGACCCCTGTTTCTACATCACCCGATAAAATAGCGCGTTGAATGGGCGCGGCACCACGCCAGCGTGGTAATAAAGAAGCGTGGATATTGATGCAGCCAAAGCGAGGGGTGTTGAGCACACTTAATGGCAAAATGATGCCGTAAGCAACGACCACAAGCAGGTCGGCTTGGTAGTGTTTTAGGGTTTCTAGCGCATCCTCAGTTTTGAAATTTAGTGGCTGTTCGACGGGTATATTGTGCTCTAGCGCACATTGTTTTACCTCACCTAATTTAATTTTACGTCCTCGCCCTGCTTGTCTGTCGGGCTGAGTGTAAACGGCGCACACCTTGTGTTCGCTAGCAATGAGTGCTTCGAGAGCGGCCACCGAGAACTGAGGCGTGCCTGCAAAAATAATATTCATGTTTGATTATCAGCTTGTGTAAAGTATTTATAGAGTAGAGTTCGGGCGTGTTTTTTGTGCGGCGAGTTCTTTTTCCATGCGCTCAAGCTTCTTGCGAATTCTATTGCGTTTTAATGGGGATAAGTAGTCGACGAATAATTTGCCATCTAAGTGATCGATTTCATGTTGAACGCAGACAGCGAGTAAACCATCAGTGGTTATTTCAAATGCTTGCCCCTGTTTATCGAGTGCTTTAACGGTAATAGTCTCGGCTCTTTCCACGTCCTCATAAAATCCTGGAACAGACAAGCAACCCTCTTGCATTAGCTCGACCCCCTCTTTATGAGTGATAACTGGGTTGATAAAACACAGTGGCTCGTCGTTTTCTTCCGAAACATCAATCACCATCAGGCGTTGGTGGAAGTTAACTTGGGTTGCAGCAAGACCAATACCGGGAGCATCATACATGGTTTCAAACATATCGCTGATGAAGGCTCGTAAGTCATCATCAATGTTGCTGATTTCTTTTGCTTTGGTACGAAGTCGTTTGTCTGGAAAGTGGAGAATATCTAGTTTGGCCATGTTTAATTTTGTTTTAATGCGGTTGTGTAGAGCTAATTTTAACGTTTTTAGCGGAAACTTTGAATAGTAGATGTTTTAGGCTAGACTTATAGGTATTAATAATTTGCCAAAAACAAGGAATATCATGGCTATGAAAAGAGTATTTGGGGTTTTGCTTGGTGCGTTGCTTTGCTGGAATACACTGGCAGATAATTTAGAGTTAAACCCATCGCACCCTGATCGTTACGTTGTTGTGAAGGGCGATACCTTATGGGATATTTCTGCGCGTTTTTTGAAAACCCCGTGGCGTTGGCCTGATATTTGGCAAGCTAACGAGCAAATTGAGAACCCTCATTTGATTTATCCGGGTGATATTGTAGAGCTTTCTTTTGTTGATGGTCAGCCTAGGCTGAGTGTTAAACGAGGTGATGGTAAGCTATCTCCCCGCATTCGACGCTCAAGTTTGGATGATGCGATTCCAATGATTCCGATTAATGCGATTGCCGCATTTCTAAATAAACCAAGAGTGATGACTCAAGAAGAGTATGACTCAGCTCCTTATATAGTTGCATTTGCTGATGAACATATTTTAGGCAGTGCGGGCTATAGAGCCTATGTTAAGGGTTTAGAAGCTGGTGCTGCTGAAGGCTATACAATTGTTCGCCAAGGTGAAGAGTATTTAGATGGAGAAACGGGCGAGTCATTAGGCTTTGAATCAATCTATATTGCTGAATCTGAGGTAAAAGCACAAGCTGATATTACGACGGTGATGATATCAAAAACCAGTCGTGAGGTACGTAAAGCTGATCGTTTATTGCCTGCTGAAGAAGGTGTGATCGTGCAGAATTATTACCCGCATGTGCCGGATGCTGACATTAGAGGGCATATTGTTGGAGTAGTCGATGGTGTTTCACAAGTTGCTCAGTATGATGTTGTCGTAATTGATAGGGGAGCTATGGATGGCATTGAAGAAGGTCATGTGCTGCAAATTGATCATGCTGGTGAAACAGTGAGAGATGTGGTCAAGGGTGGCGGTGCTAAAGTGACCCTGCCGGATGAAAAGGCTGGGGTACTATTGGTTTTCCGTGTATTTGAGCGAGTGAGTTATGGCTTGGTGATGGAGAATACGCGTGTGATGCATCGCCAAGATGTAGTTCGTACCCCATAGATTGAATAGTAATATAGGGTCTGGCGAGGATAATTCCTCGCCAGACCTTTGTCTTTCAGAAAGGGACTGCTGCTTAGCATTGTGGCGGGTAAAAGGCGTTGGTGCTAAAACGTATTTGAGATTGTTAGAGGCATTTTCTTCTGCCAGAGCTGTTTTTGCTTCTTCTGCAGATGGCTTAAAACAAGCAGGTATTTCTGCACAAATTTCAGCAAATATTAAAAACTTTGATTGGTCGGCTATAGAGCCAGATGTTCAGTGGCTTAAGAGGGACGACTGCCATCTTATGTGTTGGCATGATAATGACTACCCTGCGTTATTACGGGAAATACCAGACCCTCCGCCACTACTATTTATTCGAGGTGATCGTTCTTTATTGTCTTCTCTACAGCTTGCAATAGTCGGTACTCGTAAGCCGTCGCCTGTTGCTTCACAAACAACTCATGCTTTTGCTAAGCACTTTGCAAAATTTGGTTTAACCGTAACGAGTGGTTTGGCTTTAGGTGTTGATAAAGCTGCACACCAAGGGGCGATAGCGGGTGAGGGCTATACGATTGCAGTAGCGGCGACGGGTTTAGATAGGGTGTATCCTGCGGGTCACCGAGATTTGGCGACCGAAGTAATTAAAAAAGGAGCGATGGTGTCGGAGTTTCCTATTGGTACGCAGCCTAAGCCAGGCTACTTTCCAAGGCGTAACCGTATTATTAGCGGTTTAAGCCTCGGTGTGCTTGTTGTGGAGGCTGCGGTTAAAAGTGGGAGCTTGGTAACTGCTAGACATGCGATGGAGCAGGGTCGAGAGGTGTTTGCTATTCCTGGCTCAATCCATAATCCGTTGGCAAAAGGTTGCCATCACTTGATTCGGCAAGGAGCAAAGTTAATTGAAACAGCTGATGATGTATTAGAAGATTTGGCAAGCTTATCGGTGTTTGCAGCGAGTGAAGTGCCTATGGCTACTGAGAGTACGGAACCTGTTTTGGAAGCGGATTATAAATATTTGCTTGAAAAAATAGCATTTGATCCCATATCGATAGATGAATTAATAATAGAAACTAGTTTTACAGCAGAAGAAATTTCGTCTATGTTGCTAGTATTAGAGCTACAAGGTTTAGTATCATCTGCGCCAGGTGGGCTTTTCTATCGCTGTTCAAGCGACTAAAAGAGACAAATTTGAAATAAATGAGTGATATGAAAGAAACAATTTTTGAGGTTCTTGTGTATTTATTCGAGCATTATATTGATTCGGATGAAGAAAAAGTTATTGAGCAAGACAAGTTGAAAAATGAACTGCTGGAAGCAGGCTTTACCGATAATTACATCGATCGAGCCTTTGACTGGATGGATGAGCTAACGCGCCAGCCATCGAAGGCGGTTGAAAATTATGTAGGGCAGGGCTCAATACGTATTTACTCCCCTGAAGAGCGTTTGCGCTTTGATGTTGATGCGCAAGGTTTTTTATTGTTTTTAGAGCAGGCGGGAATCATTGATTCAACACGCCGTGAATTGATTATTGATCGGGCAATGGCTTTAGGCGACCCGTTATTATCAGTTGAACACATAAAGTGGGTGGCTTTAATGGTGTTATTTAGCCAGTCAGGCATGGAAGGCCACTATTCACAAATGGAAGAGCTGGTGTACGGCGATATTCCATTCGAGTTGCATTGAGATATTTATGTCAAATAATTTAGTCATTGTAGAATCACCAGCGAAAGCTAAAACTATTGAGAAGTATCTCGGTAAAGGCTTTCATGTATTGGCATCGTATGGCCATGTTCGAGACCTGATCCCTAAAGAAGGGGCGGTTGATACCGAGAACGATTTCAAAATGAAATATTCTTTGGTTGAACGTAACCAAAAACATGTTCAAGCCATCACTAAGGCGATGAAAAAAGCAGACGCTCTATATCTCGCGACCGATCCGGATAGAGAGGGTGAGGCCATTTCATGGCATGTATCTGAGCTATTAAAAGAGAAAAAATTACTTAAAGATAAGCCAGTATATCGTGTGGTTTTTCATGAAATCACCAAAAAATCAATTCAGGCGGCTATTAAGCAGCCACGCGAACTATCGTTGGACATGGTTGATGCGCAGCAAGCACGCCGTGCCTTAGATTATTTAGTGGGTTTTAATTTATCACCTTTATTATGGAAAAAAATTAGACGTGGTTTGTCAGCAGGTCGAGTGCAAAGCCCTGCGTTACGTCTTATTGTAGAGCGAGAGCTTGAAATTGAAGCGTTTAAGAAGCGCGAGTATTGGACAATTGAGTCTAAAGTATCGGCCAGTGAACAGCCGTTTAAAGCTAAGTTAACTCATTTTGATGGTGAAAAGTTAAGTCAGTTTAGCGTGACCGATGAGCAGCGAGCCAAAGAAATAAAAGACGCTGTTGAGACTGTTGCCGTAGGTAAACTGCTGGTTAAAAAGCTGCAGAAGAAACAGCGTAAGCGTAACCCGGCAGCGCCCTTTACGACATCAACCTTACAACAAGAAGCGTCACGTAAACTCGGTTTTACCACCAAGAAAACCATGCAAATTGCTCAGCAGTTGTATGAAGGGGTGACGATTGGCGGTGAATCAACAGGTTTAATCACCTATATGCGTACTGACTCGGTGAATTTAGCCGAGGAAGCAGTGGATGATATTCGCCAGTTGATTGAGCGGCAGTATGGCAAGGAAAATGTGCCTGCTAAGCCGAACGTATATAAAACCAAATCGAAGAACGCACAAGAGGCGCATGAGGCGATTCGCCCCAGTGCTGTTGCGCAAATTCCTGAGGAAATTCGTGGCTCATTGAGTAACGATCAATACAAACTGTATTTGCTTATTTGGAAAAGAGCAGTCGCTTGCCAAATGGCACATGCGGTAATAGACATGGTGAGTGCTGATTTAACTTGTGGTAATGCGCATACGTTTAGAGCAACCGGCTCAACAGTTAACAAGCCAGGCTTTATGTTGGTTTACCTCGAAGGTAAAGATGACAGTAAAGATGATGACGACAATAAGGAAAATTTACTGCCACCAATGAGTGAGGGTGAATTAATTGATTTATTGGAAGTTTTGCCGAATCAGCATTTTACTGAGCCGCCACCAAGATACGGTGAGGCAAGTTTGGTTA
>Ga0209081_1001698_pt1 | contig 13069 bp, 11 predicted proteins | sample GOMGulsemesocosm_4_FD_184636 | JGI IMG/M metagenome (GOLD analysis project Ga0209081, IMG submission 184636) | Methane-oxidizing microbial communities from mesocosms in the Gulf of Mexico - GOM15B Gulf of Mexico (SPAdes) (version 2) | ecosystem: Environmental > Aquatic > Marine > Cold seeps... | reverse complement strand
TGATGACATACTGAACACCAGCATCCAGATAAGTTTGTATGGTTTCTTCTGAGCGTATGCCGCCACCCACTTGGATGATTAGGTCAGGGTGTGCCTTTGCGATTTCATGTACCACACCAGCATTAACTGGCTTGCCTGCAAATGCGCCATCTAAATCAACTAGGTGCAAGCGTGTTGCGCCTTCGTTTACCCAACGTGTAGCTACTTCTACAGGGTTGTCTGAAAAGATAGTTTCATCTTCCATTCTTCCTTGTCTAAGGCGTACGCATTTGCCGTCTTTGAGGTCTATTGCTGGTATTAATATCATGGTTGTCTCAAGGTTAGTTAAGCTCTTCCGTCCCAATCGAGGAAGTTTTTTAAAAGTTGAATGCCTGCATGCTGGCTTTTTTCTGGGTGAAACTGAACCGCGACTATATTGTTATGTTGTAAAGCGCAGCTGTATTTATCGGGGTATTCAGTTTCTGCAATCGTCATGCTGGTGTCTGTTGGTATAACAAAGTAGCTATGGACAAAGTAGAAACGCTCATTTTCATCAATATTTCTGAAAAGTGGGTTTTCCTTGGTTTTTTTTACTTGACTCCAGCCCATATGTGGAATTTTTAGAGTATTTCCAGCGGAGTCTAACGCGCCGTGAGTGAATTTTTTTGCATTACCAGCTAATATGCCTAGGCAATCAACACCATTGTTTTCTTCGCTGTGCTGCATTAGAGCTTGCATGCCAATACAAATACCTAATAAAGGTTTACTTTGGGCAACCTCTTTAATGGTTTTATCTAAGCCGGTTTGTTGCAAGGTGTGCATGCAATCTCGGATTGCTCCAACCCCTGGAAAGACGACGTGGCTAGCGGCAAGAATCTCTTCAGACCTAGCACTAATAATAACGTTGCTTGTAGGAGATGCTTTCTTCAGTGCTTTGGCGATAGAGTGGAGATTACCCATTCCATAATCAATAACGGCGACAGTGTTACCCATAATATTGCCTTTTAGCGGTTGTTATAAACAGCCTTTGGTTGAAGGAGTCATGCCTTCCATTCGGCTATCACGCTCGAGAGAGAAACGTAATGCACGGCCAAATGCTTTAAAAATAGTTTCAGCAACATGGTGGGCATTGAAGCCTTTTAGATTATCAACATGCAAGCTAACGTTAGCGTGATTAACAAAACCTTGGAAGAACTCTCTGAATAGGTCAACATCAAAATCACCTATACGTGCACGTGGGAAATCTACGGCGTATTCCAAACCTGGGCGGCCTGAAAAATCAATCACAACACGTGATAGAGCTTCGTCGAGTGGTACGTAGGCATGACCATAGCGGTAGATGCCTTTACGTTCTCCAACGGCCTTAAAAATAGCTTGTCCGAAGGTTATCCCTATATCTTCAACGGTATGGTGATCGTCAATATGGGTATCACCCTTGGCGCAAATGTCTAAGTCAATAAGGCCATGGCGAGCAATTTGGTCAAGCATATGGTCAAGAAAGGGAACGCCTGTGTCAAAATTACTTTTTCCTGTACCGTCTAGGTTAACAGTCACGCTAATTTGTGTTTCTAACGTATCGCGGCTAACGGTTGCTGTTCTTGGTTCCATTGCTTTGTGTTATTGCTTGTTTAAACCGGCATTTTCCCAGTAACGGCAAGTTATAGCAAGTTAGCTGGGGGATTAACTCTAACCACCAAAAATAGGCGGCCAAAAAGACACAACATCGTCAGCTGTTAATAATTGAGTTGCGCGTTTTTCTTTATCAATATAGAGACCATTAAGAATAACCAAATGTAGCCTTTCTTCAGGTAGATTAGCTATTTTTATAATGTCGCTAATGGTAGTGATACCTGATTGAATCGAGTACTGTTCAATTTGCCCAGCAATATTTTCTGCTGAGGTTGGGTCTTTAATGAGCGAGGTAAATCGTTTTACGGTAACTGTTGTCATATCTATAGATAAAATGAGGCATCCCTTAAGGGATGCCTCATTTAAATTTTAAAACCTATAAGCTAAGGCGCTGTTTAGTATCTTCGGTTAATGTTCCATCTGCATTCCAGCCGCGAATCTCATAGTATTCTGGAAGCATTTGATCAAGTTCGCAAACATGGCCTTTGGCAGGGCCTGCTGTTATCGGCTCTTTTAATAAACGCGGCGGAAGCGTGTCATCGGCAGCTGTAAAGCCTGCTTGGTTGTTAAATTCGCGTTCCATATTCCATACTCGCTCACCAAGAGTGGCCAGTCTTTCTGGTGTCCAGCCACCGCCACAAGCAGCATCAATTTGTTCGGCAATTTCTTCTGGACCTTGAGCGAAAGAGGTAAAGCTACAAATACCGGCCGAATCAAATACACTTTGAGTGTCTTGAAAAACTTTTAATAGGCCTGCTTTGCCCTCTGTTGCAAGTGGATCAGTTTTGAAGGGTAGGCCTATTGTTTCAGAGGCGTTAGTGTAGCCACGAACATGGCATGCGCCACGGTTTGATGTTGCATAACCTAAGCCCATGCCTTTAATCGCACGCGCATCGTAAGCTGGGAATTCTTGGCCTTTAACAACGATGGCTAAGTCTGGGCGACCATATTTTGTGCAGAAGCGTAACGAGCTTTGTGCCAACTCGATACCAAAACCTTCATTTTTAGCAATTAACTCAGCACATTGAACCATTGCCTCGGCATTACCAAAGGTTAACTCAATGCCACCGGTGTCTTCTTTAGTTAATAAGCCAAGTTCATACAGTTCCATAGCAGCGGCGATAGTAGCACCGGCAGAAATAGGGTCAAATGCTTGCTCGTTACAGAGGAAGTTTGCATAGGTAACGGCATCTAAATCATCTACGCCAGTATCAACACCAAATGCCCATGCAGATTCATATTCACTGCCACCAGAGTTGCTTTTAAAGAAACTATGTAAGTCATCACGGTTTTTAATGGAGAAATGTTCAGGGTCGATAGTAGAAATTCGTCCACATGCAATGGTGCAAGCAAAGCAAGCGCCAGGACGTGTAAGGTTGGCTTTGCCGTCGCTTTCTCTAGGGACCAATGTAGCTTCACCAGATAATTTTGGTGCATTTTCAAAGACGCTGTCTTGCCAGTTTCTAGCAGGTAGAGCGCCCACTTCATTCATATGGTTCATTAGGCCAATGGTGCCCATAGCGCCTAGGCCTTGGACCATAGGGTTTTCGGCTAGAATTTTCTTAGCTTTATTGGTGGCGTTAAAGAACTCTTGTGGGTTATCGATATTGCCAACCCCCTTTGTACCACGCAAAACAACTGCCTTAAGGTTTTTAGAACCCATAACAGCACCAACACCTGAACGGCCTGCCGCACGATGGAGATCATTCACAATAGCTGAATAAAGGTTGCCATTTTCACCTGGGACACCAATAGCAGCGATACGAATTTGCGGATCTTGGTGCTTGGTATGAAGGATTTCATCTGTTTCCCAGACTGATTTTCCCCAGAGGTCATCAGCGGGTAATATTTCACACTCATCATCTACAATGCTGATATAAACCGGAGAAGAGGCTTTTCCTTCAAGGATAATCATATCCCAGCCTGCACATTTCATTTCATTGCCAAAAAAACCACCAGAATTTGAACAAGCAATGGCATTAGTTAATGGGCTTTTAGTAACGCAGGAGTAACGACCAGCCGTTGGTGCCATGGTGCCAGTTAGAGGGCCGGTAACCATATATAAAGTATTTTCTGGAGCAAGTGGTTCAACAGTAGGGGATACTTCTTCGGTTAGGTATTTTGTCGCTAATCCACGTTGACCCAAGTAAAGTTCTGCCCATTCCATATTTAGAGGCTCAGACTTTGCTGTGCGCTCTGTTAGGTTGATTCTTAGTATTTTTTTTGTCCAGCTCATGCTCTTCTCCTAGTGCGTATTATGCATATCTTCCTGATATTAGCCTTGTGAGTGGTTAATATCAATTTAATTTATTGTTTTTTTAGGTAAAAATACTGCCTTTTATTTCGAATAAGGGTTGTCTCGGTACTTGATTTGGATTCCTTTCAGGAAATTCCTTAGTACTTGGTCTTTACATTCACGGAAATGTTTGTGGCCAGGTTTGCGAAAAAAGGCACTAAGTTCATGTTTACCTAAGGTAAAGTTTGCTAGCTGCAATGCCTCTAACACATCTTCAGCCTTAAAGTTTAGTGCAATTTTTAGTTTGGTTAGGATCAAATTATTGTTGATTTTCTTTTCTGCAATGGGTTGAGGGCCTTCTTTTTTTCCTCGTTTTTCATTTATTAGACCATTTAGAAAGCTTGCTAGTTGATGGTCGTTACAAGTAACAAAATCGGGGTCTTCATCTGGTTTTAACCAATTACTTACTTGTTCGCGAGTAACATTAAGCTCGGCTGCTGCAAAAAGCCCGATCATTGCATTGTCGCTGTAATCAAAGATATATCGAAGGCGGCGTATAACGTCATTATTTGTCATATTGATTTAGTTTAATTTTAGTTAATAGCATGATTATAAAGGAATTCCGATCAATAAAGCGCTGATAAATTTAGTTTTGAGGCTGATCAGCCTGGCCTAGGCTTACACAGTGTAAGCCTAGGCTTACAATAAAATATGCTTTTATAGCCTAGTTAGACTTAAACGAGAGCAGTATACTTTTCTCGTCGTTTAAAAAATCTTGAGAAGGATCTCATAAAACATTGGATTCGTTTTAATAGGAGGCATTAAGGATTGATGCCAAGTAATAAGGATGTTGATAAGGACTGATTTTTGCCAACCAAGCTAAGCGACAACTCAACCGGCAGGTTTTCTTGCCGGTTTTTTATTGCCTTTAATTCTTGTAAATCTTTTCAAAATTGTAGCTGATCAGATTCCCCCTGAAACCTGTCAATTCAATACAGAAGTGATAGATTTCAGGGATATGCTGAATAGTTATCTAAGATTTAGGTGCTCTTGAAGCACGTTTACGCTCATTTTCTGTTAGCATTTTTTTACGCAAACGAATGAAGTTTGGTGTTACTTCAACCAGTTCATCATCTTCAATAAACTCAAGAGATTGCTCTAACGTCATTCTGATTGGTGGAACGAGAGATAAAGCTTCATCGGTACCTGATGCACGAACGTTGGTTAATTGCTTGCCTTTAGTTGGGTTAACAACAAGGTCATTACTACGCGAGTGAATACCAACAACTTGGCCTTCGTATACTTCTTCGGCATGGCCAAGGAATAATCTACCGCGATCTTGTAAGCCGAATAAGCCAAAAGCAAGTGTTTTGCCTTTTACCATCGATACTAATACACCATTTTGTCTAGAAGTAATGCCGCCATCTTTAACTTGGCCATAGTGATCAAAGATGCTAGTCATAATGCCAGAGCCTGATGTCAATGTCATAAATTGACCACGGAAACCAATTAAACCACGTGATGGAATAATGAACTCAAGGCGTGTGCGGCCTTTACCATCAGGTTCCATATTGGTTAATTCGGCTTTACGTAAGCCCATTTCTTCCATAATTGAACCCTGGTGTTGATCTTCTATATCAATCACAACTTGTTCAAATGGTTCTTGTAATACACCGTCGATTTCACGCTGAATTACTTCTGGGCGAGAAACACCTAGTTCATAACCTTCGCGACGCATCGTTTCAATCAATACGGATAAATGTAGTTCGCCACGGCCCGACACTTTAAATTTATCAGGTGTTTCGCCTTGTTCTACGCGAAGCGCAACATTATGAATAAGTTCTTGGTTTAAACGATCTTTAATATTACGCGAGGTGACGAATTTACCATCTTGACCAGCGAAAGGTGAGTTGTTAACGGCAAAGGTCATGCTAACGGTTGGCTCATCTACAGATAGTGGTGGTAATGCTTCAACATTATCTGGGTCACATAACGTGTCGGAAATGCCTAGGTTATCAATGCCATTAATACAAACGATATCACCAGCAAATGCTTCATCAGTATCAATACGTTCTAAACCCAAGTAGCCTTTTACATTAAGTACTTTTCCTTTACGTTGTTCACCATGAGTGTCGATAATGCTAACGGTTTGGTTAGGCTTTAAGCTGCCACGTGTAATACGGCCAACACCGATAACACCCACATAACTATCAAAATCAAGTGCGGATACTTGCATTTGGAATGGGCCGTCTTTTTCAACTTCAGGTTCAGGCACATGTTCAACGATAGCTTCAAATAAAGGTGTCATATCGTCCGACATTTGATCAACTTCTGGGCCGGCAATACCATTTAGCGCAGATGCATAAATGATTGGGAAGTCCAGTTGCTCATCAGTAGCACCTAAGTTATCGAACAGGTCGAATACTTGGTCAACAACCCAATCAGGGCGAGAACCCGGGCGATCAATTTTGTTGATTACAACAATTGGCTTAAGGCCTTGTTCAAAAGCTTTAGTAGTAACAAAGCGGGTTTGAGGCATCGGGCCATCAACCGCATCAACCAATAACAGTACGCAATCGACCATCGATAAAACACGTTCAACTTCACCACCAAAATCAGCATGGCCCGGGGTGTCAACGATATTAATATGAACGTCGTTCCATTCAATAGCGGTATTCTTTGCAAGAATAGTAATGCCACGTTCTTTTTCTTGGTCATTTGAATCCATTAAACGCTCTGTACCTTGGGTTTTACGATCAAGGGTTCCAGATTGCTCAAGAAGTTTGTCAACAAGAGTGGTTTTACCGTGGTCAACGTGGGCGATGATGGCGATATTACGAAGATTATTTTTCACGAAATGTTCCTAGTGGTGTGTGATTTACTTGAATAAATGAGTATGAGGTAATTAAGATTGTTCCCAAGGGAGGCCATGAAAACGCCAGCCACCAAGTGTACCGCGGTGATTATTGTCGTCTTTATCACCTTCAAAGCCTTCTTCCATATTGTAAAGGTCGTTGTAGCCAGCTTGTTGAAGAAGTTCAGCTGCTTGCATTGAACGTGCTCCGCTGCGACAAAGTAGAACAATAGCTGTTGCCTTGTTAGGGACTTCCTTTTCAACACGCCCAATAAAATCAGCTAAAACCTGCCATTCTGGTGGCCTTTTAAGCGGAATATGGATTGCGCCAATGGGGTGACCAATAAATGAAAACTCAATAAAGGTGCGCGTATCAATAAGCTTAGCATCAGTCGATTCAGTGAGAAGACTGTTTGCTTCAATCGGTGATAAACGTTGAATATTAGGCATGTGTGTTAGGTGAGCTTGGAATTAGTCGCGCATTATACAGTAAAGCGATGATTTTAATCTGTTTATAGTTATACTCGAATTTCTAACTAGGGATCCGAGGTTTTCTGGTTAGGAAGCTGGTTTTTGGGCGATTAGCATGGCTTCATTTCTAAAACCGGTAGACGCATTGCCTAGTTGAGCCTCTTCACGGTAAACAACCAGGGATAAGGGAGGAAACAATGCTAATAGTTCGTTGTTTTGAAGCAGAAAACGAGGGTTATTTGGGCCTGATCCCGCCGCCTTATCTTGTAGATAAGTTTGATAGAAAACTAAACCGCCTAGTTTCAGTCCCTTGATAATACTAGGAATAAGTGATCGCTCCAAAAACCGGCTGACAATGATGAGATCGTAATGGTTTTCTTGAATAGCTTGCTGCATAACATCACATGCAAGGGGATGAATGTTTGATGAAAATGTAGGGTTTAGTTTAAGTTTTTCTATAGCAACAGGGGAGATATCCCAAGCATCAACGGTATAACCTTTAGTCGCAAGCAAAAGACTGTTTGCACCAAGCCCGCAAGCTATTTCAAGGGCGAGACCTTGTTGCTTCGTTGCTAATAAGTGAAGGTTCTCGGTAAGCACCTCAGCAGCGATGGTTGCACTACTTTTGGTTTGATAAATGGTGTCCCATTTTTTTTGTATCGGGGATACCATCTAGTCACGCCAAAAAACAGGTGAAAAGAGTACTAATAATGTAAATATCTCCAAGCGGCCTAGGAACATTGCAAAGCAGGCGATCCACTTAGCTGGATCGTTGAGGTTTGCGTAGTTGGCGCTTATTTCACCTAGGCCTGGGCCAAGGTTGTTGAGAGTAGCAGCTACAGCAGAAAAAGCTGTTATTTGGTCTAGGCCTGTCATCATCATTAATATCATCAAGACAGCAAATGAAAGAATATAAGCAGTAAAGAAGCCCCAAATACCGTTAATGATAGCCGGCGGTACAACATGGTGATTGAGCTTTACAGGCATATCAGCATGAGGGTGAATTAAATGCATGATCTCTCGGCCAAGTTGGCGAAACATGATGAGTACGCGGACAACTTTAATGCCGCCTGCGGTTGATCCAGCAGAACCACCATAAAAACTAAGGAAAATCAGTAATACCGGGATAAAGGTTGGCCAAGCGGCATAATGAGTGGTGGAGAAGCCAGAAGTGGTTGCAAATGAAACAACTTGAAATAGGGTGTGCTCAAAGGTGCTACTTAATTCAAGCTTGCTGTTATAGCAGTAAAAGGCGATTAATATAATCAGCAGGTTGACCAATAGAATGGTGAGATAAGTGCGGAATTCGCTGTTATTGGTGTATATTTTAAGTGTTTTTGTCTGTGCTGCTCGATAGTGTAGGGCAAAGTTGATACCGGCAGAGGCCATAAAGAAGATGCAAATATAGTTGAGCAGGGAACTATTAAAATAAGCAAAACTGGCATCATGGGTTGAAAAACCACCAATAGCAACGGTAGAAAAGCTATGTGAAATAGCATCAAATAGGCTCATGCCGCCAGCCCAATATGCCATAGCGCAGCTAACCGTTAAACCAAAGTAAATAAGCCAAAGTGCTTTTGCTGTTTCGGTAATTCTGGGGGTGAGCTTAGAGTCTTTAACCGGGCCTGGGGTTTCAGCTTTATAAAGCTGCATGCCGCCAATACCTAACATCGGCAAAATAGCAACGGCCAACACAATAATTCCCATGCCACCTAACCACTGCAGTTGTTGGCGGTAAAATAAAATTGATTTGGGTAAGTCATCCAGGCCAGTAATAACGGTTGCACCTGTGGTGGTTAGGCCAGAAACAGATTCAAAAATAGCATCGGTTAAAGATAGGTTCGGTAGCTCAGAAATATAAAATGGAATTGAGCCGGATATGCCAAGTGCTACCCAGAAAATTGCAGCAATAAGAAAACCATCTCGGGTTCTGAGTTCTTCACGTGCTTTGCGTACCGGAAGCCAAAGCAATGTGCCAACAATAAAGATGCTTAAAAAACCAGTTATAAAAGGTGAGCTGTTATTTTCAGCATAAAGATAAGAGACGATAATAGGCGGTATCATCGTGATGCTAAAAAGGCCGAGTAGAAGCCCGGTTATGCGCTGGATAACAGAGTAATGCATTAGGGTATCCCTAGAAGTTACTATTTTTAGTGATACCCATTAGCCTACAAGACGTTTAAATATGGATTTGCGTGGCTTGAATAGATTTTCAACGGCATGAATTTGCTTTTTATCGGCAATAAAAAGGATCAAGTGGTCATTTTCTTCTATTATTGTTGAGCCTTTGGCCGGAATAGATTGGCCATTTCTAACGAGGCCAACAATGGCAACACTATTTGCAAGTTTCACTTTTTGAATTGATTTGCCGATAAGATGGGATTCGCTCTCGGGGCCTAGTACGATCGCTTCGTAGGCTTCTGCTTCACCACGTAATAATGAATGGACGTGCGCTACTTCACCGTGACGTATTTGTGAAAGAATACGGCCAATGGTGGTGTGTTGAGGGTAGATGGCATTATCAATAGAACCATTATCAACCATTGACATATAGGCGTTCCGGTCAACAATACTCATAACCACTTTCGCACCTAGGCTTTTGGCTAGCATTGAGCATAGGATATTGCTTTCATCATCACTAGTGACTGCACAAAATACGTCTGTTTTCTCAATGTTTTCATCAAGTAATAAGGACTCATCCGAGGCATCACCTAATAGTACGATAGTATGATCTAGCTCTTCAGACAAGCTATGTGCTCGTTTTGGGTTTTTAGTAATGATTTTTACTTGGAGTTGTTCCTCTAATGCTTTTGATAGACCCAGCCCAACACGACCACCGCCTGCGATTACAATTCTCTTATGGGGTCGGCTTTCATTAAAAAGTGTGCTCAGGACATATTGAATCGTATCGGATGCAGCAATAAAAAACAGTCTATCTTCCTCTTCAATAATTGTTTCATACTTAGGGAATATAACGGAGTCTTTCCGGTAGATAGCTGCAATACGAGCCATTTCACCATTAAGTTTGTTGTTTAGATCCTTAAGCGAGAGGCCAATGACCGGATTGTTATGCCGAATACGTACTTCGACAAGGTTAGCGGCACCTTCTGCAAAAGAGAGTACTTGTTGAGATCCTGGGTGTAAAATTAACTGTTTGATAAAATTAACGACTTCTTGCTCTGGGTTGATAATGGAATCAATGGGAATAGCTTGAGGATTAAATAAAGCCTGTTGATTTTGCATGTAGGCTTGTGAGCGAACCCGAGCAATCTTTTTAGGCACATTAAATAAATGATGGGCCACTTGGCAGGCCATCATATTTGTTTCATCACTATCAGTAGCGGCAATGATAATATCGGCTTGGCGAATACCCGCACTTTCAAGGATATTTGGATGAGCTGCATTACCGCATACGGTCGCAACATCTAATCTTTCGTTAAGGCTATCAAGTGCATCTTGGTTGGTATCGATGAGCGTAATATCGATAGGTTCATGGGATAAATTGCTCGCTAAGGTAGAACCAACTCTACCGGCGCCTAAAATAATAATTTGCATATGTGTTATTAAACGTTATTTTACTTATCCCTAAACTGAACCCCAAGCGCATGAAGTTTTCGGTAAAGATGAGTCCTTTCAACACCTGCTTTTTTGGCCAGTTGGGCAACATTTCCATTTAGCTTATCTAAGTGATAATCAAGGTAGGCTTTTTCAAACTGAGCTCTTGCATCTCTTAGTGGTAAATCATAAAAAACAGGAATATCGGTACTGCTGATGACCGAACGAGCGGCATCACCTAGCGTACTCTTTACTTCACTAAGGCCAATTTCGTTACCAATACCTAAAATTAGTAAGCGTTGAACAACGTTTTTCAGCTCGCGAATATTCCCAAGCCACGCATAATCGCTTAAAAACTGCTGCGCTGCAACAGTAAATGACCGTTTAGGTAAACTTTCTCTTTTTATATAGTGTTGTAAATAAAAATTTAGTAGCAAAGGAATGTCTTCTTTACGCTCCCTAAGTGGTGGTAAATGCAGTGTTGCAACATTCAGGTGGTAATATAAATCTTGTCTAAAAGTATCATTTTCTATCGCTTCTTCAAGATTTTGGCGAGTCGAAGCAATAACCCGCACATCGGACTGGATTGAGTCTTTTCCGCCTACTCGTTGAAATACTTTTGATTCGAGGGCGCTAACTAGGCGAAGCTGCACGTCAGGGTGCATATCGCCAATTTCATCAATAAATAAGGTGCCGTGTTGAGCTCTTTCTAGCAGCCCATAGTGGATGGTATCGCCATCTTCACGACCAAAGAATTCTTCTAGCGCATTATCAGACGTGATGACACCGGTGTTAAGCCGGATAAAAGGCGCATCTTTTCTTTGGCTGTGGTCGTGGATATATCGAGCAAGCGTTTCTTTACCACTACCTTGCTCACCTGTTAATAATACCCGAGTATCGTGTTGGCTGAGTCGGTCAGACATGCTTAAGAGCTGCTGGATTCCGGTGCTACTACCAAGAGGCTCTTGAATTGAGGAAGCTGTTTGGCGTAGCTGAATATTTTCTTGGGTTAGGCGCTCAGCTTCAAGTGCTCTTTCAATGGTTAGAAGGAGCTTTGCAATGGATAATGGTTTTTCAAGAAAATCATAAGCACCTAACCGGGTTGCTTCAACAGCTGTTTCAACCGTGCCATGGCCAGACATCATAATGACAGGGCAGGAAAGGTCGCCTTGTTCAGACCATTCTTGCAAAAGGGTGACACCATCAACATCTGGCATCCAGATATCAAGTAAAATAAGGTCATGCCGACATTGGTGGCGTAATTTTCGAGCAACTTCAGCATTTTCAGCGGTTGATACTTGATAGCCCTCGTCCTCAAGAATATCGCTAACAAGCTCTCTGATATCTGGTTCGTCATCAATAACGAGAATATGCAATTGGTTCATATGACTTGAGTCCTTAGCTATTATTTGTTGTGTTTATAGTTTTTGAAACAGGTAGTTCTATAATGAAAGTTGTGCCTTTCTGTTGGTTTGGTTTGACATAAATATGACCATTATGTTCGTCAATGATTTTTTTAACGACGGCTAAACCAAGTCCTGTCCCTTTCACTTTTGAGGTAACGTACGGCTCAAATAAATGGGTCAGCATCTCATTATCTATGCCACTGCCATTATCAGCAATACTAATTTCAACGGTGCCAGCAAGGCTACTTTTGCAAATACGGATAGTAATACTACCTTCCGGTGCATCCAAAATAGCTTCTTGGGCATTTTTAATCAAATTAACAATGACTTGCCTAAGTCGAATAGTGTCCGCTTCTACTTTAGGTAAATGGTCTTCAATATCAATGGTGAATATGGCAATTTGGCCCTGATAAAGGCTGGCAATATCTTCGATAAAAGGACCAAGGTCAACCGCCTGAAGTCTAGATTGAGGAGGGCGAGCAAAGTCTGAAAAGTCATTAACCATGCTTTTTAAGGCGGTCACTTGTTGCACAATGGTACGTGTAGATTTATTCAACACTTCTGCATTAGCTGGATCGAGTTCTTTAGCTAATTTACGTTGCATACGTTCGGCAGAAAGCTGAATAGGGGTGAGAGGGTTCTTTATTTCATGAGCTAAGCGACGCGCGACTTCACCCCAGGCAGCATTTCGTTGTGCTTGGATAATGGCCGTTACATCATCAAAAACGACGATATAGCCACTTAGTTTTTTATTAGAAGCAAGTAAAGGCATTCCCTTGAATAGTAAGGTTTTTTTCTGGTGTTCAATTTCTATGATAAGTTCATGCTGCCACTCAGTCGTGGTATTTGAGAGCTTATCTTGAAGCAGTGATGTAATTTGATCAAGGGCGGGGAATCTTTTGGAAATAATGTCTAAAGAAAGGCCGGTGTATGAAGAGA
>Ga0209081_1001697_pt1 | contig 13069 bp, 8 predicted proteins | sample GOMGulsemesocosm_4_FD_184636 | JGI IMG/M metagenome (GOLD analysis project Ga0209081, IMG submission 184636) | Methane-oxidizing microbial communities from mesocosms in the Gulf of Mexico - GOM15B Gulf of Mexico (SPAdes) (version 2) | ecosystem: Environmental > Aquatic > Marine > Cold seeps... | reverse complement strand
ATGAACGTATATTACCTATTATTAACTTAGCACGTAAATATGGTATTTCAGCACAAATGGTGCAGCGTAAAGTACTTGACGATAAAAGTCTTGGTGAACAACACCAAGGAGTAGTTGCACGAGTAAAGCCAGGTAAAGTGCTTACTGAAAATGATTTAGACGATATTATTAATGCAGCTGAAAAACGTGACATACCACCATTTTTACTTATTTTAGATGGTGTTACTGACCCTCATAATTTAGGTGCATGTTTACGAAATGCCGATGCAGCTGGCGTACAAGCGATTATTGTCCCTAAAGATAATGCCGCTAAGTTAACTGCAACGGTTAGAAAAGTGGCGGTAGGTGCAGCCGAATCTGTGCCTTTAGTGCAGGTAACTAATCTTGCTCGTACCATGAAACATTTACAGCAAATGGGTGTATGGATTATTGGCACAGCAGGTGAAACTGATACTTGCCTTTATGATGTTAAATTATCAGGACCAATGGCATTAGTCATGGGAGCCGAAGGCAAAGGCATGCGCCGTTTAACGCGTGAAAACTGTGATCAACTGGTGAAACTACCTATGGTAGGTAGTGTATCAAGTTTGAATGTATCGGTGGCTACGGGTGTTTGTTTGTTTGAAATAGTCCGTCAACGCCTGATTTAAACTTAAACCAAAAACATTTAAAATTAGAGTTTATGAGCAACATCCATAGCTAAAATAGTTAAATGTTTGATAACTTCATCTCGTTGTTGAATAAGGTTGTTTAATTGTTGTTTTGCCTCAAAAAACTGCCCTTTTTGAATAGAGATATCAATTAATTCTGCAACTTTGTGAACGGCAATATGACTGTGTTCAACTAGCTTAAATGACTCAAATTGATAATACTTATGCTGTCCAATATTGTCATACCATTTTCCAAAATTACAATGATGGTGATCGGTAATATTCAATAATATAATGGGCTTTTGCTGCATAACTGAATCAATAATAAGATCAACCCAATATCTATGTTCTATTTGTGCAAGGAATATTGGGTAATCAGTGTCATCCCAATAAAGTTTTTGATATTGTTGCCATTGTTGAGGAAGTTGCCATTGCTCAATCCAGTTTTTAACGTCACTAGCGGGCATTGGCTTTGAAATACCATAACCTTGTACATATTGGCAGCCTAGCTGTAATAGCATCAAAGCATGATCTAATGTTTCAACACCTTCGGCAATAGGTCTGTTTTGAAATGCAGACGCTAAGCCTAAAATACCTTGTACAATGGAGAAGTCACTTGGCTCTACCAGCATTTTTTGTACGAAAGATAAATCTATTTTTAATGTTTTAGCAGGTAAACGTTTCAAGTAGGTTAACGAAGAGTAGCCTGTTCCAAAGTCATCTAAAGCGAAACCTACGCCAAACTCGTGGCACTGTTCAATAATATTGGCAACATTAATAATGTCTTCAAGCGCTGCAGTTTCAAGAACTTCCATTTCTAAGTTTTTAGGGTTTATGTTTGGATATTTGTTTAGAAGTGTCTTTAGATCTTCAACAAAATTATCTTGCTGTAATTGTCTACTAGATACGTTGACACTGACTTCAAGCTCTATACCATCAGCTAACCAATAGGTCATTTGTTGTAAAGTTGTTTCAATCACCCAATCACCAATTCTTTCTATTAATTCATGATTTTCTATTAAGGGTAAAAAATCATTTGGCGGAACTAAGCCCTTTTGAGGATGTTGCCAGCGAATCAGGGCTTCTAAACCAAAAACGCTACCTGAGCGTAAATCAACTTTAGGTTGATAAAATAGCACTAATTCTTTTTCTATTAGCGCTTGCTCTATACGTTTTATTTTTTGAGTTAGAGCTTGAATATGATCACTTTCTTTAGCATTAAAAAGACTATAACCATTTTTACCTTTTTGTTTTGCATCATACATAGCTTGATCTGCATGACGAAGTAAAGTATCGGCATCTTTATCGTCATAAGGGTATATAGTAACCCCTATGCTAGCGGTTAAAGTGACTATATTTTCGCTAAAAGTCATCGGTTGAGCAATGGTATGAAGAATGCGCTTAATTGCTAATTCGTGCTCTTTTATTTTATTCATTCCCACTAATAAAAACACAAACTCATCGCCGCCGATACGGGCAACAGTATCGCCTTCACGTAGAATATTTTCGAAACGGTTTGCCATTTCAATTAATAATCTATCGCCTGCTTCATGTCCATAAGTATCATTAATAGGTTTGAAACCATCAAAATCTAGAAAGCAAATGGCCATGTAAGTATTGGTGCGTTGTGTTTGTGATATAGCCTGAGTTATTCTATCTGTTAACAAGAATCTATTCGGTAATTTAGTTAAGGCATCGTAATAAGCCATTTGTTTGAGTTGGCGTTCTTGTTCTTTAAATTGAGAAGTATCTGAAAATACAGCGACGTAGTTTATCATTTGATCATCGTCATTTTTTACTGCAGTAATGGATAAGTTTTCAGGATAAATTTCACCCGATTTTTTTCGATTCCAAATCTCACCTTGCCATCGACCTGTACTATTAATACTATTCCACATGGCTTGATAGAACTGTTTAGTATGTTTTCCTGATTTTAATACTCTGGGATTGTGCCCTATAGCTTCGTCTCTAGAGTAGCCAGTAATACGTGAAAATGAAGGATTTAGATCTATAATAATACCATTAGCATCAGTTAGAACCATAGCTTCGTGAGCACTAAAAAAAGCGGTGTCATGTAAAGCCAATAGTTTTTCAGTTTTTTGTTGTTGAATATATCTACTTTTTAATTCGTCATAAGATTTTGTTAATAATTTCCGAACATTGATAATATTAATAAATAAATATGAAACAAAAAGTATCAGTAGTATCGAGTACGCTACCAGTATTTTATGGTATTTTTGGGTGTTGTGTTGTGCTTTTAAATAGCTTTGATTATAAATAGAAATTATCTTATGGTAGCTTTTTGCGATAGGTAGCGCTGAGATATCTCTAATTTGTTGGCTAACCTTTTCTGTTGAGGTGATGGTAATTGCACCATGTTCTAACAGGTTTAAAACTCTCTTAGCCTTATCAACATTATGAATTTGTGCTAATAATTGAGCATGTAACAAATGTGATTTTTTTAAATGTTCAACTTGGTAGTTTTGTATATAAAGCAATGTTTGATGAATATAGTTGTTTAATACCTTATCCAAAGAGCTATTTAGCTCATTTTTAGCTAATAGTTTTTCAGATGCACTAACAAAGTAATTTCTGGAATTGATTAAAATGGAATTTTTTCGCTTGAATAAATCAATTAAGTCATTTTTAAAGTGAGCCGTTTTCGTGAAAATCTCTAGCTCTTCTTGCAACTTTTTATGTTCTATTTTAGATAAAAACGCTGGTAATGGTTTGATAGCATTAAGCTTGCTTGTTGCCAAATGGCTATAAAATACTAGTGCATCATAGTTTTTTGAAAAGCGGGTATAGTTAGCTAAAATTTCTTTATCAATTAGGGCATCTGCTTCATTGATATCTCTCATTTTTTGAATGAAATTAATATGTTGATTGTTAGATACTACTTTTGTTTGACTGTATAGCCATAATAAAGCAATAGCATTTATCATCACAACCAATGTTAGCTTTAACAACCAATATTTTGAAGTAGTAGAGTAGAAATTGCTATCAGGAATCATTTTAAAGACACTCCTTGCCATTCACCTGTTAAGCTTTCTAAAAAATCGCATAACTGTTTTATATCTTTACCTGTTAATCGTTGACCTAATTGGTAGTATCCCATAATAGAAATTGCTTCAGGTAACTTTTCTATAGAGCCATCGTGAAAATAAGGACCTGTAACGGCAATATTTCGCAAGCTAGGTACTTTAAAAACGTGTTTGTCTTGTACTCGTTGAGTTAGGTTATATCGGCCAAGGTTACTTTTTGTTTCCTCTTTATTTGCATAGTAATCCTCAGTTACTCCAAACTTTTGAAACATATTTCCACCTAAGTTAACCCCTTGGTGGCAGCTAACGCAGCCATAATCAATAAATTTTTGATAACCGGCTAAAGCATCGGGCGATAATGCTTGTTTATTGCCGCGTAAGTATTGATCAAATAAAGAATTGGGCGTTGTTAAAGATCGCTCAAACTCAGCAATAGCATTAGCAATGTTTACTTCGGTAATACCATCATTATAGAGCTGTTTAAATGCAGAGGGATAATACTTGTCTGATTTTAATTTAATTAATATTTCCTGCCAATTTGATCCCATTTCTTGATGATTATTAATAGGTCCTGAAACTTGTTCTTCTAAACTTGATGCTCTGCCATCCCAAAATTGTCTAAAGTTATATCGGGAATTAAAAATAGTAGGGGCATTTGTTTGGCCTAAAGCGCCATTTATCCCTATAGATACAGGCAGCCTATCAACACCCGCTGTAAATAAGCTGTGACAAGAGGCACAAGCGACAGAGTTATTTCTTGATAATCGTGGTTCGTGAAAAAGTTTATCACCTAAAGCCGCTTTTCTTTTATCAAAAGGATTTAATAGCGGTATCGGCGTTATAGGTTGATCAGAGTAGAGTCTTTGTTGGTTCAAACTAACAAGATCTATCTGTTTTTTAGGTATAAATGAATCCTCGTAAAAAAAATACAAGTAAGTCAATACAATCCCTAGTATTGTTATTACGACTGAAAAAATTTTATTAAAAATAAATATCTCATCATTATAATTTAGCTATGAATTAGTTAAATTATTATTGATACAGCGGGATATTAATACCCATACTTCCTCAAAATGCAGGAGTCAGCTAAAACTCGAAACTCCTTTAAGCCTTCTGATGATTATCACTGAAACGACTATAAACGTTAATGTTATTTCATTTTTATTATAACATGACTTATTCTATTCCACAGCAAACAATTAAAAACTGGCAGGGTGGGATTATACTTTAGTTGATTTATGACCAAATAATATCTCTGCTCTAAATTTAGTGCCTCAACAGGCGCGTTGCATTTTACCTGCAACACTATCTTTTAGTGGATGTGCTTTGATTAAATTTAGTAACTTTTGTTGATTTCTGATACTGTTCTGAGCATCTTATATCAATAAAGTTCAAAATTTCTTTATTATACTATGTTATTTATCTGAAATTGAAATGCGCGATCCTACCCTGGACTTTTTGCAATAAAATAACTGTTTTTATATACAGCTTTAAGGGTTGTTATGATATAGTTTATTTCTAAAAATAAATTTGAACTTTTATTTTAGTTTTTTTAACATGACAAAGGAAAAATAATGGCAGTTGAAAGTCGATTCGTCGTCATTAGACACGGGGTGGAGGCAAAGACATTTATGGATAAGAAATCAGCAGATGAATATGACAAAATGTTGGATATGGCTGATAACTTGGTTGATGTATTTGCACAGTCACCAATAGAGCTTAGTGATAGCACGAGTGAAGAATTAAGTATTTACTTAGCTCAGCACCGTGAGGAAGTATTAATAGCTTTACTTGCGAAAAAAGCACCTAATAAAAAACCAGTAAAAAAAGTAACGGCCAAAGCAGCCAAAAAAGAAGTAGGGTTAGAGTCTGCGAAGTTAAGTGCAGCAAGTTAACTTTTGAACCTAATACTTGAATTCAAGAGTAGATAATGATTGATTACCAAGTTTTACGGAGTCGTCGTAAAACGCTTTCTTTGCAAGTAAAATATGGGCAAGTTTTGGTGCGCGCTCCTTTTCACTTAGATGATCAATTTATCAGCTCCTTTATTCAGAAAAAGGATGCTTGGTTGAAAGCCAAAATAATAGAGCAAAATCAAACTGTTGAATTTTGCTGTAATTTTACGCAAGGATCTAAGCTTTTTCTCTTTGGGCAATTGGTTTCACTTAATATTATTTTTATTAACTCAGTTAAAAAAACCAACGTTTACTTATCGCCATTAAGTGATAATCAGCAAGAACTTGTTATTGTTTTTTCAACACGCTATCAACAAAAACTAGCTTGTGAATTGCAATTACGTTCCGCAATTAAAAAACGTGTTGAAGGTTATTTAAAAGAACAAGCTCAAATTATTATTCAGCCTAAAGTTGAGTATTACGCTCAGTTAACCCAATTAACACCTACAGCAATTAAAATTAGACAATACCGCGCTCGGTGGGGTAGTTGTAATAATAGGGGTGAATTGAGCTTTAATTACTTATTAATGATGCTACCAATAGATGTTATTGATTATGTCATTATTCATGAGTTATGCCATTTACAGTATTTAAATCATTCCAAAGATTTTTGGCAGTTGGTTGCTAATTATTATCCTGACTACGCAACAGCTAAGCAATGGATTAAAACTAACCAAGCAGCTTTACATTGGCGACAACCCCCCTATTAGCTTTTTGTAATCAGTAAGTCATTACAAAGCTACAATACGTATAATGCTTTATTTTATTGAAACTTGATTATTATATTTTTCTACTCTACTCCTCCCCCCAAAAAAAGTTAACTTCTGGCACGAAATTAGCTTAAACAAAATAGTATTAATATTGAAAAATTCAATTAGTTATCTATACAATTCAAGGGGTAGTGATGAAGTTAAGTGCTTACAGTTTGAAAATAACCTTTATTTATAGTGTTTCGACACTGCTTTCTTTTACTAGTGTTTATATACTCTTAGGCAGTTAATTGCCGTTTAAATTTATTAAAGACAAATTCTTCCTATTTGCAGTAACAACATAGGCAGGGTAATTACGAATAGCTATAGCTTTTTATTCTGTTTTTGGTGTACTTATACTAATCAAGCGTCTTGTTCTTGAATATTTATTATCATTTTAATTTGAACCGTTAATTAACCTGATTGACATAATAAAGATTGACACAAAAGCATAAATCAGGCATTTTAGCTGCCATGAATATTATTACTAGCCCAATTATTATTACAACCACCACCCGAATTGGAATGGCGGTCGCTGGCTAACGTGTAAAAAAATTTTTTATCGAAGCCCGTGACCTGAAAAGGTTACGGGCTTTTTGCTTTCAAGAAAGGAAAAAACAATGCGTGTACTTAAATTTGGTGGCTCATCATTAGCTTCGGCTGAGCGTTTTCGTCAAGTTGCTGAGATCATCAAAGATAAAAGCCAATCATCAAAAGTTGCTGTGGTCGTTTCTGCGCCTCAAGGTGTTACTAATCATTTAGTAGCAATGGCTGAAAACATTAGTGATGAAGCAAAGCTTATTACCGATCTAGGCCATTTTAAACGCGCTATCACGACTATTATTGATAATTTGTCAGCAAGTTTAGCTGAGTTTAACTCTAAGCATTGTGAGCAAGCATTAATAAATTATGAGCACCAACTTCAGCGTTATATGCAGGGTGCCACTATGTTGACTTATTGCCCTGTTCATATTCGTGCTCGGGTAATTAGTACCGGAGAGCGCTTGAGTGTTGCTATTCTTGATTCAGTTTTACAATCTTCAGGCATACAAGTTTCCTTGTTATCACCAGAAAAATTTCTTTCCACTAACGAATCATCATTAAATGCGGTTGCTGACTTAGTTTTATCTAAAGAAAAGTTTTCTTCTGAGTATGAAAAACTTAACCAAGTGTCGTTAATGCCTGGTTTTATTGGTATGAGTGTTGGTAAAGATGGAAGTGAAGGGCTGATCACAACGTTAGGTCGAAATGGCTCTGATTATTCCGCGGCTGTTTTAGCTGTTTGTATGCAAGCAGAATGTTGTGAGATTTGGACCGATGTTGATGGTGTCTACAATGCTGACCCTCGTATGATTAAAGAAGCTAAATTACTTGATTATTTGTCGTATCAAGAAGCAATGGAACTGTCTTATTTTGGTGCTAGTGTGTTACACCCAAAAACTATTGGCCCAATCGCTCAGTATCATATTCCTTGTTTGATCAAAAACACCAGTAATCCAGCTGCTCCAGGTACGTTGATCTCTAATGAAAACGAGCAGCAAAAGCGTGTTAAAGCAATATCTAATTTAGACGACTTAACTATGGTTAACGTTTCTGGCCCTGGTATGAAGGGCATGGTAGGTATGGCAAGTCGTGTATTTGCCACCATGAGTAGAGAAAGCATTTCTTTAGTGCTAATTAGTCAATCTTCAAGCGAATATTGTATCAGCTTTTGTATTTACTCTAGTGACGCGCAGCAAGCGGAACAAAGCTTAAAAGAAGAGTTTGAATTAGAATTACTTAACGGTTTACTTGAGCCTGTAGAGTTAAAAGGTGGGCTGTCAATTGTGTCGTTAGTGGGTGATGGTATGCACCATCAACGCGGTGTCGCAGCAAAATTCTTTAGCTCACTTGAACAAGCTCGTGTGAATGTAATTGCTATTGCACAAGACTCATCAGAACGAAGTATTTCAGTTGTTATCGAACAAAGAAAATGTACCGCTGCAATGAAAGTTAGTCATCAAAACTTCTTTTCACATAAACCAACAATTGATGTGTTTTTAGTGGGTTGCGGTGTTGTAGGTAGCGAATTAATAGCTCAAATATCTCGTCAGCAAGCCAGTTTGAAAGAACAGAACATCGCTTTAAAAGTTTATGGCATTGCCAACTCTAAAGGCATGGTTTTCGATAATGAAGGTATTGACCTAGATAACTGGCAATCAGTTATGGCTAAGGGTGCAGACAACAAAAAAGTTGTTGCAGTGAGTGCTGAAAATATTAAAGCTTTTGTTAGCGACAATCATTTGATTAACCCTGTATTAGTAGATTCAACTTCAAATGAAGCATTAGCTATGAGTTATGTTGATTATCTGGCTGAAGGATTTCATGTTGTAACACCCAATAAAAAAGCGAATACAGATTCATGGGAATATTACCAAGAATTACGCAGTACCGCACAAAAAACTAACCGTCGATTTTTATACGAAACAACCGTTGGCGCAGGTCTACCAGTAATTGATACTCTGCAAAATCTAATCAAAGCAGGCGATCAATTAGTACGCTTTGAAGGCATTCTTTCGGGATCATTATCGTACATGTTTGGTAAGTTAGATGAAGGTATGTCAGTATCAGAAGCAACAGGTATCGCTAAAGAAAATGGTTTTACTGAACCTGACCCTCGTGATGATTTAAGTGGTATGGATGTAGCACGAAAATTATTAATTATGGCGCGTGAAGCAGGTATGCAATTAGAAATATCAGATATTGAAATTGAACCCGTTTTACCACTTGATTTTGATGCCTCAGGTGATGTCGCGACTTTTATGACTAACTTAACAAAAATTGATGCAGAATTTTCTCAACGAGTAAGTGATGCTAAAGCAGAAGGCAAGGTATTACGTTATATTGGCAACATTGTTGACGGAAAGTGCAAGGTAGCTATCGAAGCTGTGGGTCAAGAACATCCACTTTACAGCATTAAAGATGGCGAAAACGCTTTAGCCATTCATAGTCGTTATTATCAACCATTACCATTTGTTTTACGTGGTTATGGTGCTGGCGCTGCGGTTACTGCTGCAGGTGTATTTGGTGATATTTTAAGAACCTTAGCGTGGGAGCAACAACACTAATGGGGAATCGTGAAGCTTCGAATCGTGAATGTTCGAGTGACGAAGTAAATAGCAAACAAAGTGTTTCGGTATTTGCTCCAGCGTCTATTGGTAATCTTAGCGTAGGTTTTGATGTTTTAGGCTTAGCCGTTAAACCAATCGATGGTACTTTACTCGGTGATGTTGTCACTGTGGAAAGAGCAGAACATACCAATGAAAATAGCTTAGTTGTTGTGGGTGCTTTTGCTAGTAAACTACCTAAAGCCAAAGAAGATAATATTGTTTGGTCATGTTTACAGTTGTTTAATCACGCACTAGTTGCCATTAATAAAACACCTGTAAACGTACAAATAACGCTTGATAAAAAAATGCCAGTGGGTAGTGGTTTAGGCTCTAGTGCTTGTTCAGTAGTGGCAGCACTTGCCGCCTTAAATGCTTTTTATGCTAAGTTTGAATGTTTCAGCTTTGATGAAAAAACAGTACTAAAAATGACAGGTGAAATGGAAGCACAAATCAGCGGTAGTTTACATTACGATAATGTTGCTCCTTGCTATTTAGGTGGCTTGCAATTGATGGTGCCAGATAGTGAAGTGATCAGCCGTGTGCTTCCTGGTTTCAATAACTGCTTTTATGTTATGGCTTATCCTGGTATTGAAATATCGACAAAAGCGGCACGTGATGTATTGCCTACAAGTTATAGCCGTGCTGATGTGATAAGCTATGGTCAAAATTTAGCTACTTTTGTTGATGCCTGTCATAGACAAGATAAAGCACAAGCTTTTTCAGTTTTAACGGATGTAGTCGCAGAGCCATACAGAACTGATCTATTACCAAAATATCAACAAGCGCATGATTATTTGATGGCAGAAGGTGCGCATGCCGCTGGTATTTCTGGATCAGGGCCAACATTGTTTTGCATTTGTGAAAGCGAACAACAAGCACAAAACTTTGCTAGGTGGTTAAAAGATAATTATCTGCAAACAGATCTCGGCTTTGTTCATGTATGCCAAGTTGATGAAACGGGTGCAGTAGAAATTTAAGCTTGTAGGCGGGAATTTATTCGCGTTTAATAAAAACTACAGATTTATTAGGAATAGAAAGTGAAATTTTATAATTTAAAAGAAAATGATGAACAGGTAAGTTTTGCCCAAGCAGTAAAACAAGGTTTAGGTAAAAACCAAGGCTTGTTTTTTCCAGAAACTATGCCTAAGTTTAATAATATTGATGAACTATTAGCATTGCCTTTGGTTGAGCGTAGCGTAAAAATATTATTACCCTTTGTTGAAGAAGATTTAAATGAGCAAGAGTTAACCGAGATTGTTACTGATGCTTTTAACTTCCCAGCAGTATTGCAACCTATTAGCAATGAACGCGCTATTTTAGAATTGTTCCATGGCCCAACATTAGCTTTTAAAGATTTTGGCGCGCGCTTTATGGCTAAATGTCTACAAGCATTTGTTGCTAAAGATGCAAAAGCCACAGGTCAGAAAAAACCATTAACGATTTTAACCGCAACATCGGGAGACACGGGCGCTGCTGTTGCTCATGCATTTCACGGGATTGATAATATTCGTGTTGTTATTATGTATCCCAAGGGTAAAATTTCTTTATTACAAGAAAAAATGTTTACCACTTTAGGTGATAATATTGAAACGCTTTGTGTTGAAGGTGACTTTGATGATTGCCAAACACTAGTAAAAAAATCATTTGATGATAAAGAATTAGCAACGACCATTGGCTTAAATTCTGCTAACTCAATTAATATAAGCCGTTTACTAGCGCAAATTTGTTATTACTTTGAAGCGATTGCGCAGCTTTCTCGCGTTAAAAGTGATTTAAGTAATATTGTGTTTTCTATTCCGTCAGGTAATTTTGGTAACTTAACGGCAGGTTTGTTTGCCAAAGCGATGGGTTTACCTATTAAACGCTTTATTGCGGCAACTAACTTGAACGATACAGTGCCTCGCTATTTAGAAACAGGTGAGTGGACGCCAAATAAAACAGTAGCTACTATTTCAAATGCCATGGACGTTAGTAACCCAAATAACTGGCCACGTGTTGAACATATGCTTAAATCAGGTGTTGTGGAAGACGGTTGCGTTAGCTCAGTTTCAATTGATGAAGAGCAAACTCAATCAACGGTAATTCAATTAAGTAAATTAGGTTATATCAGCGAACCACATGCAGCCGTTGCTTATAAAGCATTGCAATACAGCGCTGTTGAAGGTGAGTTTGGGGTATTCTTAGGTACAGCTCACCCAGCTAAATTTAAAGAAGTGGTAGAAAGTACTTTAGGTCAACCCATTAGTTTACCAAAAGAACTAGCAGATTGTGCAGGCGAGCCTATTTTATCTGAAGAAATGAGCAGTGAATTTGCAGATTTACGTGCTTATTTATTAGCATAAACTTACCGTTGTGAGTTACGAGTATATGAGTTTATAAGTGTGTTGCTGATAGTGATGACTTACATCGTAATACGCGTAACTAAAGTTTTGTCTATCAGGAATAGTCATGATAAAACCCCACTGGCAAAAAATAATCAAGCAAGAACAATCGAAAGATTATTATTGCCAGTTACAAGCTGAAATCACTAAACAAAGATTGCAAGGTATTGACGTTTTTCCTAAACAAGACGATGTCTTTCGTGCCTTTGAGTTTCAAGACTTAACGGATATTAAAGTTGTGATCTTAGGGCAAGACCCTTATCACGGTTTTTCTAATGATAATATTCCACAAGCGCATGGACTGGCTTTTTCTGTTCAACAGGGAGTTAAAATACCACCATCGTTAGTAAATATTTACAAAGAATTAACTGCCGATATTGATGACTTTATTACGCCCAATCATGGTAATTTAACAGCTTGGGCAGAGCAGGGGGTTTTATTGCTAAATACGGTGTTAACCGTGCAACAAGGACAAGCACATTCACATGCTAAATTAGGTTGGGAAAGCTTTACGGATAAAATTATAGAGCAAATCAACCTGCATAATAATGGCTGCGTATTTATGCTTTGGGGTGCTCATGCCCAGAAAAAAACACAGCAAAAAGGCAAAAGTATTGATGCGAGCAAGCATCTAGTTTTAAACGCCCCACACCCTTCACCACTATCTGCTTATCGCGGTTTTTTTGGTTGCCAGCATTTTTCTAAAGCGAATTTTTGGTTAAATGAACAAGGTAAAAAAACGATTAACTGGCGCATATAACAGGCACATACCCAACCAAGTAAATCTTACAATAACGCTATACTTCTAGTTAAACTGGGTAATGTATTTGTTGTTCCAGATTCTACAAACTCATAATCTATAGCAACAGCACTTACTTCTTCTATTGTGGCATTAGCACTACCTGCCCCTAAAGAAAGTGATTCGTTAGTAATATAAACCGTAGCGACACCTGCACTATCTGTTAATTTTGAAGCAATTGTTAATGAGCCAATTGACATTGAAAAATTAACTGCTTTATTTGCAATCAAAACATTATTTTCATCAGTTACTTTAGCTTGCAAAGTTATGGTTTCATCTTTTGAAAAACTTTGTTTAGCGTTACCTTCATTGTCTAAAAGTGACAATTCAATATTTGCAACG
>Ga0209081_1001693_pt1 | contig 13084 bp, 14 predicted proteins | sample GOMGulsemesocosm_4_FD_184636 | JGI IMG/M metagenome (GOLD analysis project Ga0209081, IMG submission 184636) | Methane-oxidizing microbial communities from mesocosms in the Gulf of Mexico - GOM15B Gulf of Mexico (SPAdes) (version 2) | ecosystem: Environmental > Aquatic > Marine > Cold seeps... | reverse complement strand
CCACTAAAATGAAGTCCCATTTCACTGCGATGATGATGTCTGAGCAGCCAATTAAGCATTAAGCCTGAACCAATCAATAAACCTGAAGCGGTACTAAATCCTGCAACTAAGCGTGATAAGGCCCAAACCCAATGATTATCACTCAAGCCCATCATCAGTGTTGTGATAACGGCTAGCAATAAACCTATTCGGTAAATCCGATCCTTAATAACAAGGTTACCGACCAAGGTTGCGGTAAGCGCACCGGCCATATAGCCCATGTAGTTAATTGTTGCTAACCAGCCTGCCCACACGGTACTTAAGCCTGCTTGCTCAAACATAATAGGCATCATGGGTGTGTAGGCAAAGCGTGCAATACCTAAGGTGGCCATCAAACAGAAAACACCTGAAGCGAGTACCTTCAGTCGGTTATCGTCTTTACTCATTCAAAATACAACTAATCTGCTCTGCCACTTTATTCATTGCGCCTTTGTTTTGCTCAACAAAGTGATGCCCTGCCGTGCCCATTTGGTCACGCTTTTCTGAATGTTCGAGTAACTCAATGAGTTGCTCCGCTAACTCATCTTCATCCGCCACTTGAATAGCGGCTTTTTGCTCCATTAAGCGCTGACTAATTTCACTAAAGTTATGCACGAAGGGGCCAAACAGTACCGGCACGGCTAAGGCGGCTGGCTCAAGCATATTATGCCCGCCCGTGGGTACAAAGCTTCCACCTACAAAGGCAATATCAACCGTTCCGTAGTACATCCTTAGTTCACCGAGGGTATCTAGTAGAAAAACATCACTATTCACTCTTGATGACCTCTGCTCACTACGCCGAGTCACCGAATAACCACGCTTTTCACAGAGTTTAGCAACATCATTAAAGCGCTCAGGATGCCTTGGAACAAGTACCAATAAGCTGTTTGGGAAGTGTTTTTTAAGCTTGGCAAAGGCATTCAGCACTTTAATATCTTCACCTTCATGGGTGCTCGCCGCTATCCAACTAGGCCGCTGTTGAAACCAATCTCGACGAATAACTTCGGTCTGCTCACTGATATTTGCTGGCAAGCTCATATCAAACTTGATATTACCCGGCACACTCACTTTACTAAATGCTAAGCCCAGCGTTACAAAGCGATCGGCACTTTGCTGTGTTTGTGCGCAAACATGGCTAATATCGGCCAGTGTTTGTCGCATAAATGAACCTAAACGCGCATAGCCCTTAGCCGATTTTTCAGATAATCGTGCATTAACAATTAACGTAGGAACACCCTGTAATTTAGCCTGATGCAGCATATTTGGCCAAATTTCAGTTTCTAAAATAATACCAATTTTGGGCTTAAAACAGCGATAAAATCGGCGCATGGCTCCTGGGGTGTCATATGGCAGGTAAACATGCTGCACGCTATGCCCAAGAAACGCTTTCACTCTTGCTGACCCCGTGGGCGTAGTGGTCGTCACTAAGATGCCTGTGTTTGGGTGCTGCTCTGCCACTCGCTTAATCAGCGGAAAAGCCGCTTCGGCCTCGCCCACCGAGACGGTATGAAACCAAATAACTCCGTCTGCTTCAGGCTTACCGTAGAAGCCAAAACGCTCTGCCCAGCGGTTTAAATAAGCAGGGGCTTTACGTCCTCGCATCAATAACCGCAACAACATAAAGGGCGATAAAAAATACAGTAACGCAGAGTACAACAAACGCATTAACTTATTCCGCGTTCAACCATTGCATATAAGATTTAACGCCTTCATCAACCGATTTAAATTGATGGTCACAGCCTACCTGACGCAAAGCACCTAAGTCGGCTTCAGTAAAACTTTGGTAATGCCCCACTAAATGATCTGGGAACGGGATATAGCTTAATTCACCGCGTTGATGGTAATCCAACACCGCCTTTGCCACATCATTAAACGGTTGGCTACGCCCAGTACCTAGGTTAAAGATACCACTCACATCAGGGTTATCTAAAAACCAAAGGTTAACGGCAACCACATCATTAACGTAGATAAAATCTCGTACTTGCTCACCATCTCCATAACCATCACAGCCTGCGAAAAGTTTAATCTCACCTTTTTCTAGTATTTGGTTATTCAGGTGGAAAGCAACACTCGCCATGCTTCCTTTATGCTGCTCACGAGGGCCATAAACATTAAAGTAGCGTAAGCCTATCACTTGGCTGGTTAGCGTTTGCGCCCGAACATACTGGTCGAATAAAAATTTAGAGTAACCGTACACATTCAACGGTGCTTCATTACTTAGCTCTTCTTTAAATACGCTACCACCGCCATAGACAGAGGCACTCGACGCATAAATAAACGGAATTGATTGTGCCTGACAAAAGTGCAATAAGGTTTTTGAATACTCGTAGTTATTTTGCATCATAAACTTACCGTCCCACTCGGTGGTGGAGGAGCAAGCACCTTCATGAAACAAGCCTTCGATAGCCACGCCATCAAAATCACCTGCTTCAACTTTAGTAAGAAACAGGTCTTTATCCATATAATCAGCAATTTTTGCATGGGCTAAGTTTTTAAATTTAGTGCCGTCACTTAAATCATCGACCACTAAAATATCGTTAATGCCTTTGGCGTTTAAACCCATAACGATATTGCTACCAATAAACCCTGCACCGCCTGTTACTATAATCATCTCAACATACCTTTAACGCTCTAAATCGCGTATATTTTTAATTAAATTCGTGGTCGAACAACCGTCAACATAGTCTAAAACTAATGTTGTGCCGCCTGCTTTTGCTACACAGTCGTGCCCTGCAATATCTTCAATGTTCTGGTAATCACCGCCTTTAACCAATACATCGGGTAAGATTCTGCAAATATGCTCACGTGGTGAATCTTCTTTAAACTCGCTCACCCAATCAACACAGGCTAAGGCCGATAACATCTCTGCCCGTGTCGCTAAATCATTAATCGGCCGCTCTGGGCCTTTTAAACGTGATACTGACGCATCATCGTTCACTAGAATGATTAAGCGATCGCCCAATGCTTTGGCTTGCTGCAAATAACGCACATGCCCCGGATGCAAAATATCGAAACAACCATTGGTTAGTACAATTTTTTCGCCATTAATACGCGCTGTTCTTACTGCTGCATCTAACTGCTCTGCATTAACATAGCCACTCGGTGTATCGTCTAGGGTATGTAAGCTGGATTTTAGTTCTTGCTGACTGATTGTTGCTGTACCTAACTTAGCCACCACCAAACCCGCGGCTTGATTTGCCAGCACGGTTGCCTCTGAAAAACTAGCACCTGCCGCTAAGCTTGCTGCCAAAGTAGAAATAACCGTATCTCCCGCACCCGTCACATCAAACACTTCTTGTGCTTGTGTTGGTAAATGAATAGGCGCTTGATCGGGCTGCAATAAAGTCATCCCCTTCTCTCCACGTGTTATCAGCAATGCCTCAAGCTGCAAGTCCAGTAATAGTTTTGCACCTCGTTCCACAACATCTTGATCGGTTTTACACTCACCCACAATCGCCTGAAACTCACTCCAATTAGGCGTAATTAAGGTTGCTCCGCGATATTTTTCAAAATCACTACCCTTCGGATCAACCAATACTTTTTTACCCGCTGCGGTTGCTGCAGCAATTAGCTCAGGAGCACAAGCCAAGGTTCCTTTGCCATAGTCGGACAAAATAACTACTTCATGCTCAAGCAGGGCTGTATCGAAATCTGCGCGTAATTGCGCAACAGGCATATGGTGAAAACTGTCTTCAAAATCTAAGCGAATCAACTGCTGGTGACGGCTTAACACTCGCAGCTTAGTGATGGTTGGTTGATCAGGTAAAAGTTCAAACTGGCACTGGACATTAGCCTCTTCGAGTAAGGTCTGTAAACTACGACCCGCATCATCATTACCGGTGTAACCTAACAAGGTTACGGTTGATTCAAGCGCGGCAATATTCAGTGCAACATTGCCCGCACCACCGGGACGGTCTTCCACCTCTTTTACATGTACCACCGGCACCGGCGCTTCAGGCGAGATACGCGAGGTATCGCCCTGCCAGTTTCTATCTAACATCAGGTCACCCACTACCAATACGGCAGCGCGGTTAAATTCAGGTAATTTCATCTTAACTATCTACTCAACGATCTAAACTGCATCATATCATGCAAGGGGCTACGCAGAAAAAGCCGCACCCCAAATCAATAGATAATTTATAATCACTACAAATATAATCATCAGGATAAAGCCTTGAGCATTAAAATATTTCATAACCCTCGTTGCAGCAAGTCTCGTCAAACACTGCAACTGCTAGAAGACAATAATGTTCAGCCAGAAATTATTGAATACTTAAAACAGGCCCCTAGCAAAACAGAACTAGAGTCTGTACTAACACTGCTTGGCATGAGTCCGCGAGAACTTATGCGTAAAGGCGAATCTGTTTATAAAGAACTCAACTTAGCAGATGATGGTTTAACTAACGATCAACTCATCGCGGCCATGCTTGAAAACCCTATTCTAATTGAGCGCCCTATTGTGCTTGCTAACGGTAAAGCGGCTATTGGCCGCCCACCTGAAAGTGTGTTGGACATTATCTAAATGGACATTGAAGTATTGGTTTTATTCTATAGCCGACAAGGCGCAACCGCGCAAATGGCGAACCTAGTCGCACGAGGTATTGAGGAAGTCGACGGGGTTCAAGCAAAAATTCGTACCGTACCGGCCATTTCAACCGTGTGTGAAAGCGTAGCCGATGATATTCCTGAAGGCGGCGCTTTATATGCCAGCTTAGATGACCTAAAAAACTGCGCGGGCCTCGTTCTTGGTAGCCCCACACGTTTTGGCAATATGGCGGCCCCGTTAAAATACTTTCTCGATGGCACGAGTAACTTATGGCTAGCGGGTTCATTAATTGGTAAGCCAGCCGCTGTTTTTACCTCAAGCAGTAGTATTCATGGTGGACAAGAAACAACCCTAACCTCCATGATGCTGCCTTTATTACATCACGGCATGTTATTGGCGGGCTTGCCCTATTCAGAAACAGCATTGCTGGAAACAAGCACGGGGGGAACACCCTATGGAGCCAGCCACTTAGCCGGTGCAGATAATTCACGTAAGATAGATCAGCATGAATCGCAGCTTTGCATCGCACTAGGAAAACGCATCGCCACACTTGCCAAGAAGCTCAGTTAATGATGAAATTACCCGGAAAAAAAGCCGCTTATTGGCTACAACTAACCAGTTATTTTAGCCTGATATTTTTTATCACCGCATGGATTACGCTGTTAGACCCACCACAAACCTTCCCCATCGCGTTGCTGCTTATTTGTTGCGTAGTCCCTTTGCTATTGCCTATGATGGGTGTCTTGAACGGTAAAGATAAGCCCGTTAACTGGGCCGCCTACTTAAGCCTATTGTATTTTATTCACGGTGTATCAGAAGTGATGACCTCTCCAGCCACACGTATATTAGGTATTGTTGAAGTTATCATCAGCCTCACTGTATTTTTTAGTGCATCACTTTATATTCGTCGCTTAAATAAGCCTTAATGCAAGACCAAATTCCGCTGCCGCTCAAGCTACAAGAGGATTTCAGCTTCGAGCACTTTATTGCCGATGAGAACGCCCTCATTATTGAATCGTTAAAAAACGCATCGGAGCCTTTTATCTTCCTTTGGGGTGATGCCGGTACGGGTAAAACCCAGCTTTTACAGGCGACATGTCAATATCAAACACAGCTGGGTAAAACAGCCGCTTACCTACCGTTGCAAGAGCTACAAGTCTTTTCACCACAAATTCTCGATGGTATGGGCAATATTGATCTTATTTGTCTTGAAGATATAGAGCTGGTTTGTGGAAACACCCAGTGGGAAGAAGCATTATTCAACTTATTCAACCAGTTACGCCTAACAGGAGGGCGGCTAGTTATTAGTTCAAATACATCGCCCCAGCAATCCAACGTGCGGCTAAACGACCTAAAAAGTCGACTATGTAGTGGCTTACCACTCAACCTAAAGCCACTATCTGATGAAGGAACAATAAAAGCCCTGCAAGCTCATGCAGACAAACTGGGGCTGGAGCTGAAGCACGATATGGCAAAATACCTCATCAATCATTACCCAAGAGACCTGCCTAACCTCTGGTCACTACTTGATACGTTAAACCAAGCAAGCCTTATTGCTAAGCGTAAGCTAAGCATTCCGTTTATCAAAAGCACACTCAACCCTTAACACTTCTCTCAATAATGACGCATAAAATACGTCAACATTAAATCAAGGACAAACACACCATGGACGCTCTATTTTCAGACGATATTATCAAGCAGATTCAAGATTTACTCACCGTATACGGGCTTAAGGTTATCGCCGCTCTCGCTATTTTCGTCATTGGTAAAGTCATTGCCAAGATGATCAAATCGGGCATCGCTAAAGCCATGACAAAAACTAAATCTGACCCCATATTGATTTCTTTTACCAGCAATATGGTTTACGCCGGACTTCTGGCCTTCATTATCATCGCTGCACTCGGTCAACTTGGCATTCAAACGACTTCATTCATCGCTATATTAGGTGCCGCTGGTTTAGCCGTTGGTCTAGCCCTACAAGGCTCTCTGTCTAACTTTGCAGCAGGCGTGCTAATGATTATCTTTCGCCCGTTTAAACAAGGTGACTTTATTGAAGGCGCTGGCGTTTCTGGGGTTGTTGAAGAGGTTCATATCTTCAATACCATTATGCGCACAGGTGATAACAAAACCATTATTATCCCAAATGCTGGGCTCATGAATGGCAACATCATCAACTACTCCAGCAAACCAACCCGCCGCTTAGATCTCGTTATTGGCATTGGTTATGACGATGATATTAAAAAAGCTAAAAATATACTGAGTGAATTAATGCAGCAAGAGTCACGAATTTTAAAAGACCCAGCTCCCACGCTCGGTCTATTAGAGCTAGCTGATAGCAGCGTAAATTTTGCAGTTCGCCCTTGGGTTAAGTCAGCAGATTATTGGGGTGTTCATTTCGACTTACTTGAAAGTATCAAGCTACGTTTTGACAAAGAAGGCATCAGCATCCCTTATCCACAGCAAGATATTCACTTACACGGTACTGCCTGCAAGCAATCTTGAGCTAGATCATTGTCAATACAAATGAATTAGTAACCATTTTTATTTAACCAACTCTCTATTTACTTTAATATACACGGCATACGGTCAAGCAAATCGCTTTGCTTGACCAAAGCTTATTTTCGCGCTTAGCGCATAACTTAAATCAAAGGCCAACATCATGACTCATGAATTACCTGCTTTACCGTATGCAATTGACGCATTAGAACCTCATATTTCTCAAGAAACATTAGAGTTTCACCACGGCAAGCATCACGCAACTTACGTTACTAAGCTAAACGGCTTAATTCCTGGCACTGAGTTTGAAAACGCAAGCCTTGAAGACATTATTAAAAAAGCATCTGGCCCTATCTTTAACAATGGCGCTCAAATCTGGAACCACACATTTTACTGGAACTGCCTCTCTCCTAAGTCAACAGCACCATCAGGCGACTTATTAGCCGCTATCAACGATACATTCGGTTCAGTTGATGCGTTTAAAGCAGAATTTACTGATAAATCAGTTAATCTTTTTGGTGCTGGCTGGTGCTGGTTGGCTAAAAATGCCGATGGCAAATTAGAAATCGTACAAACAAGCAATGCAGCTAACCCATTAACTGATGGTAAAACACCGTTGTTGACTTGTGATGTTTGGGAACATGCGTATTACATCGATTGTCGTAATGCTCGTCCTGCTTATATGGATAAGTTCTGGGCATTAGTGAACTGGGATTTTGTTGCACAAAACCTGTAGTCCGCTACGTTCAAAAGGAAAGGCGCTGAAAAGCGCCTTTTTTTATACCTGCTTATAAAGTTCGCTTTCTTTATAACGATCATTCGCATGATTAAATAACACCAGCAAAACCGCTGCAATCGGTAAGGCCAATAAAATACCGGTAAAACCAAATAGTTGCCCCCCCGCCATTACTGCAAAAATAACCGCAACCGGGTGCAGGCCGATCTTATCACCCACCAATATCGGTGTTAAAGCAACACTCTCTAAAACTTGAACCACGGTAAAGACCAGCAATACTGCAAGAATACCGCTCGCATCATGTAGCTGTAACAACGAGGCCAGGCAAGCCAACAGTAAACCAACAATTAAACCCAAGTAAGGTACGAAGCTCACCAAGCCTGCAATAATAGCGATTAACAGAGCAAACTCTAAACCAACAATACTTAAACCAATAAAATAAAGCACCGCTAAACACAACATAACCAGCACTTGGCCTTTAAAGAAAGCACCTAAAACAGCATCCACTTCCTTCGCAATTTGTGAAGATTTTTTCTCTACTCGTCTGGGCATTGCATCATGGATCTTTGCAACCATCACATCCCAGTCTCGCAATAAATAAAAGGTCACCACAGGAATTAACACCACGTTCGCTAAAGCTGAAACAAACGCCATACCCGATGCACTCACCGAGCTAACAAAACCGGCGGCAATACTACTCGCCCCTCCAATATTATCTTGCAAGCCTTGCTGTAGCTTATCAACATCTAACTCGGCCAAACCAACAAAGCGCATTTGTAGCCATGGCAAAGCAGTTTGCTTCAACCAAGCAACAATCATTGGCACTTTCCCCAACAGAATGGATATTTGCTGCTCCAACAGCGGCAACAGAACGACCATTGCAACAGAAAGGAGACAAAAGATAACCACAAAAACCAAGCTCACCGCTAACGAGCGCGACCACTTTTTCTGCTCCAGCTTATCAACCAGCGGGTCACCAAGATAGGCCAGTAAAGCCGCGCTTAAAAAAGGCATTAAAATAGCAGACAAGCTATAAACTAGGCCCGCAAACACTAACCCTATCAACAAATATTTATTGGTATCGTTATTCATTGTATTCATGTACTTTTATGCTCCAAGCCCTAAGTCCCCACGTCCAAATATATTCCAAGCCACTTATTGCTGTTGTTACGGCCACCGAGTACATCGCATACACAATCCAGTGAAGAGGCACATCAATCGTCCCTTGACTGGCAATTAGCATCACTAAATAAAAAATCTGAAAGGCCGTATTTAGTTTGCTTGAAAAAGGCGGATCTCCGTGAAATGGCTCAACTGTCAAGTGATACAGCAAAGCCCCCAGCGCAACAATCACATCACGCAAAACAATCATAATAAACAACCAAGCAGGCACTAAACCAATAAAAACACAGACGAAGAAACAGCAAACCAATAATATTTTATCCGCCAGCGGATCCAAAAAAGAGCCCAGCTGGCTTGACCAGTTATAACGTTTTGCCAAGAAGCCATCTAGAGCATCAGACATGCCGGCCACCACAATCAGTAATAATGCAAACTGATAGCGCTCAATAAGTAGTAAATAAACAATGGGGGCAACCAAAACCATCCTAAACAAGCTGATGATATTGGGAAGGTCCTTACGAGTCATTTAATTCACTCGATAATACAACGTTTCTAGCACTAACGAAGAAACATCATCCATAGGTACCGTCTGGTTAAGCTCCATATCCTGCGTCACTACCTTTTGCTGCATCGGCGGCTGATAACGCACAGGAGGCTCCGCCAGCAATAAGACCGTATTCAACGCAATAACATCTTGTAAGACAGCAATCTCACCCGACACCGTTAATAACAACGCTATACCACGCCCCTGTATTTTTTCCCACGCCACTGATTTCACCCGATCTAACGAAAACAAGTAATCCGTTACTTCAGCCAACTTAGACAAGCCTTCAACTCCAGCAACCTGCAGCTTCACTTGGCGCAGCTCACCCACTCCATGCGGCGCGTACTCTTCAGCTAAATGCTCAGCCGCCTCGGCAAGAAAGCTCTGCAACACATCCAACTCACTGCCCTGCTGAACCGATAACGAGTAAGTCTTAACCCCATTCAACAACTTACCACTTAACTGCCAATGGTTCGTAGAGACTTGCAACAAGCGCCCCTGTATAACGTGATTGACACTGTAACGTTTTGAGGCCACTTTAACTTGGTCAGAAAAACCCGCCCAGACGTCATTAAAACTTATCGCCCGCTGATCATCTAGATCAAGTAACGGCAAAGTGACCGCTAAGCCAGCATCACGCGCTACCAACAACACCGATTCTGCCATCGTTTCATCCGACAATATCTGGCGACTTGAGCCATTATCTACCGCTAACCATAATAGAATTTCTGGTCGGTTTTTACCCCAGATAGGCACTGAAAATTGCGTCAAAATATTATCTAAGGCCGACTTTTGAAAACTAATCGTTAAACGATACGGCAACGGCTCCTCATCCAGTGTTTTATATTGAAACTGCTCAACATACGACCCCACATTGGACAGTGCCGCTTGCAAGGATGGGTTATCTAATGCCTGCCGACGCCCAGAGACTTTTTGAATAACTTTTTTCAAGACATCCGTCATAGCTGCATTACGTACCGCCTGAGATTGATCCTTAACCAACACCGACGCACTGTATAGGCCTTCTAGTTGCACTGCATACAACGGTACTGACAATATTAGTAATAAAAAAGCGATTAAATAACGCATCTAGCAACCCAAAAAACATCCATTAAAGTGGCTATAGCATAATATAGTTAGCCCTATTACTGCTAACAATTAACTCAACTGATATAATCCTTCTTTTTATAACCGTATAGAGCCGATTGTGAGTGATTCAAAAAATAGCTTAAGCTATAAAGACGCAGGTGTTGATATTGATGCTGGCGCACAACTCGTAGAACGAATTAAACCCATCGCAAAACGGACTCAGCGACCTGGTGTTATGTCTGGCCTTGGTGGCTTTGGCTCCTTGTTTGAACTCCCTCTCGATCGTTATAAGAAACCAGTTTTAGTCTCAGGCACTGACGGTGTTGGCACTAAGCTTAAATTGGCAATGATGCTGAACAAACATGACACCATTGGCATCGATTTAGTTGCTATGTGCGTCAACGACATCATCGTCACCGGTGCAGAACCTTTGTTCTTCCTCGATTATTATGCAACAGGCAAACTCGACCTCGACATTGCCAGTGATGCCATCGCAGGCATTGGTAAAGGGTGCGAGTTATCTGGTGCGGCCTTAGTAGGTGGCGAAACGGCTGAAATGCCTGGCATGTATGAAGGTGAAGACTACGATCTAGCTGGCTTTAGCGTTGGCATCGTTGAAAAAGAATCTATCATTGATGGCTCCAAAGTAGCCGTAGGCGATGTGCTAATTGGCCTAGCATCATCCGGTGCTCACTCCAATGGTTACTCCCTCATCAGAAAAGTTATTGAGTTACAAGACGACTTAGAGCAAACAGTTGGAGGCAAGCCTTTAGCCGAAGCATTGCTTGAACCAACACGAATTTACGTTAAGTCGCTACTCGCGCTTATCAACAAACATGATGTACATGCTTTAGCGCATATTACTGGCGGTGGGATTACTGAAAACTTACCTCGCGTATTACCCAATAACACCGTTGCCAACGTGAAGCTAGATAGCTGGTCAACACCGGCCTTATTCGATTGGTTACAAGAAGAAGGCAATATCACTGATGAGGAAATGCTAAAAACCTTTAACTGCGGCATTGGCATGGTTGTATGCGTCGCGAAAGATGATGCTGATGCTGTACTCGCTCAGCTAACTAGCAGCGGTGAATCAGCCTTCATTATTGGCGACATTGCCGCAGCGAATGGCGAACCATCTGTTAATTACCTATAAGCGCTATGAGCAATAATTACCGCATCGTCGTACTGCTATCCGGTTCAGGCACTACATTACAGTCGATGATCGACGCTGACTTACCCGCTACAATTTGCGCTGTTATCAGCAACAAAGCAGGGGTTATGGGCTTAGAGCGCGCTCAAAAAGCCAATATCCCAAGTCACGTACTTGATCATACTGCTTTTCCTACACGTGAAGCCTTTGATCTAGAGCTGAAAAAGCTTATCGAACAACAACAAGCCGACTTAGTTGTTTTAGCGGGCTTTATGCGTATTCTTAGTGATGACTTCGTCAACCACTACCACGGCAAGCTCATTAATATTCACCCATCCTTACTCCCCAAATATAAAGGCATGCACACCCATCAACGCGTGATGGACGATGGCGAACCACTACACGGCAGTAGCGTACACTTTGTTAATACAGAGCTAGACGGTGGCCCAGTGGTACTACAAGCACGCGTTCCCGTTTTACCAAGTGACGACGTGAACACCTTAGAGCTTCGCATAAAAAGCAAAGAGCACTTAATCTATCCAACTGCTATTAGCTGGCTAGCCGAAGGACGTGTTGAACTCAAAGACGATGAAGTTTATATGGACCAGAGTAAAATGAGTGGTCCCGTCGTTATCGATTATATGTAGTTTGGAACTATGAGCTTATTTGCAAAAATACTCATCATCCCTTTTCTCTTTGCAACCAGCCTATCGCTTTCTGCCACTGAGAATAAAAGCATTCCCCTATTTAAAGCAGAATACTTACTACAACACAATAACCTAGAAATTGGTCATGTTGAATTAAGCGTCAAAGCATTAGACAACAACCGATATCAGCTCACATCTACCACCCATAGCAGTGGTTTACTATCATTTATTCACAGCCATAAACTCACTGAAAGCAGTCTATTTGAACGCATTAATGGCAAAATAAGACCCATTAGCTATCAATACTTAAAACAATCAAAGAAACAAAAAAAAGATGTCCAGCTCAGCTTCAATTGGCAAAAACTAAACGTTACCAACACCATCAACGGGCAACATTGGAGCATGCCAATATCAGAGGGCGTTTTAGATAAAGCACTCATGCAAATTGCACTCATGCTCGACACGAACGGCAGCAGTAACACCATAAACTACCAAATTGCTGATGGCGGAAAACTCAAACAGTACCGCTTTGAGCCTCTTGGTATGGATGAAGTGAATATTTCAGGTCAATCCTATCAAACCCAAAAATTTGCTCGTACCAAAGGTCGCCACAAAAACATTACCTACTATTGGTGCGCGCCGGCACTGTACAACTTACCGGTCTTACTTCAACGTGAAAAAAAATATGGTCAATTTGAAATGCGTTTACAAAAGGTGCATTTTAATCACGCTG
>Ga0209081_1001691_pt1 | contig 13088 bp, 10 predicted proteins | sample GOMGulsemesocosm_4_FD_184636 | JGI IMG/M metagenome (GOLD analysis project Ga0209081, IMG submission 184636) | Methane-oxidizing microbial communities from mesocosms in the Gulf of Mexico - GOM15B Gulf of Mexico (SPAdes) (version 2) | ecosystem: Environmental > Aquatic > Marine > Cold seeps... | reverse complement strand
TAAAAAGAAAAAGTAGGTTCTAGGTTCTAGGTTCTAGGTTCTAGGTTCTAGGTTCTAGGTTCTAAAATATTAAACCTGCTATATTGTTAATATAGCAGGTTTTTTTAATAATAAGACTAGAACATAATGAAAGTATTTATAAAATTAAATACTGAAACTCTCAATACAGGAGTGCTTATGTTAAAAATGATAAAATTTTCATTGATGTTATTAATTTATCTGAGCATAACTGCCTGCGCTAATATTAAAACACAGCAAAGTAATAGTGGTAAGGTTGCTCAATGGGACTTTGATCACCACGTTCAATTCATCCAAATAGAATTAGCGAGCAATCATTACCAGCTTGAAATAATCCCTAATAACAAAGTCAATTTTGAACAACTCGCAACGATTTTATTACGTAAATCATATCGCCTTTGCCAGCACTATCATTATAAATTAGAAATAGTGCAAGGTATTGAAGGTTTTGACGACAAACTTGCCATGCCCAATTATATTTTCCCGTCCTTGGTTGCTAAAGTTAGTTGCTAAAATAGAATATTAGCCAAACTGAATATTAATCAAAGTTGATTGTTCAATAAAATAGCCTATCTTTAGTGCTGTAAAGAATACTTACTCTAGTCATATAGTAATATGTTAAATTAACAGTTAAACTACATAGTATTGATTTAGTTAAACTATAAGCAATATTTATAGTAGGTATACATTTAATGACTAGTAGTATTATTCTAATTAGCTAGTTGATAGCGTATAATCTCAACGAAATTTTTTTAATCTCAGATACTTAACAAGCTTAATTCACATTAACCCGAAAATATAGGTTAAATGAATGGAATTAAGGTTAGGGATCTCTTATCACAAAGGTGAATGTCGTGCTTCAAGAATATCGTAACCATGTTGCCGAGCGTGCTGCAGAAGGTATTGTACCTAAGCCGCTTGATGCTGAGCAAGTAGCTCAATTAGTTGAATTAATTAAAAATCCACCCGCAGGTGAAGAAGCCTTTTTGTTAGAATTATTAGCCGATCGCGTGCCACCAGGAGTTGATGATGCAGCTTATGTGAAAGCAGGCTTTTTAGCTGCAATTTCTAAAGGTGAAGTAAGCTCGCCTATTATTGATGCTGCCAGTGCTTTAGAATTATTAGGTACCATGCTTGGTGGGTACAACATCGAGCCAATGATTACCGCACTTGATACTGACAATGCTGATATTGCTGTTGCTGGTTTATCTAAAACATTATTAATGTTTGATGCTTTTCATGATGTGCAAGAAAAAGCACAAGCAGGTAATGCCGCAGCACAAAAAGTATTACAAGCTTGGGCTGATGGAGAATGGTTTACTAACAAACCACAAGTTGCCGAAAAAATCACGGTTAAAGTGTTTAAAGTAACGGGTGAAACTAACACCGATGACTTATCACCAGCACCAGATGCTTGGTCTCGTCCTGATATTCCATTACACGCTAAAGCTATGCTTAAAATTGGCCGTGATGGTATCAACCCTGATGACGATGGTATTGTTGGCCCTATCGTTCAAATTGAAGAGTTACAAAAAGACGGTATTCAATTAGCCTACGTTGGCGATGTAGTTGGTACAGGCTCTTCACGTAAATCAGCAACTAACTCAGTTTTATGGTTTATGGGTGAAGATATTCCTCATGTTCCTAACAAACGTGGTGGTGGTGTCTGTTTAGGTGGCAAAATTGCTCCAATTTTCTACAACACAATGGAAGATTCAGGTGCATTACCAATTGAATTAGACGTGCAAAAAATGAATATGGGCGATGTTATCGACATCTACCCTTATGAAGGTGTTGTTAAAAATGCCGCTGGCGAAGTTATATCTGAATTTGAACTTAGCCCTGTATTATTAGATGAAGTACGCGCTGGTGGCCGAATTAACCTTATAATCGGTCGTGGTTTAACAGCTCGTGCTCGTGAAGCATTAAACTTAGGCGAAACTGACTTATTCAACAAGCCTATTGATGTTACTGATACAGGTAAAGGTTTTACTTTAGCCCAAAAAATGGTTGGTAAAGCGTGTGGTGTTGACGGTATTCGTGCTGGTCAATACTGTGAACCTAAAATGACAACGGTTGGCTCACAAGATACTACTGGTCCTATGACCCGTGATGAACTAAAAGATTTAGCTTGTTTAGGTTTCTCTGCTGATTTAACCATGCAGTCTTTCTGTCATACTTCTGCTTATCCTAAGCCAGTTGACGTTATTACTCATCATACTTTACCTGATTTTATTATGAATCGTGGCGGTGTTTCACTTCGTCCAGGCGATGGTGTAATTCATTCATGGTTAAACCGTATGTTATTACCTGATACCGTTGGTACAGGTGGTGACTCTCATACGCGCTTCCCAATAGGTATTTCTTTTCCTGCAGGTTCTGGTTTAATCGCCTTTGCTGCAGCAACTGGTACAATGCCTCTTGATATGCCTGAGTCAGTATTAGTTCGTTTTAAAGGCGAAATGCAACCAGGTATCACCTTGCGTGACTTGGTTCATGCTATTCCTTATTACGGTATCAAGAAAGGTTTATTAACGGTTGAAAAAGCCGGTAAAATCAACGAATTCTCTGGTCGTGTTTTAGAGATTGAAGGCCTTAAAGGTTTAACCGTTGAGCAAGCGTTTGAATTATCTGATGCTTCTGCTGAGCGTTCTGCTGCTGGTTGTTCAATCAAGCTTGAAGAAGATGCTGTAGCTGAATACTTAACGTCTAACATTGTTATGCTTAAATGGATGATCAGTGAAGGTTATGGCGATGTTCGTACTATTACACGTCGTATTAAAGGTATGGAAGCATGGTTAGCAAATCCATCATTAATGTCTGCTGACAGCGATGCTGAATATGCTCATATTATTGAAATCGATTTAGCTGATATTAAAGAGCCTATTGTTTGTTGTCCAAATGACCCTGATGATGCAAAGTTATTATCAGAAGTTGCTGGCCGTAAAGTTGATGAAGTATTCATCGGTTCTTGTATGACTAACATTGGTCACTTCCGCGCAGCAGGTAAATTACTTGAAGAGTTTGGCGGTACGTTATCTACACGTATGTGGGTTACACCACCAACGAAAATGGATAGCGCTCAGTTAAAAGACGAAGGTTACTTCTCTATTTACGGTAAAGCTGGCGTACGTGTTGAGCCTCCTGGATGTTCATTATGTATGGGTAACCAAGCCCGTGTTGCTGATAATACCACCGTAATGTCTACTTCAACGCGTAACTTCCCTAACCGTTTAGGTAACAATGCTGATGTATTCTTAGCTTCTGCTGAGCTTACTGCTGTTGGCGCAATTTTAGGTAAATTACCAACACCTGCTGAATACTTTGAATACGCAGGAAAAATTGATGCAACAGCTGCTGATACTTACCGTTATTTGAATTTTGATAAGATGGAAAGTTACACAGAAAAAGCTGATAAGGTTATTTTACAAGTAGAAGCTTAATTTGATGTAACCTCTTTACTAACATGCCCAATAGCTATGTTAGAAGTACTCACCTATAGTCATAGGCTCCGTGCTTCGGCCTTACTCTTAAACTTGTTAGTTTTGAGCTAAACATCAAATGATTTTTCGAAAGCCACTTTGTTTACTCAAACAAAGTGGCTTTTTTGTTATACAATTCAGCCATCTTCATTTTGATATACTACCATTTATTGTCAGCAGCAATTAAATAGCAGACAAAGGTTTTCTCTGCTATTATGCGCCACCAACAACCCAAGCGAATTTACTTGGGTTTTATTAATCTAAAGCACTGGATTTACGTTTCAGTTAGCTCAATGGAGATCACATGACTACCCCAAAAATAACCATTTGTGCGTTATATAAATTTGTACGCCTTGAAAACTTTCTAGCATTACGCGAGCCCCTTTTAGCTGAAATGACTAAACTAGAAGTAAAAGGCACCTTGCTATTAGCTGCAGAAGGTATTAATGGAACAATAGCTGGTTCACAAAAAGCCATTGAACAAGTACTTGATTTCTTGCAAGAACAGCCAAATTTAGGTGCTATTGTTCATAAAGAGTCATTCAGTGATAACAACCCATTTCATCGCACTAAAGTAAAATTGAAAAAAGAAATTGTTACCATGGGCGTTGAGGGCATAGATCCAAACCAAGTGGTTGGTACTTATGTAAAACCCAAAGACTGGAATGCACTAATTTCAGATCCTGAGGTACTATTAGTTGATACTCGCAATGATTATGAAGTAGAAATTGGTACTTTTAAGGGCGCATTAGATCCTAATACTGAAACTTTCCGAGAATTTCCACAGTACGTCAAAGATAACTTAGACAAAGCTAAACACAAAAAAGTTGCTATGTTTTGCACGGGTGGTATTCGCTGTGAAAAATCGACCGCATATTTAAAAGAACAAGGCTTTGAAGAGGTTTATCACCTTGAAGGTGGCATATTAAAGTATCTTGAAGAAGTGCCAAGCAACGATACTATGTGGCAAGGTGAATGCTTTGTTTTTGATGGTCGCGTTGCCGTCAATCATGATTTAGAGCATGGTCAATATGATCAATGTTTTGCTTGTCGCTTCCCATTAACTGAAGAAGAAAAACAAAGCGAACATTATGTAAAAGGCGTGAGTTGTCATCGTTGCCATAGCAAAGTCACTGATCAACAAAGAAGCCGTTTTGCTGAACGAGAACGTCAAATAGCTCTAGCTGAAAAACGTGGCGAAAACCACATTGGTGGTAATGTTCAAGATCTTATTAATGAACGCCGCCAAGCAAAATTGAATAAAAAGTCACAACAACCTAAAAAATAACTATTAATAAGAGATAGTAATTGAGCTTTTATCGAGCGGTTTTAGCATCAACAATTTTGGCTCGACTATTAGTAAAATTATCTGTTGATAAAACACACTCATAAGCTTTATAAATTTGAGCTTTTTGTTTTGAATTTAGTAGCATAACTTTGCGACCTATAATTGATTTTGACAAGCTTGATACTTTCTTTTGAGATACATGCCAAAAACTCACCATATCTCCACCACCAACTAATTCGATAAAACATTTCACGTTTACTTTTTTACTTTGTTTTTCTTTACTTTTTGCTTCTGTGCTATAGCTAAGCGCTAGCAAAGTAACTAATGGTAATACTTTAATATATATATTCATTTTATTTCTCCCAGCAAATAGTAGACTCACCACTTTTTTTACCCAATTCATTAATCGTTAACGTAGTACAGGCAGTATCATTCGATAATTGATTACCTTTTGCTGTTGCAGTTAACACAAAAGTAGTTCCGTTATTATCTATAGCTGCATCTATACTATAGTTTCCTGTTTCTGTTATGTAAGGGTCTGCTAACCCTAAATCAGTCATATCTGCAGTATAACTTCTGCTATCTACAAACACTTGTTCTTGCAAGTTTGCTAAACGCATTAATTCGCGTTGTGCTTCGGCACGATCTGATCTCGTAATAAAGTCTACATAAGAAGGGTAAGCAATTCCCGCTAAAATACCAATAATAGCGACCGTAATTAGTAATTCTATTAAAGTAAAACCGTAACTTTTATTCTGTTTATCCATGATAACTGTCCCATAAAACCATCTACTATCCCCTTTATATCACTCTTCCGTAATATAAAGATAAGTACGCTTTGCTTTTAAAGTAAAACCTACACCAATTATTTTCCGGCCAACAATAAGATTACCCGTACTATCTGATTTTGAATCATCAGGATTATCTGGTAATACAATTAATGTTGGTGAGCCTAAAAACTGTTCACTAATTAACGCTATTCTATCTTCTCTATTATCAGAGTCTTCTGAAAGCCAATTATACTTTTTAGTTCCCAATGCTAGATCAACCGCATACAACCACCCTTTACCTGATGGCGGCTTACAGTCAATTAACACAGCAGAAAATGCTGGCGGTGTAAACGAGGTATAATAAGCAATACCATTAATAACGATGGCTGCCGAAGTACTCTTCTCACCTGATTGAGTAAAATCAATAAACCAACCAGATTTAGCACTTACTGCTAGCTCTAAAGTTTCTCTTTCTTGACTCGTCATTGTCTCTGCAAATTTATCAACTGTAAAATCGTATAAATCTGACTCAGTGAGTGCCGAAGGTGTAGCAGGCGAAGAACTTGAGCTGAACGTTTGTGTTTTAATATGCTCATCTTTGATCATAAAAAACGTATCATCAGTATCTGTACCTAATGGGGTTGCTCTATCTCCACTACCAATTAGTATTGCATCGTAAGGTTTCTCTTGATGAACTGTAATTTCGCTTGTTTTACCATCTTTATCGATAACTTCTGTTTTAAGGGTTTCAGCAATAAAGGTGCGTACAATTGATGGTTCATAAAAGAAACGTCTATCTGTGTCATTGGTACCTCCACCTAGGCTCGCTAATTGAAACACTGAAAAATCAGCTTTAGTATCACCTGGCATATCAACACGCCAAACATTCCCTCCAGTATCACCAGTATATAACCTGTCGACTAAGCCATTACCATTACTATCTAATAAGGCAATACTTGAAGGAATGCTATCTGTACCAGCAAAGGTTGTATCACCACCAGTTGGTGCCATACTCCATTTTAATGCACCTGTTTTTGCATCTACCATATAAACACCACGACCTTTGCTATCAGTAGAGCCTACACCGTCACTATCTTTGTTAGTATCATATCCTCCACCAAAGAAAAGTACGGGACTAGCAACATGACCACTTAAATTTAATTTAGAAAAGCCAATTTTAGGCTGTGACCAAGTTTGTCCTAGCTCCTCAAAGCCTGTGTTGCCACCCTCTATGTGCCACATTATACTTGGTAAGTCTGGATTACTAATATCTAAAGCATAATATGAATCCCCTCCTCGGCGTAAGCCGAAGAAGATCCACACTGTGTCTCCGGCCTCAATAATACCATCACCATCTTTGTCATTTATATGAGAAGTGATTTGGCCATCGATGCCATAAAGTTTATCTGCTGAAGAGTAATTATCACGTAAACCTTTGATGTTTGGAAAAAGCTCTGTTGGCATAAATGCCCAATTTTCAGAAACCGTATCACCAGCATCTTCAAACATGTGCAATGCCCCAGAATTGGTTCCAATAACAATACGAATACTTGTACCATAATTAACGACTAGAGGTTTTGAATGTAATGGGTCACCAAAAACATCAGAACGCATATCCGTTAAGTTACCGTCCTTATCTTCATCATCAACATCCATGCCTAGATTCCAATTAAAGTAATCAGCTACGTCAGCAACATCAATTTTTAATTCATCCGCGTAAGCTTGTTGTGTACCGTAATGAGCTAATGCATTAGTACTATTTAATACGGCAAGAGCGCCATCATTACCTATATCACTATATACAACACGATCATCAACATCTTGTTTTGCAAACCAATCAGCAACACCACCTGCTGCAACTAAATTTCCATCAACAGTCGATGACCAATAACTTTGAACTAAAGGAGAAAAGTGCCCTGAATCTTTATCAAGTGCAGGCAAGTCATTTGAACCAACTTGAACACTATTAATTACTTTGTATTTTTTTAAATTTCCTTGCCAACGAGGACCATGTTGAGGATCAAACATGGCATAATAAACTGAGTTTAAAGTTTCAGTTCTATCAAAGTTATTCGCCGCAACAGATGCAGAAGTCAAACTGTCATTAGAGGGTGATAAGTTTCGTAAGGTACTTTGTAATGCAGCTGTTAATTGTAGCCCATCCTTTGCTGAAAAATAATCCCCGCCGCCTCGCTTAGCCGTTTCAATTAATAGCGGTGCTGCATCTACAGCACCTTCACTAAAACCAATAGTATGTGTAGAGACCGTTTGTACCCCGTCAATATTTAAATTAACATCGTAAGTATTCATCCAACCTGCTAATGCAGGTAAATGGCTTGAACCAGTATTATACCATTCTTTATCGTAGTCAAAACTAGAGTTATCAAAATCATCATGAGTGCCTTTAAAAGTCACATCTGTAAGTACCCCCCCAACATTCTTCTTAGACGTTAATTTTTCAATTTCACTATCTGCCGCTGAATCAAATGAAGGTACTCCATCGGTAATTAAAATAATATAAGCTTTGTCTGTACATTCATCAAATGGACTATCATATTTATTACCGTTCACTATTGTATAATCTGCTTTAGGTTTAGAAGATGCAATAGCATCATCACCATATTCTACTGATTTCCCTGCAAAATATTGCTGAGCTTCATAGGTCGATTCACATAAAGGTGTCCAGGTAAATGCCGTAAGATCATTATTAATCAAACTGATAAGGCTAGCCTCATTAGTCGCTGTCATTTCAGTAATGCCTGAAACCACCCTGCCACCATTATGATCTGAAGCACCATCACCATTATCATAATTAAAAATTTCTAATCCAAATTCTATACCGTCTGTTGTTTCAATAACATCAGTAATACTGCGTATTGCAGTCTCTAAACGACTTTCTATTATTTCATCTTTTAACGCACTGTGGTACCAACGAAGATAATTTGCCGTATACAAGGTAACCAACTCGCCTGACCAAGTAACATTTAGCTTATTTGTATCTAATGTATGGTAAACAGGGTTTTTCTTAGTTCCTAAATTATTAGCTGGATAACCATCAGCAAGGCTATCAATATTTTCAAGGCTACCAACATTATCTGTTGTTTTTACATCTTCTTCACAATCAAGAACTTCAATATTCAAACCATTATTATCAGGTATTTCTTCCCAAGTACCGCTATTACCTTTAGTGCTATATTCACGAATGTGCCCAGTATAAAAACCTTTAGTTCTTAAAGCTTCTTTAGAACTTTCACAACTGTTAATAGCTGCTAAAAAACGACGGCCATCACTCGGGCTATCAGGTATAGCATTGGCCCCATCAGCACTACCTTTATTAAAATAGGTGGCATCATCATTGTAGGCGTGGGATGCTCCATCTGGAGGGTAATAAGCAGGTAACATTTCCCCATCTTTTACATAAGGTGCATCTACAGTATGTGAATTCCCCATACTGCCAGAGTTATCAAAGATGATTAACACTTTCGATTTTTTTGCTGAATCTTTAACTACATCACTGATATACAGCTCAATATCTTCTGCGAGTGACAATGATGTTGTCACTATCGTAGATATAGTCAGTAAACTTGCTATGATAATTTTTTTCATATTAAAACCCCAAAATATGCATGACGAACCAATCCAACAGTTATTAACGATTTTGTCTTAATTTATTAAAGGCTGCTCTATACCTGAGTTAACTTCTACCGCACTCATTTTATTACGACCATATTTAATACTTGTTTGAATACGTAGGTAATTGCAATCAAATATTTGATTGGATGAAGCATTAGAGCTTTTAGAACGGCTGCACTTTACGGTAAGCATATATGGATTGTTGCTTAATCCAAGCGTTGCGGCTTTAAGGTCACACTTTTCTTTAGTGCTAGTAAGTGCTGCTGAGATTATTTTGTCTCCAACTTTATGGGTATTTACGCTCTCCGAAAAATCATTAGTTGCACCATTAACTTGTTGAAAAATATAATCATCAACTGCACTAACTGCACATTGTTCTGCAAAAACCTTATCTTCACTGGCACCAGACATTTTCATATCAGTTGTCGTGTTTTGCATTAATGCAGCCGCTACAGCAGTTAAGGCAATTAAAAACACTAAAGAAACAATTAATACTACGCCTTGCTGTTTCTTTATATTATTGATGCTATACACCTTATTTACCATACATCCTCCCTTGCATTATACAACGTCACTGTAGAGCTAAATAATAAACGTCGATAATTATCATTAAAAGTTACGGACAAATCACCCAACTGATAGCTGTTGCTATTAGTATATTTAATATCAGGTGATATATTTCGAGCTAAAACAAATATTTTAACAGCGATGATTTGAGTGCCACCAGCATTATCCCATAATTCAGCCGTCATGTTATCAGCAGGAATAAAAGCATCAACGATGCCATAACCAGGTGAATTTTCATTTGTATCCGCATCATAACCATACATGAAACGTATCATTTCAATACCATCAACAACGGGAGAAAATGACATTTGAGTTGTTAACTGTCCTTGCATTAGCACTGGTACCGTATTGCTACCTTGAGTTTCCTCACGAACATAATAAACGTGGTGTTGATACTGCCAAACTCGGCTATTCTCTACCACAGGAACTGCTCCATTAGTAAATATGGTCCCCTGATACCTATTAACCACTAAATGATAATTACCTGCAGGTGCAACATCTACAGGCTGCTCTTTACCATTAACATCTAAATCTGGACTACCATCTACCTTTAGCTTTATAAGATCGTCTGCTGACACTCTTTTAAATTGAATAACATCCGAGCCAAGCTTTGCATCGCTAAAGCACCCCATAGGATCTGCACTAATAACGGTTTCTCCCCATAGTGTTCGAAAATGCCCTACCACTAAAGGAAATGTACGGTTATTTATCCCTCCTCCGTTGCAATCATCTCCTGGAGCAGCAGGTACAGGGGTAATACTTGATAAATCAACAGTGCCAGTATAATCTCCCCAAAGGTTCTGCTTCAAAATATCGTTAGTTAACAAACTTAAAGCAAAACGACCATTTTCTTGTAATTCACCATAACTTGTAGTTTCTGTTGTCGTGGTGCGCATGCCAACAAAAACACTTAACACACCCGCAAAAATAACTAAGCCAATAGACAAAGCAATAAATACTTCTAATAAGCTAAAGCCTTGTTGATATTTAATATTAAACTGATTCATATAATATTTATGCTCACTCTTGCTTTTAAAAATAAAATATTAGTAAACAAATGCTTCTATCCTTACCTGTCTACGCTGATTACCTGTAACACCACAACCTTCAGTACTACCATTAACAAGCTCAGATTTCCCTTGCCATGTGATTACCACTGTTACAGCATTTCCATTAACCGACAAACAACCAACCCCTCCAACTAACCCACCCACATTATTGGTGCCATTAGTGGCTCCAGCTCCCATTAATAATTGCTCCCACCCATATAAATCATGAGTTACCATTTGAGCAGGGGTACATAAAGCAGCCGGTGAATTACAGACAGGAGATGATATGATTTTTCCTGAACCATAAGGACTATTAGCTGCATACGAGGCTAAAGTACCGCTGTTATTTCCTCGCATTTTTTCAATAATATCTTGAGCAAGGCTAGAAGCTAATGATCTTTGCATGGCATCAAAACTTCCTTTTTTAGCAGTTGCTTGCATAGCAACTGCACCTAAAATCCCCGTAACCATAATAACTAAAGCAATTAATACTTCAATAAAAGTCATACCTTTTGCTTTCTGGTAATGACTTTTGCTAAATTGGCCAGTCGAGTTTTTTATCATAGTGTTAGCACCTTAGGTGTTAATTTTAGCTTTGTTAATAGCAAATGAGCATATCGCTGTATTACCAACAAAGTAAATGGATCGAATTTTTTTTACAAATAAGTGTTTCACTCGCTTAAAGCATAAGTGATATTTAGGGGGGGCATTTTTTGAAAATCTACTGTTTTTACTAAAACAGATTACAAACAATATACTAATTTTAAGCGTAAAGAAAGACTGAGCCGATTTTGTTGATTTAAAAGACTCTATGAAAAATTCATATGTGTTAAAAATCACCAATGTGAGCTGCATTAACTCATACCTATTTCCGTCCGTAAAAAGTTATCCGTATATAGTTGTCCGTAAAAATGTATACAAAATCATTCATTATAATCTAGTTTTATATACCTTTAAGCCGCTCGATAAGAGCTAGCCAAAACAAGGTCACATCAATAATTGATTAATTTACAATCAACATAAGACTAGCGCAATTCTGCAGGTACTGCAAATACAATATTTTCTTCACGGCCAGGATACTCCTTAACCTCTTGACCACCAAAGCCTTTTAGCGCTTCAATTACTTTTGTCACTAAAATTGCAGGGGCTGACGCTCCTGCTGTAACACCAATTTTACTAACACCTTTGAGCCATGATGTTTCAATATTATCGGCAGTATCAATCAAATAAGATGTGGTTCCTATTTTTTCAGAAACTTCTCTTAAACGGTTAGAGTTAGAGCTATTTTTTGCGCCAACCACTAATAATAAATCTACTTGGCTAGCAATAGCGCGAACAGCATCTTGACGATTTTGAGTGGCATAGCAAATATCATCTTTACGAGGGCCTTCAATGAATGGAAATTTTGCTTGCAGTGCTTCAATAACATCAGAAGTATCGTCTACTGACAATGTTGTTTGACTACAAAAGTAGAGCTTTTCTGGATTTTTAACTTCAAGTTTTAAGACATCATCGGCTGATTCAACAAGATAAATACCTGCTGATTTACTGTCATATTGCCCCATGGTTCCTTCAACTTCTGGATGACCTGCATGACCTATAAGTACGCATTCAGAATTTTTCTGGCTAACACGAGCCACTTCCATATGCACTTTAGTTACTAGTGGGCAAGTCGCATCAAAAACTTTTAAATCACGTTTTTTAGCTTCATTTCGCACTGCTTTAGAAACACCATGAGCGCTAAATATTACCGTGCTATCGTCAGGTACTTCATCAAGCTCTTCCACAAAAACAGCACCACGGGTTTTTAAACCATCAACTACAAATTTGTTATGAACAACTTCATGGCGCACATAAATAGGTGCACCAAATAAATCTAAGGCTCGGTCAACAATGCTTATAGCTCTGTCAACACCAGCACAAAAACCACGAGGATTAGCTAAAATTATTTCCATAATATTCTCTTTTAGGAGGACGTTTATTGCCAATACAAAGCGCGATTAAAATCCCGCCTACAACGCCTACAAAATAACGGCTGTATTACCCGTAGGCGGAAACTTGCTCGCGCTAAAAAAGTGCGAATAAATTCACGACTACATTTATAATATTTCTACTAAATCGATAACAAATGTTACAGCTTGCCCTGCTAAAGGATGATTAAAGTCAATGGTCACTGAACTACCATTAACTTCTTTTATCATACCAGGCAGTTCACCACCAGGTTGTGAGAACGTAATGATATTACCGACCTCAGCAGGCACTTCCGCTGAAAACTTATCAA
>Ga0209081_1001689_pt1 | contig 13092 bp, 11 predicted proteins | sample GOMGulsemesocosm_4_FD_184636 | JGI IMG/M metagenome (GOLD analysis project Ga0209081, IMG submission 184636) | Methane-oxidizing microbial communities from mesocosms in the Gulf of Mexico - GOM15B Gulf of Mexico (SPAdes) (version 2) | ecosystem: Environmental > Aquatic > Marine > Cold seeps... | reverse complement strand
CATCCACACGGCCCGTTATCCAGTAGTCGCCATCTTCATCTCGACGCGCACCGTCACCAGGGAAATACAAACCAGGATAATTTGCAAAATAAGCATCGATATAACGCTGATGATCGCCATGCAAGGTCCTAAACATACCAGGCCATGGTTTTTTGATAACCAGAATACCTTCAGCAGGGTTACCTTCTATTTCTTTACCTTCATTATCAACCAAGCCAAACTCTACACCAAAAAACGGCTGCATCGCAGAACCTGGCTTAAGATCAGTTGCACCCGGTAATGGCGTCATTAAAATACCACCTGTTTCAGTTTGCCACCACGTATCAACAATTGGGCACCGGCTACCACCCACAATCTGGTAATACCATTCCCAGGCTTCTGGGTTAATTGGCTCACCCACACTGCCTAAAACCCTTAGGCTACTTAAATCACAAGCTTTAACATAGTCATCACCTTTAGCCATCAATGCCCTAATAGCGGTTGGTGCGGTATAAAAAATATTTACTTTGTGTTTTTCACATACCTGCCAAAAGCGCGACGCATCTGGGTAGGTTGGTATGCCTTCAAACATCAATGTTTTTGCGCCATTAGCTAACGGCCCATAAACAATATAGGTATGCCCTGTTACCCAACCAACATCAGCAGTACACCAGTACACATCCCCGTCATGATAATCAAAAACATATTTATGCGTTATCGCGGCATGTAATAAATAGCCACCCGTTGTATGTACGACGCCTTTAGGCTTACCCGTTGAACCTGACGTATAAAGAATAAATAAGGGATCTTCTGAATCCATTTCTTCTGCAGGGCATTCTAATTCTGCATTATCAATTAAATCGTGATACCAAACATCACGACCTTGTTGCCATGAAATATCACCACCTGTCCGTTTAATAACCACCACTGACTCAACCAATGGACAACTCTCAAGAGCTGTATCTGCATTATTTTTCAATGGCACCGCTTTACCGCCGCGCACACTTTCATCAGCAACAATAATTACTTTTGCCTCAGAATCAATAATACGGTCTTTTAATGCTTCAGGAGAGAACCCACCAAATACCACTAAATGTACCGCACCAATTCTAGAGCAAGCTAACATAGCAATAGCCGCTTCAGCCACCATTGGCATATAGATACAAACTCGATCGCCTTTTTTTACACCTTGAGATTTAAGCCCGTTAGCAAAGCGGCAAACTTCTGCATGCAATTCTTTGTAGGTATATGTTTTATCAACCTCAGGATCATCACTTTCCCAAATAATAGCTGGCTGATCACCGCGTGTTGCAAGATGACGGTCTAAACAGTTCACGCTAACATTTAGAGTTGCGCCCTTAAACCAAGTAACTTCACCTTTAGGGAAGTCATACTCAACGGTGGTATCCCATTCCTTTGACCAGCTTATAAACTGTTTTGCTTTCTCATCCCAAAAAGCCTTTGGGTTTTCAATTGAACGCTTATATTCCTTTTCATACAAGGCCTTATCAATATGAGCATGGGCAGCTGCCTCGCTAGTAACTTTGTGAGTTTTTTCAATTAACATACATCTTCCTACTAATTATTTTGTTTTTATATGGGTACCAAAAACGCATTAATGCATAAACATACCACCATTAATACTTAAATCTGAGCCTGTTGTATAAGCAGACAAGTCACTCACTAAAAATGATATTCCATGCGCTATTTCTTCCGGCCGACATAAACGCCCTACAGGAATACTTGCCTCAATTTTATGCCGCACATCCTCAGCAATTGCCATCACCATGGGTGTTGCTACATAACCTGGGGAAATCGTATTCACTGTAACACCTTTTCGTGCCACTTCACGAGCAAGCGCCTTGGTGAAACCATGCATACCCGCCTTAGCCGCCGCATAGTTAACTTGCCCAATTTGACCTAATTGACCATTAACCGATGAAACATTAATAATGCGGCCAAAACCACGCTCAGCCATTCCATCAACAACTTGTCGGGTCATATTAAATAAGCTATTAAGATTAACATCGATGATGGTATCCCAACGGTCACGAGTCATTTTTTTGAACATACCATCTTTGGTTATGCCAGCGTTATTGATTAAAATATCAATCGGACCTACATTATCTTCAACCCACTTTATCGCCACACCACAAGCATCAAAATCGGTTACCGGGCAATGGACAATTTCGATATTTATACCATTTTCTTTTTGGGTAATTTGCCACGCCTGTGCTTTTTCTTTGTTATTAAAACCTGCAACAACCTTATAACCATCACTATTAAGTCGCTTACAAATTGCTTCGCCAATACCACCTGTACCACCTGTTACTAACGCTACTTTCTGATCCATCACTCTTTCTCCTAGCTTAATTATTATTTATTTTAGTAATTAACTTCTATAAGACTAGCTACTGTTCTTTGAAACAAAAATTTAACACCAACAACTTATACTGCCAAAAATAACCATGTGTTACAAGCGCTATACAACCTAGCCTGATCAGCGTCAAATATTTAAGAAATATATTATTTACAACTAAATACTTTTCTTAAATGTACATATTTTAATAATTTTGATCTAATCTAAAAGGTGACGTTATTTAAACTAATCAATTCATTCAAAGGAAATCTACTATGCTTGAAACATCTGATAATAGAAAATTTGTCCGCATGGGGGCTGAGTGCGCGCTAACGTTTATTCATCCTAATTCACAGCAAATAGGTCATGGCAATAGCATTAATTTAAGTGCTGCTGGAATCTTGTTCAAAACGAATGAAAAGCTTGTTGCAGGCTCAGCACTCGACATTAGCGTTAAACCCGTTAATCCAATCACCCCTCCACTCAACGCACTGATAGAAATTGTACGTGTTGTAGCCATTCAAAATGGTGAATATGAAGTGGCTGCAACCATTGAAGGCATTAAAGGCGAAAGCGAATAACAGGAATCACTTTGTACTCTATAACTAAAACATTAAATTTTTGTTACGGTCACCGCCTAATGAACCACCCCGGCAAATGCAAACACTTGCATGGGCACTCTGCTCGAGTGGCGGTAACCTTAACAACCGACAGCCTGAATGAGCAAGGCATGGTTTGTGATTTTTCTGATATTAAACAATATGTTGGGGAATGGGTAGATAACACATTAGATCATAATATGTTATTACATAAAGACGACCCTATTCTTGCAACACTGCAAAAAGCGGGCGAACGAGTCATGGTTGTTAATGAACACCCAACCGCTGAATTCCTTGCCAAGCTTATTTTTGAACATGTCGAAACAGGTGGCTTTCCTGTGACTGAAGTCTCTGTTTGGGAAACGGATAGTGCCAATGCGAGTTACAGCAACGGCTAAGTAATGAGCTACATCAACCCTGTTAACAAACCACACTGCTTACAGTTGCTTTGTGAGAATAGCTACAACCGTTTATTAACTTTATTTCCAAGCCTAAAAAGGCCATTAACAAATACCCAAACACCCTTAATCAATAAGGGTGCATACCTGCAAGTACTTGAAATAAGCCCCTATACACTCAGCTTTACAGTACAGTCAGTTGACTCGCAAAACAACCCGATTAACCCAATCATTACTTGCCGCTTTTATCTTGATTCAAAATCTGTTGAGGTTACCCATGTGGATGGTTTTACCCCTTCTCTCAGCAAGTTTAAAAATGACAAACCTAGGGTAGTTTTAGATAAAAAATGGGTGCTCAATTATTTTTTAGATCAATGGCTAGATTTTAAGCTTTACCCTCAAAGCCAAACTGCCACCCCTGTTGTTCTAATTAATGCCTAACAGCGGCTTTCGTCAATTTAAACACCACCGGGCTTAGTAGAAGCAAAGCAATTAGGTTTGGAATTGCCATTAGGCCATTTAACACATCGGCCATTAACCATAATAAATCTAGGCTCATCACCGCGCCAATCGGAATAGACAATACCCAAGCAATTCGGTAAACAGGTATAACCCGTGCACCAACAAGGTATTCAGCACAACGCTCACCATAATAGCTCCAACCCAATAAGGTTGTTAAGGCAAAAATAGCCAGCCCAATACTTACAATATATTGACCAAAACCTGGCATACCGATACTAAAAGCATAGGAAGATAATGCCGCCCCTGTTTCACCACTTGTCCAACTACCAGTTAAAATAATAACCAATGCTGTCATCGTACAGATAACTAAGGTATCAATAAACGTGCCTAGCATCGCAATTTCACCCTGCCTAACGGGATTATTTGTTTTTGCAGCTGCATGAGCAATAGGCGCCGTGCCTAAGCCGGCTTCATTAGAAAAAATACCACGCGCCACACCAAATCTAATCGCCGCCATCACACCTGCTCCGGCAAAACCACCCGCAGCAGCTGTACCAGAAAAAGCATCATTCACGATTAATGCTAACGCGGTAGGCACTTCAGCTATATATTGAACAATAATAATACTAGCGGCGAGCAGATATAAAACACTCATTAAAGGTACTAATTTAGCCGCTACCTCAGCAATACGTTTGATGCCTCCGACCAATACGGCATAAACAATAACCGCCATCACCAAGCCCGTTAACCAAGTGGGGATACTGAATACACTGCTCAACGCATCGGCAACTGAATTAGCCTGAATGGTATTACCGATACCAAAGGCTGCTATCGCCCCAAACAACGAAAACAAAAAGGCTAACCAATGCCACTTTTCACCTAAGCCATTTTTAATGTAATACATTGGGCCACCAACATAGCCGCCATTTTCACCAACCTCACGATACTTTACTGCCAAAACTGCTTCGGCATACTTGGTTGCCATTCCTACCAGTGCCGTCATCCACATCCAAAAAATTGCGCCTGGCCCGCCTAAAAATATTGCTGTAGCAACCCCAGCAATATTACCTGTGCCTATTGTTGCCGCCAGTGATGTCATCAAGGCATTAAACGGGCTAATTTCTCCTTTTTCTGCATCACTTACTGATCGGCTTTTCCACAATAAGGCAAAGGCTGGAAATAAATTTCTAACCGGAAAAAAGCCTGTTCCAACCGTTAATAATAACCCAGTCCCTAAAATAAGCACCAACATCACCGGCCCCCACACAAGACCACTAAGTTGATTTAAAAATTGACTGAATGTTTCCATAGGTAATCTCTTAAACAAAGGTTAAAATTAGCCCAATACATTAGCATATGAGGATAAAACAGGTGAATATCAACGAACTTAACCAGTACTTTAATTCTAATAACCTTGATGATGAGGCAATGGAATTTATCGAAATGCATGGTTTTTTAACCAGCCTTAGCATTGTTTCAGGTGATTTAACTGATACCGCCATATTAGAAGAAATCTTTTCCACTAAAGATTATCCAACAGATGTTAACGGTGCCATCACTTCACTAAAATCAGATATATCACAGGCATTATTAAACGGTGATTTCCCGCAATTACCAGAGACTATCGAACTAGATGAGAATGAAGAGTTTGATCTACTCAGCTTATGGTCAGCTGGCTTTATGCAAGGGGTGTTTTTAAACGATCAAATCTGGTTTACTGAATATGCTGATGAAGTTGCCGAATTAACCCTGCCTATCTTAAGCAGCTCAGGTTTGCTTGATGAAGAGGAAAGTGAGTTACTCGAGATTACAGAGAATGACGACATCTTAGATGCTATGGTAGAAAAAATCCCTGACTGTGTCGTCGATCTTTATCTTCTATTTAATGCCCCTGCTAACGCATAATAAAAACAGCCTAATCCAACAATAAATACATCTCAAATATGGTTAATGAACAACCCACTAAAACAATAACACTTGGTGATTGTACGATTACCTTGCTTGGTACTGCCCACGTTTCTAAAAAAAGTGCCGACGCTGTTTCTGAGATGCTAAATACCGAACAATATGATGCCGTCGCTATAGAATTATGCCCTAGCCGCTATAACGCCCTGATAGATCCAGATAGCTTGGCCAAAATGGACTTATTCAATGTTATCAGAAGTGGCAAAGCAGCGATGGTTACGGCTAGTTTAGCACTGGGGGCATTTCAGCAGAAAATGGCCGATGAAATCGGTATAGAACCCGGCGCTGAAATGAAAATGGCCGCCACTATCGCCCAACAACAAAAACTTCCTGTGTTATTAATTGACCGTGAAGTGGGTACAACCTTAAAGCGCGTTTACCGTAGTGTGCCGTGGTGGAAACGAATTGAGCTTTTTTCTGGCCTACTTGGCAGCGTTATGTTTTCTGAAAAGGTCAGCGAAGAAGAAATTGAAAAGCTAAAAGAGGGTGATATTTTAGACGCGACTTTCTCACAGTTCGCGGAAACCTCAAAAGAAATATACGATCCGCTAGTCAATGAACGTGACCAATATATGGCACAACGGCTTAATGAAGATGCCTTATCCGGTAAGCATAAAAATATCTTAGCGGTTATTGGTGCTGGACACTTAAAAGGAATTCACCAATACCTTAGCGACAACCTTAATGGTGCCAACAGCATTGAAGAGCTTGATAGCATTCCAAAGCCTAGTTCTTGGCCAAAGCTTATTCCATGGCTAATTGTTGGCTTGGTTTTTGTTGGCTTTGCAATAGGTTTCCAACGTGCACCAGAACTCGGCTGGCAGTTAGTTATTGAATGGGTCGCTATTAACGGTAGCCTGTCTGCCATTGGTGCATTGATTGCTGGCGCACACCCATTAACCATTATTACTGCCTTTATTGCAGCGCCCATTACCTCACTCAACCCAACTGTTGGTGCTGGCATGGTTACCGCGGCGGTAGAAGCATGGGTACGCAAGCCACGCGTTGGGGATTTCTCAACCCTTAAAGAAGACACTAAAAACCTAACGGGCTGGTGGAAAAACCGCATATCGCGCACCTTATTAGTTTTCTTCCTAAGCACCCTTGGCTCTGCTGCCGGTACGTATATAGCAGGCTTTAGAATCTACGATCAATTAAGTTAATTATGTCTCAAACTCAAAAAAACAACCCCTTGCACGGGCTTACCCTACAAACCATACTGGAAACACTGGTTGATGATTTGGGCTGGGAAGAATTGGCAGAAAAAGTCAGTATTCGCTGTTTCCAAAATGATCCATCGGTTAAGTCCAGCCTAAAGTTTTTACGCAAAACAGACTGGGCAAGAAAAAAAGTAGAGGGCTTATATTTACAAACCCTAGCAAAATAAACGTTAACAAACGCTCCATTTAAACGAGAAAAATATGATCCAAATTGGCCATCGCTATGATTTAAAAGTAATAAAAACCGTTGATTTCGGTGTATATGTTGATGCTGAAGAACTCGGCAAAATTCTGGTTCCAAACAAGCATTTACCCGATGAGGTTGAGCTTGGCGATATTATTAACGTATTCCTTTATCTTGACTCAGATGACCGCCCCATTGCCACCACCCAAAAATCTAAAGCAGAAGTAGGCCAGTTTGCTTATTTAAAAGTAGTCGCCATCACACCTATCGGGGCATTTTTAGACTGGGGCTTAGACAAGGACGTATTAGTTCCTTTTTCAGAGCAACACCGGAAAATGGAAGTTGACCATTTTTATTTAGTCTACCTCTACCTCGACAAAGCAGATGAACGTATAACAGCCTCATCAAAAATCGATAAATTTATCGACGAAGAGAAGCCAAAAGATTTTGTGGCAAAACAATCCGTTGACCTCATCATAGCCAACACCACCGACCTAGGCTGGCGAGCCATCATTAACCATAGCCATTGGGGTGTTTTGTATAAAAATGAAGTGCATCAGCAGCTTAGTTTCGGTCAATACAAAAAAGGTTTTATTAAGAATATCCGTGAGGATGGAAAAGTAGACTTAAGCCTGCATGGCGGCCAAGAAACTCGTGATAAATATGCAAAAATCATCCTTATTCACCTGAATAAACACAATGGCTTTGCCCCTGTGCATGACAAGTCAGACCCACAATTAATTTCTGATTTATTTGGTATGAGTAAGGGTGCGTTCAAAAAAGCCATTGGTGGGCTTTATAAACAACGTGTTATTCGTATTGAAAAAGATGGAATTCACTTAATAAGTACCGAATAAAGCGAGACATATCCAGTATTGCTTATTAAAAACCTTTTCAGAGGGTTCGAATACTTATCCTGATGAATAGAAGGTGTTTGGTGGTACTAAAAAATTCATTCTATCGACTTGTATTTGGAAGAATTAGATTCATTTATTAAAATCCAGAAAACCATCGATATAGATCAAACTAACAATAGCGAGCTACAACTCACACACCTAGAATAATCTTATTATTAGTCTAGAATTAGTAGATATATTTTTAAGTAAGATAGACACCCATATGATCACGAAGCAAGAAATCCTTCAGTCGAACATTCTCATCGTAGATGATGTTCCAGTGAACGTTAAATTGTTAAAAAAAATTTTAGCGAGTGCTGGCTATACAAATATATTCACTACAAGTGATTCAAGAGAAGCTTTACCTTTATATTTAAATAATGATATAGACCTTCTTTTGCTAGATATTCGCATGCCCCACTTAACAGGCTTTGAAGTTATGGAGCTACTAAAAGAATCTACGCCCACTGATTACTTGCCTATTATGGTGCTTACTGCAGAACTAACTCATGAAACCCGCCTTCAGGCACTCAGCGGTGGGGCAAAAGATTTTTTAACTAAACCATTCGAACGCTTAGAAACATTACAAAGAATCCATAATATACTTGAGGTTCACTTACTATATAAAAGAGTTTCTCAACAAAACGAGGAACTAGAACAAAAAGTAAAAGCTAGAACCCAACAGCTTGAACATAGCCAGCATGAAATCATTCAACGCCTAGGCGTAGCCGCAGAATATAAAGACAATGAAACTGGCAACCATGTTCTTAGGGTAAGTCAGTTTTCTAAATTACTCGCCCTTGCTGCCGGCTTATCTAGGGAAGAGTCTGAAACCATCTCCAATGCTGTGCCCATGCATGACATCGGCAAAATAGGAATCCCTGATCATATATTACTTAAACCAGCAAGACTTGATCCTGAAGAACTAAAAATCATGCAATCCCATGTAGAGATTGGAGCCAAGATCCTCTCTGGTAGTGATTCTTTAATTATGACTGTAGCTCGGGAAGTTATCTTAACTCATCATGAGAAATGGGATGGCTCAGGCTACCCTAATGGTATATCTGGCGATAAGATTCCAATTTCAGGTCGTATTTGCGCTATATGTGACGTATTTGATGCATTAACGTCTGAACGACCTTATAAGGAGGCATGGCCTATTGACAAGGCAATGCAGTTACTTCGAAATGAAAGCGGAAAGCAATTTGATCCTAAATTAGTTCGTATTTTTGAAAACATTCTTGATGATATTCTTCTATTTAGAAACCAGCATATGGACAGCTCAAATCCACTCTAATTTTCTTATGGCTTAGGTCAATAGTAGGCGCTTATAAAGTTTAAGCGACAATCTCGACAAGTACACGGCTTATTAACAATATTATAAGACCCTTTTTAAAGCCGCGAGTAATTCAGACACTTGAATTGGCTTAGTGATATAAGCATCAAAAACTCCTGTCGCTGATTCTAAATCACGCTCCATTGCTAAAGCAGATACCGCGATAATGGGGGTATTTACATATTCATCAAGCTGTCTTAATTTAAGCGTTAATTCCTTACCACCGATATCAGGTAGGTTAATATCCATCAAAATTATGTCAAAATGTTGTGTTTTTGCCATTTTCCAACCCAGTTCACCCGTTTTGGCCATTTCAAGTAAATACCCTTTTTTTGACTGAAAGAGTGCCTGCATCAATTTTCTATTAGTTGGGTTATCTTCCACATAAAGAACTTTTTTAATAGGCTCTAAATCTTCTAAATCTTCTAAATCTTCTAAATCTTCTAAATCTTCTAAATCTTCTAAATCTTCTAAATCTTCTAAATCTTCTAAACTTGTACTAGCAAGGGGTAATTCCAACCAGAAACTAGACCCTTCGCCGAGCGTGCTGTTAAACCCTATTTCACCAGACATAGCAGTAACCAAATCTTTTGTTACTGCTAATCCTATTCCAGACCCTTCTATAGCCGACAGCTCTTGACCCAACCGATTGAATACACCAAAAACTTTGCTCTGTTGATCTTCAGCAATCCCTATCCCCGTATCAGTTACGGTAATACGTAAAGAGCGTTCATTAACTTCTTTCCAACTTATAAATACACTGCCACCTTCTTTATTGTATTTAACGGCATTACTAACTAAGTTGATTATTATTTGTTTTAACCGTGTGTAATCTGCTTTCACGTAACTATCTAATATAGTAAGTGTTTTGAGTTCGATATTCCTTTTTTTAGCGAGCACCTGTAATAGTGGAACAACATCTACTAGCATTTCTTTTATACTGACAGCCTCCATTGACAGCATCAATTTGCCTGATTCAATGAAAGAAAGCTCTAGCACATCATTAATTAAGCTCAACAAGTGCTGACCACTTGAAAGAATATAATGTAAGTTTTCCTTATGGTCTTCTGACAAAGGAGACTCATCATCTAACTCCATTAGCTGGGCAAAGCCCAAAATAGCATTCAAGGGTGTTCTTAACTCATGGCTCATTGAGGATAAAAATTCAGATTTAGCCTTATTCGCTTTATTGGCAGACTCTTCTGCCTTAATGATATTTTGTTGATACTCTTTTGTTGCGCTAATATCTTGAACAATACCTAGCATACGTATAGGTTGGCCCCTATCATCAAGGAGAACATTTCCCTTTTCTAAAAGCCACTTAGTAGAGCCATCAGTTGTCGCAAGGCGGTGTTCAACCGAGTAGAACTTCTTTGTTTTTAATGACTGTCCAATAGCTGTGGAAACAGCCTCTAAGTCATCGGGGTGGATGCAGCTTTCAAATAATTCATAGTTAACATCATTGCTATCTTTATCTTTCTCAAATAGTGAGAAAACCTGATCTGACCAATATAATTCATTCGTTAATATATCCCACTCCCAAGTACCAATATTGGCAAACCTTTGGCTAATATCAAACCGTTTTCGCTGTTTAGAAAGACTCTCTTCATGTTTTTTTTGCTCTGTAATATCTGTCCTAATTGAAACATATTTCTCGGGTTTTCCATTTTCATCTATGAAAGGAACTATTGTTGAAGCGACCCAGTAGCTTGAGCCATCTTTAGCGATATTTTGTATGTTGCCACTCCAGACATGACCATTCCGAATTGTTTCCCACATGTCTTTATATAAAGAGTCTGGGTGAACCTTAGATCTCAATAATCGGTGATTCTTTCCAAGAAGCTCACTTAATGAATATTGACTGATTTTTTGAAATTTCTCATTAGTATAAGTAATATTTCCAGCAACATCGGTAATGCTAACAATGGCATGCTCGTCTAATGCCCTTTTTTGAAAAGAAAGGTCTTTTTGTTTTTCTATAAGCTCAAGTCTTACGCGATCATTTTCTATAATGTTTGCTATAACCGTAACGCACGATTTAAGGAAATCAACCTCTAAGGCTGTCTGCTGGTGCCCATGTTTAACATAGAGGTTTAGTACACCCTGCACATCATCACCCTCCTTTAAAAAAATCGGCATATTATAATGTCCGTGCGGCTGCATTCCTTCTGGCCGGATATCATGATCACTGTCTAAACAATCTCGAAAAATAAGCTTTTTATTCAATGCTGCTTTTCCACACAAGCATTGACCAAATGCTATTTCATCACACATGGAAAGTAGCGGCTCCCCAAGGTTATGATGGGCAGCCATTTTAAGGCGGTCACCAGGAATCGTTAAAAAAATAGAACCTTTTTCATCTAAAGAAAACCAAGAGATACTGGTAATTAATAGTAATATTTTGTGCAACTTCTCATGCAGGGAGATATTTTCTACATCAATTGTTAAAATCCCACTGAAGGTCTTACCCATATCCTTATATTGATTTAATAGCTCCATTTCGTATTGATAATCCAGCTCCTTCTTACTCAAGTTTTTATGAACGTCCCTCACTTTATCTACCAAATAGAATATAACAATGATCGAACTAACACTTAACAATACCGTCAAGATCACCGCCCATTCTAAGTTTCTAGAAAGCTCATATTCATAGCGTTTTAACAAAACAACGCTCTCGTTCTGACTGTGTTGAGTAAGGTGTCTTATGTCTTCAAGGATTAATGTGTGGCTTGGAAGAGCTTTCGTCAATAATAAATTTTGCGCTGTACTTTTTTCATTCGCAGCCAATAAGTTTACAATGTGCGTTTGGAGCTCTGAATTTTTTACTGTTTCTTCATAGATTACTGCAATGAGCCGCAGCTGTTGAAGCGGGAGGTCGTGCTGAGAAAGAGTATCCCAATGCTTATAAAAAAGTTGAGCCTGGCGGTTAAAATTTTCTTTCAACTCATCATGAATTAATGGATCTTTTTCATTGAATAAACGTAATAAGAGACCAGAACGGTAATGAAGAATATCAGTCAGATTACCAATGGCTTTAGTTTTTAATTCCATGTTAACAACTTCGCCCGCTGATTGGTGGCGCAGTTCGCTAGAAATAGTCTTAACGTAATACAGTAAAATAGATAGACTGATGAGCAGTACCGTAAACACTATTTTGTATAAATGTTTTATTCGCATTCCTCTTATCGCCCTTATGCTTCCAATTAATAACTCAATATTCAAACAGCCTTACACCAAAAACCAAAAAACAAGAATATCAGTCCATTCTCGGCCTTCTTCTATCATTTTACGACATGCCTTGGGGCTCTCAGCTAAAAACTTCAAAGAATTGGCAAGAATGAATGCTGCGAACTATTGATACTGCACTAAAGGAGGGTCAATATCATTGATCTTAGGTTTTCAAGAGAAGATTATTTAGCAATAACTGCTCTTTCTACAAACCGTTCTGGTAGCGTATTCGGTAAAGCGTAAGGGACAATATCCGCTTTATCATAAAAGTCTTCAATAATAGGGTGCATTACTTTCCGCCATAGAGAAGGAACCATCGCTACAAACAAAATATTTAGGTAGCCCAAAGGTAACCGAGGTGCATTCTCCATTACCCTAAGAATTTGATAGGGCCTACCCACGTTGGTGTGGTGATCTGAATGTCGATCAATTTGGCACATAAAGAAGCTGCTAATAATCATACTGT
>Ga0209081_1001687_pt1 | contig 13118 bp, 9 predicted proteins | sample GOMGulsemesocosm_4_FD_184636 | JGI IMG/M metagenome (GOLD analysis project Ga0209081, IMG submission 184636) | Methane-oxidizing microbial communities from mesocosms in the Gulf of Mexico - GOM15B Gulf of Mexico (SPAdes) (version 2) | ecosystem: Environmental > Aquatic > Marine > Cold seeps... | reverse complement strand
AATATTCAGATCCAGAATATAGAGTAGAAACCCCAATAACATATTTTGATAACCAATGTTAAATAAAAAGCCCTTTATTTTAAGGGCTTCAACCACATTTAGTCACATTGTTAGAGAAAAATTAATTATTAAAACCTGACTTTAGAGTAAATAAAACACATTACTTATTTAGATGGTCATTTTAGAAACTGATTTCCTAAGTTCAATTATATTTAAAAGTTATAAAAATACTTTTAACAGTTGTTCACCATTAGGTGACATAAGCCAGAGAAAAGTAGATACATTAATCAAGACGGTAAACCAGAACACATTTCTAAATTCTCGCTTTGCTGATTTATGCCTGAGAAACTGTTGAGCTAAAGCTGCACCTGGCCAGCCACCAGCTAGTGAGAATAAATGTAGGGTACTTTCCTGAGTTCTCCATGCTCCACTTTTGGCCTTTGATTTATCAATAGCATATGCAATAAAGGTTAGAGCGCTTAATCCGACATAAACGTATAGTAATTTCTCAGGTAAGTTGCCAAGGAAAAAAGATAAGGTAATTGTTGCTAGGAATAATAGCGATAGATAAACAGAAAACTTACTGACTTTTTTCGCTTCTTTTTTCTTTAGTTTTTCACCAGAGAATGTTGCATCGCAAGCACAATATCGACCGTTTTTATCTTTTGTTATTGAAAAGGTAATAACATCGTTAATTTGCGGAGTGCGACTTCTATTTGCCAATGCCGTTTTATGAATAAAAACATGATCACCACCCTCGTTTGACTTAATAAAGCCGAAAGATTTATCAGTGTTCCATTTTATAATCTTTCCTTTTAGTCTCATTTCATCATCCCTAAATTTAACTACTGCCGTACTCTAAATATTACTATTAACTATCTCATGGCTGATAATGAAAAACCATTTTGGAATGGGGTGATTTTGTTGTAAATCAACAGTATAATATATGTTCAGGCTTAAATAGATAACTCAATACGAGGTTGAGCATTATCGCTATAATCTATTTTAGGAGCACATAGTAATAATCTAGATGAAGCTATTTTTCCATGCTTGATAATATACTCTTTAAATGATTCTTCTCGCTGTTCGGCAATTTTTTTAAGTTGGCTAATATGCTTTTTATCTGTCACTTGACCATTAGTGACTATACCAAGGTCAGCAGGTGTACTGATAGCACAAATATTTACCCGGGTGCCTTCTTTGTCTTGCATCAGGGTGATAAATGCTTGTAAGTACGCTTGTTGAACTTCATTTGGTGCAATTTGTGTCGTTTGATAAATCAAATCATCAAAGCGTAGCTTTAAGGCAAATTCGCCTACTGTCATTACGGCAGAAACAATGTTCGCGTAAGGCACAAAGGTTGTCATTAAGTAGTCTTGCGTAGCCATCCAAATTGCTTTTTGAGTGATTAATGTGACTATGCTGCTCATACCAAATTGTGGATCCGAGGTTGAGCCAGATAAGGGCACATCAAGCTCAACATCACCATGGCTATCTTTAAGCATCCCTAATGCCATATTAAAAGGCAATGCTCCTTGGTCAATTAAAGCTCCTGCTTCATTACTGTCGGCTATAGCTGTCTCTAAACCTTGCAATAGTATAATCACGTTACCATTAAGTTTATCACCGTCTAAAGTCACATCAATATTGGTATTCAGCTGGCCGCTTTTTAATTCCATTTGCATTGCTTGTTTCATATAACGAGAAACAGCTGGCAAAGAGAGCTCTTTTAAGAAACCTTGTAAATGATGTGTTGGCACTTGAGCAAAAGGCTGGATAAACCCTTTAAAGTCAAAATGGGCATATTTATTACTGCGACCTATAAGTTCAAATGGTGTTTGCTGATCTTGCTTAGTTTTGGCGTTACTCAGGGCACCTAAATATAATGTGTCGATAAATAATTGACGTTTCTTTATGGGCTCTACGCTGTTGTCCAGCAGAGACATTTGATTTTCACCTATTAATGAAAATCCATTTAAGGAGATTGAAAAGTCGGCATTTGTCGGGTTTATTTCTTGATCTATTTCTTTTATAACCTCAGCTGATTCATCTTTCTCGGCTTTAGTTACAGGCATTGTTATTAAGTTTGCAAGCACTTTTTCTTTATCTAAAATCGCTTCGCTTTGTAGGCTATCTAAGGTGATTTCATTAACAACTAGTTGTTGCTCACTAATTAAAATATCACTGATATTAAACTGTTTTAATGTCATTAAAGAAGGAAGATCACTGTCTTCATTTTTTGAACCATAAATGTTATCAATTACAAGGCTAGATATCTTAACTTGAGGTGTTCCATCAGAATGAAAGCTAATATCATTTAATGCTAATTGTTCAAAGTGCATTAACTTTTGACTTGAGGTTTCATGGTATAAATCAGCATTGTTTAGTGTCAGCTGACTTGTACCACTTAGCTCGGTAATGTTTTCCTGACTGAATGTTAGTTTTAAATCACTTAGGCTGTGTTCTAATTCTTGAAGGCTGAAGAATTGCTGTTGATAACCCACCAGAAGATCGTTATTTCTAAGTTTAGCGTTGAATATGTGTAAGTTTAGTTGCTCTGGTGCAATAGTTATTTGCTGTTTGCTGTTGAACGATAGGGAGCCATTAAGTTCAGATAATTCGCTTACGTAACGCTGAATTTTTTTAATAGGATAGTTGTTTATTGATAATTGGCTATTGATTTCACCTTGCCCTTGCTCAAAATTAGCATCCATACTCAATTCTAGCGCGGCTTCGTCAATGGTGCTTTGTAGATACAGTGTTGCTTGTTGAGATTGCAAGTTAGCTTGTACTTGGCTAATTAATAACTTGTCTATGTTGAACTGGTGAGGTTTTTCATTGTTATCAATATCAATGATAATTTGTTTGAATATTAATTCAGGTAATAATAGTTGATACAAAAATGGTGCTGAGCCGGTTTTCGTGTCTTTTTCTTTATTTTCATCAGAATTTTCTTTGGTTAAATCAATACCTGCAATAATAAGCTGTGTAGGTGTTTTTTCAATTTTAAGGTAAGCATTATTTAACTCAAATTTACTCACTACTATTTTATCGAATAGCAACCGAAATAAAGTCAAACGGGTGATTAGTTCTTCTATTGAGAGTACTGTTTTCTGTTGATTATTGTATAAGGTTAAATCACTAATCGTTAGTTGGCTTAAAAATGGGTTGTAACTAATGCTCGTACTCGTTGAAAGGGATAGCCCTTTTTCAAGTAATATTGGTTTGATGAAGTACTTACTGAGTGGAGATGAAATTGCCCAAATAATGAAGTAAAGCGCAAGAAAAGTAATAACAATTACTTTGATCCATTTATGAGAAAAAATAAAAGATTCTTTTTTAAAAGCAGAAGTGTTCATATCCGTGCATGTCTCTCTATAGTAGTGATTATTTTTACTAATAAGGAGTTATAATGGTAACAGATAATTCTTTTGTTGCCTTGTTTTTAGCAAAATATTACTTTGATAAGGCGTCATTGCTGGTTTAGCTTTGCAGGCTAAACGCAAACACTTTAAACATTTGGCTTTCTACAGGTTGGTCGTCAACTTTAGCTGGTAGAAAACGCCATTTTTTTATAGCAGAAAGAATTGAGTTTTTGAAATAATTAACTTTATTTTGGTGGGCAAACTCAATATCTTTAATATGACCATCTACATCAATAGTGAAGTTTACCATCACTTCAATTTCTATTCCTTTGCGTTTAGCAACACTTGGATAAATTGGATTTACAGATTTTAATTGTTCTGCAGGGACTGTGGTTGTAATAGTTTTTTCTTTGTAAACTAAAGCATTAGATTGATTATTAACGAGTGGCTTAAGGTTTTGAGTTTCATTAAGTTCGATACTTGTTAAGGGAGATGTACCCACTTTGTTGCTAGCAATTTTATTGTGGTTGTTGATGCTTTCTACTTTTTCTGGCTGTGTTGTGTTTGTTTTTTCAATAGAAGTCTCAGGTATTATCGCTTCTTGTTGTATGGCTAACTGTGCTATTTCTTTTTGGTAAGGATTACTTGAATTAGTTCGGTTAAATGCTTCTTCAACCATCATAGAATCACTCATAATACTACTTTCAATCACTTCTTTCGTTTGTGAGGTATTAGTAGATAAGTTGTCTAATTGTGTGCTGAATTGTTTGGTTTCATTTATAATTGTTTGTTGTTTTTCTAAAGAGGGCTTGTGTTGTTTAGCTACTTTAACTTCATTAACTGTTTTTACAATATTTTGATTTGACGTTAAAAAATCAGCGTTGACCGTAATCGATTGTGTATTTTCAATTAACAGAATCGGTTTGTTTTGTTCGCCCTTTTTAGGCGTTAATAACTGCTGTGCAATTGAACCATTCGATAATTCTTCGTTAAAAACCGATTTTTTTTCTTGAAATTTCTCCAGACTAGTTACGCTATTACTTGGTTGCTTCAATGGAGTCTCATTATGCAAAATATCTAGTAGTGGCATGGTTAGTAACTGTTTACTGGAAAGTAAGAATACAGAAAAAATAATAGTGGCACTGGCAAACCATTTGCTAATATTATTTTTTGGGGCACAGTGGTGATCAACTAAACGAATGACACGCTGTTTTAAATCACCACCCGATGCAGCCATTGCCATATCAGGTATGGTGTGATTATGTTTTTTAGTACATAAAGAAGCGGTATCAGCTAATGTGTGAGCATAGGCTACGGCATCACCGCAGTGCTGTACCGCAATGTCATCGCTACAATATTCACGCTCATTTCGCATTTGTTTTGAAATCCACAGCACTGCAGGGTGGAAAAATAGTAATATTTCCACCAGTGTTTGTAAAAAATTTACTAAGTAATCATGGCGTCTTATGTGGGCAAGCTCATGCAAAATTAACATCTCAAGTTGTGCACTATTTAAACCCGTAATCATATTAGCAGGTAATAAAACTACCGGCTTAAGCCAACCAATTGCCATGGGTACTTCAACTTTCAGTGAAATGATAAGTCTTGGCATTATGGTTAAATTAATTTGTTTAACTAATTGCTCAAAGCGAACTTGTAACTTGTCACTTGGTGCAATAGCGCCTTGTTGAGGGAGCTTATTAACAGTGGATACTTCTATTAATAATTTACCTGCAAGTAATGTTATGGTTGCTAACCATAAAATAGACAAGTAAGGCAGTAGTGAGGAAAGGTATTCAGCTAAACCTTGGTAACTAAAAAATGCATCAGGTTGTTTTAATTCTGGAATTAATTCATTTAATGCAAATGGATTAGCAATTGTATTTGCTGATGAAAGCTCAGCATGGTAAACAATAATAAAGGTAATGATAGGTAAGAAGAAGCTAACTAACATTGCCAGTGAGGACATAATGTAACGTAATTGAGGTTTAATATTATTGAAAATAAGTAATGCCGATTTTAATACCGCAGCCACTAATAATCCTTGCCACAAAAAATGCAATAAGGTCAGTGCTAAACTGGTTAAAAATGGACTGTTAATTAAGTTTTGTAACATTTTTTTAGTTATTTGCTTTTTTATTCTTAGCCTAAGAATTTATTTAATGATTATTTTTCTAGCGAATTAAGTAACTGGCGAATATCGTTAATTTCTTCGGCAGAAGTTGACTCATCAATTGCACGCATCACTAATTTAGACGTTGAACCGCCAAATGCTTTGCTGATTAAGTCTTTAATCAAAGATGATTGGGTATGCATTTCGCTGTTTGCGGCTGCATAAACATGAGCGCGATTAGTTTCGTCACGAATAACTAAAGATTTTTCATGCATTATTTGTAGTATTTTTAATACCGTAGTGTAGCCTGTTTTTTGAGTTTCACTAACGATTTCGTGTATTTGCCTAACGGTAGCTGGACCCATTTTCCAAAGAACATTGAGTAAGGTTAGCTCTGCTTCTGTTGGCTTTACTGCTGATTTGTTACGTGCCATGTATATTATCCTGAATCGGTGATTTTCTGAAATTCCATCTTGAATTACGAATATAATCGTAATACTTCTGTACTCATCCTATACTTTGTTGAATTAATGAGCAACAATTGATTTTAAGCGTTATTTTTTATAATGAGGTTGGCGTAATGTTCGCCTAAGCGCGTTACTGTTTCAGGGCCTGCGTCATCTGCAAATTCAATCATATTTGGAGCAAAGGTACTCACAACAGTTGAGCCTAATTTAAAACGCCCCATTTCATCCCCTTTTGCAAATGTTATTGCATCAACACCTTTTGCGGGGTACTGCCATCTAAAAATATCTTCTCCTGCTGGTGGAGTAATTGTACCAGCCCAAGTAGTTTCTATACTTGCTACTATGGTTGCCCCTACTAAAACCATGGCAAGTGCGCCATGCTCGGTATCGAAAATAGTGACAACACGTTCATTGCGAGCAAATAAATCAGGTACATTATTAGCAGTTAAAGGGTTTACTGAAAATAGCTCGCCAGGAACATAAATCATTTCACGTAAAGTCGCAGCCATGGGCATATGAATTCTATGATAATCCTTAGGCGCTAAATAAACACATGAAAATTTACCTTTTTGAAAAGGTGCAGAACTTCTTGCATCGCCACCTAATAAAGATGTTAGGCTGTAATCAAACCCTTTGGCTTGAATAAGCTTTCCTTCAACAATGTTTCCTTGTTGAGAAATAGCGCCATCAACAGGGTAACACAGCGCGCTAGCATCTTGATTTATAGAGCGGGCACCTTCTTCTAATTCGCGAGTGAAAAAATCATTAAAAGTAGCAAAGTCACTGGCTTTTTTAAATTTTGCTTCGCTCATGTTGATGTTATAAACGTTGATGAAAATATCAATTAATTTTGTTGTTAACCAACCCATTTTTGCGGATGCTAGTTTGCCGACTAAACGTGAAATTGCATGTTTAGGCATAGCATATTGTAAGGCTATTTTAATTCGATCACTTAATTTGTTGTTCTTTGAATACACTTACTTTTCCTTTCGTTATTTATTATTTTCTAAATCTACTCAATTAAAGCGTGAGGTTAATTTATTGTCGCCCAAGCTAGCTATAATTCGCTGAAAGCTAGCAAGACGCTTTGGGTGAATATCTTGTTCGTTAGCTGATGTTAACGCGCAGCCAGGATCACTTTGATGCTTGCAATCTCTAAATTTGCATAGCCCTTGAAATTGTTCAAACTCTTTAAAGCCATTAAAAACTTGTTCAGATGTTAAGTGCCATAAACCAAATTCTCTAATACCTGGAGAGTCAATTAAATCACCACCATCATCAAAATGATATAAACGCGCCACTGTTGTTGTGTGTTGACCTAAACCGGAGTTTTGAGATACTTCTTTAGTGATCAAACCAAGTTCTGGCATTAAAGCATTCACTAAGGTTGATTTACCAACCCCTGACTGACCAACAAAAATACTTGTATGTTGGCTTAATTGTGCTTTTATTTTACTAATACCTTCATTGGTTTGGCTGCTACCGTAAAGCACTTGATAACCAATTGTTCGGTAAATTTGTAGCTGTTGTTCAATCTTATCTTGCTCGTTTTGGCTCAACTCGTTAAGTAAATCTGTTTTATTTAAGATGATGACAGGTGTAATACCTGTTTGTTCTGCGGCCACTAAATAGCGATCAATTATGTCGGCATTAAAAGCTGGTAACAAAGAAGATACAATTAAAATTTGGCTAATATTAGCTGCAATGGGCTTTACGCCATCATAAACATCAGGGCGACTTAGTACCGAATCTCGTTCATGCACGGCTTCAATAATGCCACGAATACTGTGTTGAGTTTCTTTGCCCAAGCGCCAAAGAACTTTGTCACCACACACTAATGAGCTTATTGAACGTCGTAAATTACAGCGATATATTGCACCATCATCGCTTTCAACATCAGCATGTTGGCCAAAGCGACTAATAACGGTGCCATGTTGAGTTGCACCTAAATCATTATCTTGCCATTGCACTTTACTTACATTTGAGCCTGTTTTTGAGTGTAACTTTTTGTCGTGATTAGCTTTTATTTGCCGTTGTTGGCCTTTGGTTAATTTTTTCTTAGCCACAAGAGTTGATCATTTTGTTTAATCCTAGTTATTTGTCAGCTATTATACTTATAATTACTGTCTATTGCTTGTGCAATTTTTAAGGGATGTATATGACGTGTAGCGATACCAATTTAATTTGGCTTGATTTAGAGATGACAGGGCTAGAGCCAAAAATTGATGTAGTGCTAGAAATAGCCACTATTATTACAGATAGTCAACTAAATATATTAGCGGAAGGGCCTGTTTTCGCTATTAGTCAGCCAGATAGTACGTTAGATAATATGAGCGATTGGTGTATTGAACATCATGGGAAATCTGGTTTAACAAAACGTTGTCGAGACAGTGTGGTTAGTTTGAGCGATGCAACGGCGCAAACAATATCATTTGTTCAGCAATATGTTCCTCAAGGCAAATCACCTATGTGTGGTAATAGCATTGGGCAAGACCGACGCTTTATCAACAAGTATATGCCAGACTTTGAAGATTACTTTCATTATCGCAATCTAGATGTAAGCACAGTAAAAGAACTTGCTCGCAGATGGAAGCCTGAAGTGTTAGATAAAGTTGAAAAAACTGGAGCTCACCTTGCTTTAGATGATATTCGAGAATCGATTGCTGAGTTAAAAGTTTATCAAGAACACTTTTTTAAGGTATAGATATGTTAAATACGTACATCAACCTGATGTACGCCACGGGCATAACCATCTTCACTTATTGCAAAACTAGACTGACGTAATTGTGCTTGTAATTGCCCTTGCTGATCATAAAAGTCAAAGGGGGTATTAATTGCTGATAGGCTAATGACTTCTATTTTTGCCTCATTTAAAGACATCCATTTTTCTGCTTGTTCACTTTCATTGTTTGGTTGCCATATGTATAGTTGTTCAAATTTTTGATCTCCAGCATCAATAAAGCCATTTTCATTACTATCTAACAGAGCCAGTTCGCCAAAGCCTTGTCCAGTTTGCGGGCCAAATAATTCACTGCCATTATCTGCTTGTTGGTTATCATTTTTGTCATAAACTAAATAGCCAATATCGCCAGAAAAAATAGGTAGGTTATCTAATATATTATCTTGATTAATAGCAAAGTCTTTTTGTCCTTTTATCTCTCCTAATCCCTGCGTTCCAAACTGCACTAATATCGGGTCTTTTAATGTCGCAGCAGATATTTCAATTTTACTGTAACTAACTCTTTTGTTAGATAAAGAAAAATTGTAATTCAGAGATAATTCCTTGTCATTAATATTGAACGTCCCTTGTACTTGATAATTAAGGTGTTGCTCATGGCTATGCCATTCTTCTACGGATAACAAATCATCTTGTTTAAATAATTGACCATCAATATTAACTTGCTCAAAACTCTCAGTAGAAAAAGCGTTATTTGCTGAGTTAGCATAACTGCTCATTTCGTCATTTTTGGCAGTATGAAATGAAAAATCACTAATGTCTAGCTGACGTCCTAAAAACCGTTCTAAAACGAGAACCATTAATTGTAGTTTAATCTCTTTAGGTTTTTCGTAGGTAACATCTTTAATATCATTTTGTGTTGCCGATAACTTTACAGATCTTAAAGTGCCTGCAGTGTTTTTGAGTGAGAGTTCTGCTTGAGCAATACCATTTTCTTTTTGTATCATTTTTGCAGGTGCTAATAGCGCAACCTTTCGGTTTTGTTTAAATGCTTGTTGATAACTCTGTTGTTGAGATAACTCTATTGTGGCAATAGTCATAATGTTACTTTTTGTCGTTAAGCTATGATTAAGTTATCGACCTAGAGTGAATAAAAATTAAGCAGAATATGTTATAAAAAAATATTTTAATAGTTATAGTAAATCTATTGAATTTTGTTTTGATGACAATAAATATTATAGAATAAAAAATAATACTTTACAGGTCAGACCAGCTTGCGCAACAATAGTAAACATTATCTCAATAATATAACTATAGTAGGGTCAAGAACATGGCAAATAAATTTAGCGCTTTCGTTAACAAAGTACATAAGGCTCCGCAGTTTATGCAGTCATTTTTATTAACAACATTATTCACTTCTAAGGTTAAATTTTCCGGAACGACAGGTGTAAAAATTGAGAAGATAAGCCACCAACAAACTATGTTGTTATTAAAAAATAAAAAATCAGTGCAAAATCATATTGGCGGTATTCATGCTGTTGCAGCAGCAGTATTGGCAGAATCAGCTACAGGTATAGTCTTTGGTATGAATGTACCTGATAGTAAGTTGCCTCTTTTAAAGTCAATGAAAATTCATTACCAACGTCGCATGCAAGGAAACCTAAAAGCGGTTGCTAGTTTGACCTTAGATCAAATAAAAACGATAGAGCAAAAAGAAAAAGGCGACATTATTGTGCCAGTCATCATCACAGATGAATCAGGGCAACAACCTATTGAATGTGAAATGGAATGGGCATGGGTCAGTAAAAAGCGTTAATTTCACTCTTGCTATACTATTATTTTCCTTATGCTTTTGGTATAAACTAGAGCAATTAAAGAATTTAGAATAAAAATAATAGCTATGAACGATATTGACGAGGTTACACAGCAGATCAAATTACCGCCGCTATATCGACTATTTACCTCTAAATTATTAGTCTTATTGCTAACCGTAATGGTGGTGGTTGGGCTAATAGCTATTTTGTTTTATCAAAATGATGCTCAAAACAACGCGTTGGTTGAGCATCAATTAGTGCCATTAACCCAACAGTTTAGAAAAACTTCGGCGTTACAAAAAGCCGATGAACTTGTTGATAGCTTATTGATTGCCGCTAATGCTGATACCTATATTCCACTACACGCAGAGTTAATTGCCACAGATCGTCAATTATTGCAATTAAATAGCGCTAATGGTCAAGTCTTTCAACAATGGTTAAATAAGCATAAATCGACTGAAGATATTGTCTCTCGTATTCAAGACAGTCATACTCATAACCAACAGTTAAAGCAAAGTAGTATTATTCAGTTGCAATTGATACTCTTTTCAATGGCACCTATCATCGATAAAAAACTGGCTGATCAAAAATTATTAAATAAACAATTAAATGCAGAACAAGCCAAAAATAAGCTTTCTTTTAACCAAGCCGATGCTTATGTAAAATCTTCTCAGTATCTGAATGACTTACAAAAATTACAATCTTTATTAGCTAAGATATTGGTGAGCTTTGAACAGTTGACTATGTATACACCCATTGCCCGTTTTGAATTATTACGTTTGAATGTCGAGCAAGCTTTTACCCAAAATAAACGGTTGAAAATAAATAGTACGGATAAAGCTATGGCTGATGTTAATCAGCAAATGGATACTTTTGAAAAAATAGCATTAACAGAGCAAAGAACCTTAGCTAAATGGCAAGGCTACATTCGTTTAGCTCAAGATTATCATGCTAACTTAAAAGAACAACAGCAACAAATTAATCAATTATTGCTTACCCCATATAAACCCAAGCAAGTAAACACAACAGATGCTATTCAAGAGCTATTAACTAAGTTTAATATTCATTTGTCGAATGCAAATATTACACTTGTTTTGATGTTTGCTATTGCGTTGTCGTTACTCTTTTTCGGCTATTTATTATGGCGATTACGTGAACAAATTAAGGTTTCTGTACAGCAGAGTGTAGAGAGTATTATTAGCAGTTTGCAAACAAAAGAGGATAATGATGTTGTTGCCAACTGCTCTGAAACTCAAGCAATAATTGAACAAATACAAAATATTGCCAAACCACAACACAGTGAAAAAGAGTTCCAGTCGCTATTTGAACAATATCAATCTAGTCTGCAGCTTCATGAGCAGAAAGAACAAGAACTAGAAAGATTAGAAAAGTGTAATGAACAGCAACGAATAGACGCAAAAGATCAAATTACAGATTACTTGAGCAGAGAATTACAACGTTATAAATATCTGGAAGCTACCGCTTTATCTATAGTACAACAGCAACAAATTATTGCTTTGAATCATAATGTATTGCAAGAATATAAAAGCGTTAGTGTTACAACAAAGTTAGCTTCGTTATATCAACAGTTAGCACAGTTTCATTTAGCTCTAGAGGTACAACGAGATAAGTCAGTATTGAATCTTAAAGATATTAATTTAGTAGATGAAATTCACGCTATTCTATTTAATAAACAAAAACAGCAACAAGATAATAATAAGTTGTTTGTTAGTTGTGATGAGCAGTTACTGTCACAAGTCAAAATAGACTTTCGTTTATTTCAACAGTTAATAAGCCTATTTATTGATATTTCATTAGATAATAGCCAAGCGAACCAGCTACATTTACAGGTACAGCTGCAAGATAAAAGTGCAGGACAGCAACTGGTGCATTTGGTTGCTAAGGTCAAAAGCGAGTCATCAGATGCCTTACCTGATTTAATCAGTCAGTTGCTTGAATCACAAGCAACCACACATGAAGTTGCATCACCATTTATTACTATTTTTAATATTGTATTTGTTAAGCAACATGGAAAAAATATTGCAGCTCAACTTGTTGATGATGGTTATCAAGTCAGTTTTGAATTACCACTTGCTATTGCCGGTACTGCTGAAAGTGAAGATAACACCACCTTAAAAAATATCAAAATCATGCTGCTGTCAAATAACACTTTATTAGCAGGGCTGCTTGAAACAAGTGTGCAATCAGTGAAAGGTAAATTTGAAAAACTAGCGCGAATAGATAGTTTTCAACAACAGGTTAATGGCAAGTATCTTCAACGTCATAAGCTTGATTTATTAGTGGTTGATAGCAAAATGGCATTGACCCACCTTGATTTAATTACCAAACAAATAGATAACTTACCTCAATCATTACAACCTAAATTGATGATATTGCAGTCTTCTGTATTGAGTTATGAACGTTTTGGTTTTTATTCTCAAATAGAGCAGGTGTTATGTAAAGGTAGCTTTTTACATAACATTAAAGAATTATTAGCTAGTGATAAGCCAAGCAATCAATTACAGCCTTGTGAGCAATTTACTAAACATAAGTTTCTTAAAAACGAATTACCTGTGTTGCTTGCCGTGCATTCGCCGCAATATGCTCAAAACTTACAGCGGTTATTACTTTGGCTTGGTTTTCAGGTGCAGGTTGTTGCCCATGAGGCAGCTCAACAGACGC
>Ga0209081_1001685_pt1 | contig 13128 bp, 7 predicted proteins | sample GOMGulsemesocosm_4_FD_184636 | JGI IMG/M metagenome (GOLD analysis project Ga0209081, IMG submission 184636) | Methane-oxidizing microbial communities from mesocosms in the Gulf of Mexico - GOM15B Gulf of Mexico (SPAdes) (version 2) | ecosystem: Environmental > Aquatic > Marine > Cold seeps... | reverse complement strand
CCGGTTTCATTTCTAACTGTACTAGGCGCCGAGTATCTGGGTCTATGGTGGTAACACGTAGTTGAGCCGGATTCATTTCACCCAACCCTTTAAAACGTTGTACATTAACTTTACCCCTCAGCTTTTCTGCAGCGATACGGTCGATAATACCCTGTTTTTCTGCATCATCTAAGGCATAAAAAACCTGCTTGCCCACATCTATTCTATACAACGGTGGCATCGCCACATACACATGACCTGCTTCAACTAAGGTTGGGAAATGACGCACGAATAAGGCACATAGCAAGGTAGCAATATGCAAACCATCTGAATCCGCATCGGCTAAAATACACACTTTGTTATAGCGTAGGTTTTTTAAATCTGTAGAACCAGGCTCCATACCAATGGCTACGGAAATATCGTGCACCTCTTGCGACGCTAATACATCCGCACTATCCACTTCCCAAGTATTTAGAATTTTACCTCGCAACGGCATAATCGCTTGGAAGGTCCGGTCACGAGCTTGTTTAGCTGATCCACCCGCTGAATCTCCCTCCACAAAAAACAATTCACTGCGCTCTGAATCCTGTGAAGAACAATCGGCTAGTTTGCCAGGCAAGGCTGGTCCACTCGACACTTTTTTACGCACGATCTTTTTACCAGAGCGTTGCCTTTTTTGTGCATTTTGAATGGCTAACTGAGCAATCTGCTCACCTAAATCTGGATGCTGGTTTAGCCAGAGGCTAAAACTATCTTTAGCCACGCCTGATACAAATGCTGCGCATTCACGTGAGGTTAGCTTTTCTTTAGTTTGCCCCGAAAACTGAGGGTCTTCGAGTTTAATTGAAAGCACGTATTGGCAACGCTCCCAAACATCGTCCGGTGTGATTTTCACCCCACGCGGCAATAAAGATTGAAAATCACAAAACTCACGAATTGCTTCTGTTAGGCCACTGCGCAAACCATTAACATGTGTACCACCCAGTGCTGTTGGCACAAGGTTTACATAGCTTTCCGTGATGCCTTCACCTTGCTCAACAGACCAACATAAAGCCCAGTTAACTGATTCTTTTTCAGCACTAAAACTTTGCATAAAACCATCTGTCGGCAGCAAAGTTAGATGTTCGAGTTGGCTAACAAGGTATTGCCTTAACCCATCCTCATAATGCCACTCAATTGTTTCATTCGTTGCTTGATCAAACAGGGTGATTTTAAGCCCTGGACACAACACAGCTTTGGCACGTAATACATGCTTAAGTTTTAATAACGATACCTTTGGAGAATCAAAATAAATTGGATTAGGCGTAAAGCGTACCGATGTACCCGTATTACGCTTACCGACGGTTGCTATCTCATGGAGCTCTTCTACCCTATCACCATTTTCAAATGCGATATGAAACTGCTTACCGTCACGCTTAACTTCCACATCCACTCGGCTCGATAAGGCATTAACCACTGAAATACCAACACCGTGTAAGCCACCTGAAAATTGGTAGTTTTTATTAGAAAACTTACCACCCGCATGTAGCCTTGTTAAAATCAGCTCAACGCCAGGGATACCTTGTTCAGGGTGAATATCCACCGGCATTCCACGACCATCGTCAATGACTTCAATCGAGCCATCTTTAAAAAGGTTAACTGTAATTTTTGATGCGAAGCCAGCAATTGCCTCATCAACGCTATTATCAAGTATTTCTTGTACCAGATGATTAGGCCGCACCGTATCGGTATACATACCAGGTCGCTTTTTAACAGGATCGAGCCCACTAAGTACCTCAATATCTGAGGCGGTATATTGACTATTCATAACTTATTTTTTCTACCCAACTAGTAAATCACTTAAATAAAAACCTTACCAAATACTAAATCAAAATGATCAAATGATGGTAAATATTATAATCTTTTCAGTGAAAATTTATAAGCAATTAAGCCCAGTAGCTCCATTGGTTATAGTTAACTCTCCTGAAAGCTACTGTTTCTGTATTTATAGTCTATATTTAGATTCATATGCAAAACACTTCAAACAATAAACATAAAAAGTTACTCGTTGAGATTGAAAGTGTTCTTAAACTACCTTTAGCTGAGTATCATAAGTTACAACTTATTCTTCGCTACACACTAAAAGCCCTTGAAGTAGATCGGTGTTGGCTGCAGTACCCTTGCTTACCTGATGCCGAAAATTACTTTGTTCCTATCGAAGAAAGTATCCCTGCCTATCCAGGCGCTAACCGTCTTAAAGCTTACAAACTAGCTAAACCAGTTTGTAACCATATATCTAAAACTGCTCTAGCATCGCAGGGTGCCGTTAGTTTTAAATTGGACACTGATTTATCCCCACAACTAACGGACATTTACCAACAGTTTAAAATAAAATCTCAAATGGTCTGTATAACGCCTGTGGAAAACTCTGAAGCCTGGATAATTGGTGTGCACAATTGTGCTGAAACACGTTCTTTTTCTAAAGAAGATAAGGCGTTATTAACCTTAGTTTCAAAAAAAATCACCCCAACCCTTAATCAGTTACTAAGCATTTCTAACCTAGTCAATAATGTTGAATTATCAAGTGATACATTCACTAACAACCCACTGGCCCATGTTATCTATTCTCTGGACTACAAACTTGTGTATGCAAATCCTGCCTATTGCAAGTTAAATCATTATTCCTTAGAAGAGCTTTTTAATGTCCATGCTCGACAAAACCTAACCAAGGGAAAAGAAAGTAACACTAAATTCAAAAGCTTTTTTGACAAGATCCTGTCAGATGGGCAAGCCTTTAGCCGTGGCACCAAGATAACCGGTAATGGCGATGAAATTCATGTTGAAAACACCGGAAACTTAATAAACTATAATGGAGAGCCTCATTATATTATTTCTTCCAAAAATATTACTGATGAAACTAAAACGCTAGAGTCACTCAATTATGCCCTTGATATACAGCGTGCTATTTTAGAAGCGACTGAAGATGGAATTCTTGTTGAAGATCTCGATAGGAATGTTATCGCAATCAATCAAAAGTTTTTTGATTATCTGGGCATTAAAAATACTCATGAAAAGAACCTTAAAGTTAATCACTTACTACCAAGGGGAATAGTCAATGTTGGTAATACCGATGAAGTCATTAGTGCTGTTCTCAACCTCCTACCAACATCAAGTGACAAACAGTTACTCCGCGTAAAACTGAAAAACAAAACCCTACTCGACATGGAGTCCTTTCCTCTTATACACCAGGATGTTATTAAAGGCCGTGTTTGGTATTTTAGAGACGTCACAGAAAAACATCACATAGCACATAAGTTAAGCCACCAAGCTACCCATGATGTACTGACAAAGTTAATAAATCGCCGTGGTTTCGATGAAAAACTAAAAACAACTATTAAAGAAATTCAAAGTGACAATACAGTTCATGCTTTGCTGTATCTAGATTTAGATCACTTTAAAATCATTAACGATAGTTCCGGCCATACTGCCGGTGATATGGCTTTAATTGAAGTCAGTCAGATACTTGGTAAGCTATTACGTAAATCCGACACACTTGCTCGTGTTGGTGGAGATGAATTTTGTATTCTTTTAAGTAATTGCTCGCCTAACAAGGCAAAAATTATTGCCGATAAAGTACATAAAGCCATCGATGCATATGTTTTTAGCTGGCAACAAAAAATATATAACCTTGGCGTCAGTATCGGTATAGTCACGCTGGATAAAACCATCGACTCATACGAGGCAGCGCTTAACCTTGCTGACACGTCATGCTACTTAGCCAAAGAAAGTGGTCGAAACCGTGTTCATGTCCATACCTCATCCGATCAAGCTGTTTTACATCGCTTGCAGCAAGGTAATATTGTCAATCAAATTCAAGAAGCATTGCGATCTAATGATTTCACCTGTTATGTTCAAAGAATTTGCAGCACGGAAGTTGCGGGTTGTGGCAACTCCTGCATCAACCCAAAATATGAAGTCTTAATAAGAATGCTGGATGATGAAGGTAAAATCATCTCCCCTGATGTATTTTTACCACCCGCCGAACGTTACAACTTGATATATAAAATTGACCACTGGGTTATCAACAACAGTATTCAAGAAATGGCTAAGATTCAAGAGCACTTTGATTGGTTTAGCATAAACCTATCAGGGCAGACCATTGCCCACGAAAAAACCTATGATGTTATTGTTAAGGCACTCAAGAAATTCAACTTTCCCGCAGAGAAGCTGTGTTTCGAAATCACAGAAACTGCCGCTATTTCTAACCCTCAAGTGGGCATAGAGTTCCTCCATCAACTCCAAGCATTAGGCTGCAAAATCGCTCTTGATGATTTTGGTACTGGTCTATCATCATACGAATACCTAAAAAAACTGCCTGCCGATATTTTAAAAATAGATGGTCAATTCATTAAGAACATGCTGAATGACCCGCTTGACCTTGCCATGGTCAAATCAATTAACGAAATTGCACACCTAATGGGTAAAAAAACAATTGGGGAATTTGTAGAAAATAAAGAAATTTTCACTAAGCTCAAAGAAATTGGTGTGGACTATGGTCAAGGCTATTACCTTCACAGACCTTGTCGTATGGAAACACTTATTAATAAATTACAACAAAAAGCATAAATCCTTCAATACAAATTGTATTGGCTGCTTTTGAGTGAATAAAATGAATAAACGTTATAAAATGATCCATCATTTTATTTAAAAGAAACCTATGGCAAGAATATCAAAAAAAACTGGTTTAGAAGACTCTCTCCACTCACTCGAAGAACTTGTAGAACGGATGGAAGAAGGCGATTTACCTCTTGAGGCATCCTTAGTTGAATTTGAAAAAGGGATCAAACTTATTCAAAACAGTCAAAAGCTACTAAATGATGCTGAGCAAAAGGTACAGATTCTTCTAGAAAACTCTAAAACAGCAAAACCGGCTGACTTTTCATAACTCTATTTTATAATCGTTTATATGCTTTCTTTTAGTGACTTTCACAAAACAAAGGCAATACAAGTTGAAGCAGCACTCGACCGTTGTCTTGCTCCAATAAATATTGAGCCTTGCTACTTACATGAAGCGATGCGGTATTCTACCCTCAATGGTGGTAAACGCATCCGGGCACTTCTTTGTTATGCAACCGCCTATTTAATAGATATTAAATCCCCAGTAATTGATAATCTGGCAAGCTCCGTTGAATTAATTCATGCCTACTCATTAATTCACGATGATTTACCCGCAATGGATGACGATGATCTAAGGCGCGGTAAACCAAGTTGTCATAAAGCATTTGATGAGGCCACTGCCATTCTTGCTGGCGATGCATTACAAGCATTAGCGTTTAAAGTTATCGCTGATTGTGACTATTCTGCTACGCATAAAATTCATGCTCTCTCTGAACTTGCCCATGCATCAAGTTCACGCGGCATGGTAGGTGGTCAAGCAATTGACCTATCCTTTATTAAACAAGATATTTCAATTGCAGAACTTGAAAATATGCATATCCATAAAACAGGCGCACTTATCTGTGCAAGCGTCACCATGTGTGCCGGGCTTGCATATAATAAGGATGATATAGACTATAAATCGCTAAAACATTTTGCAGAATGTGTTGGCCTAGCATTCCAAGTTCAAGATGACATTCTGGACGAATCTGCCTCGACTGAATTACTGGGCAAAACCACGGGTAAAGATAAACTGGCCGGCAAACCCACCTATGCCTCTTTATTAGGGCTGAAAGGAGCCAAGCAATTTGCAAATGATCTCTATGATGATGCCATCAAAAGTTTAAGTCATTTTGATCAGCGAGCTGATTACCTACGTGAAATAGCAAAATTTACTATCACTCGTCAGAGCTAATTATCTTGCATCATCACCTGTTCCAACTGATAATAGTCGATTGATTTGAGCTAAATCCGTTTAAAAAAATACGTGACCCTATCTAAACAATATTCCTTGCTCGATAAAGTAAATTCACCGGCAGATCTACGCCTGTTAAGTGAGCAAGATTTAACCCCTTTTTCAGACCAATTACGTGAGTTTTTAATCCATTCTGTCAGCCAATCAGGCGGACATCTTTCGGCAGGTTTGGGTACAGTTGAACTAACGGTAGCACTACACTATGTATACAATACCCCTGAAGATAATTTAGTTTGGGATGTTGGTCATCAAGCTTACCCTCATAAAATCCTAACTGAGCGGAAAGATAAAATTTCAACTATTCGCCAGCTTGGCGGCTTATCACCTTTCATTAAACGTGAAGAAAGTAAATATGATTCCTTTGGTGTTGGGCACTCCAGCACTTCTATCAGCGCAGCCTTAGGCATGGCTATTGCCGCCGCTAAAAACAAAAATAATAAGCGAAGCGTTGCTATTATCGGCGATGGTGGTATCACTGGTGGCATGGCATTTGAGGCGCTGAATCATGCCGGTGTTCTAGATGCTAATCTTCTGGTTATTTTGAATGATAACGATATGGCCATCTCTCCAAATGTTGGTGCTTTAAAAAATTATCTAGCAAAAATTTTATCTGGAAAAGTCTACTCATCTGTTAAACAAGGTAGTAAAAAAGTACTCTCAAAAATGCCAAGTGTCTGGGAACTTGCTCGACGTACAGAAGAGCACCTTAAAGGCATGGTTATTCCTGGAACCCTATTTGAAGAATTGGGCTTTAATTACATAGGCCCTATCGATGGTCATGATATGCCGACCCTTATTGCAACACTTGATAATTTAAAAGATCTACAAGGCCCACAGTTCCTTCATGTTGTCACTCAAAAAGGCAAGGGCTACTCACCTGCTGAAGCCGATCCTGTTGCCTATCATGGTGTTAGTCAATTTGACCCTTTACAAGATAAACTACCTGAAAAACCAAAGGATACTCCCTCCTACACTGATATCTTTAGCGAATGGCTTTGTGATAGCGCAGAGATTAATGAAAAAATCACTGCTATTACACCTGCGATGGGGGAAGGTTCTGGCCTGAAAAAGTTTGAACAACAATATCCTGACCGTTACTTTGATGTTGGCATTGCAGAACAACATGCTATCACCCTTGCTGCAGGTATGGCCTGCGAAGGCTTGAAGCCAGTTGTTGCTATTTACTCCACCTTCTTGCAGCGTGGATATGATCAATTAATACATGATGTAGCCTTACAAAACTTACCTGTTTTATTTGCTATAGACCGTGCTGGCTTAGTTGGCCCTGATGGACCAACCCATGCTGGTTCATACGACTTTAGTTTTCTACGTTGCCTGCCTAATATGGTTATTATGGCACCTGCCGATGAAAATGAATGCCGTAAAATGTTAACCACCGGCATTCAATATAATGGCCCAAGTTCAGTCCGTTATCCACGTGGCAAAGGGCCCGCCGCAACCATTGATAAAGCACTTCATCCGCTAGAAATTGGCAAAGCAGAAATACGCCGCCAAGGCCAAAAGAAAGACATCGCCATCTTAGCTTTTGGAAGCATGGTTACCCCATGTATCAGCGTTGCAGAAGAACTAGATACTACGTTGGTTAATATGCGTTTTGTTAAACCTCTAGACCATACGTTAATTGAAGAAATCATCAACACACACAAACATATCATCACCGTTGAAGAAAATGTCATCGCTGGTGGTGCAGGCAGCGCCGTAAATGAATTTATCCAAACCCTTGGGCGTAATGTTAAAATAACCCATTTGGGCTTGCCAGATTGTAATCTTGAACATGGGGCTCGTGAGGAGTTACTTGAACAAGCTGGGTTAACAAGCAATACAATTTTAAAGACCATTTCAAATATTTATTTAGAAACTAATAAATAGCAACATTATAAAATCAATTATCAAACAGAATAAATGAGCATAGAAGACGTACAAAACCACCCCGACAATAGAAATATTCCAATTAATAAGGTTGGGATAAAAGACATTAGACATCCAATCGTTATAAGTGATAAAGATAACCGGCAACAAAGCACCGTTGGTAATTTCACCATGTCTGTCAATCTGGCTCACCATGTAAAAGGGACTCATATGTCTCGTTTTATTGGTTTACTTAATGAAGGTGGTCCAACTACTATTTCCATTAATAGCTTTACAGAATTTTTAAAGAAAATGACGTTATTGCTTGAAGCAGAATCAGGTTTTGTAACGGTTGATTTTGAATATTTCATTAATAAGTCTGCCCCTGTTAGTGGCGTGCAGAGCCTAATGAACTATCAAGTTAGCATGTCAGGCATGTGGTCAGCTGATTCATCCGGGTTAAGGGTAAAAGTGACCATCCCTGTTACCAGCTTATGCCCTTGTTCTAAAAAAATATCTGAATACGGGGCTCACAATCAGCGCTCCCATATCATTGTTGATTTTGTACCGAGCGAAGGCCTATATATTGAAGATATTATCAAAATGGTTGAAGCGCAAGCATCTAGCGAGCTTTATGCATTACTCAAACGCCCTGATGAAAAATACATCACCGAGTATGCTTACGATAATCCAAAATTCGTTGAAGATGCGGTACGTGATATTGCCAATGAACTAAATAATAATGATCATGTTTTAAGCTATATTTTAGAAGCTGAAAACTTTGAATCAATACACAATCATTCTGCTTACGCAATGATTGAAAACAACAAACAAAATAATTGAAAAATAACTGGAGCTATTCATGTCTAACTTAGATCTCACAAAATATGGAATCACCAATCCAACTGAGATTATCCATAACCCCTCCTTCGATAAACTATTTGAAGAAGAAACTCGTGAAGGGTTAACAGGTTATGAAAAAGGAACAGTTACCGAACTAGGTGCTGTTGCGGTTGATACTGGCATTTTCACTGGTCGTTCACCAAAAGATAAATACATCGTCATGGATGATGTTTCTCGTGATACTGTTTGGTGGTCAACTCAAGGGAAGAATGACAACAAGCCCTTAGAAAAAGAAACCTGGGATAGCTTAAAAGGTCTTGTAACCGATAGACTATCAGGCCAACGTTTATTCGTCGTTGACACCTTTTGTGGTGCTAACAAAGATACGCGATTGTCTGTTCGTTTTATCGTTGAAGTTGCTTGGCAGGCACACTTTGTAAAGAATATGTTTATTCGCCCAAATGAAGAAGAACTTGCTAGTTTTGAACCAGATTTTGTCGTACTTAACGGTTCTAAAACTAATAACCCAAATTGGGAAGAACAAGGCTTAAATTCAGAAAATTTTGTTGCATTCAACCTGACTGAAAAAATGCAAATCATTGGCGGCACTTGGTATGGCGGCGAAATGAAAAAAGGTATGTTCAGCATGATGAACTACCTACTTCCATTACGCGGTATGGCATCAATGCATTGTTCAGCTAATATTGGCAAAGAAGGTGATGTCGCTATTTTCTTTGGTCTATCCGGAACAGGTAAAACCACCCTATCAACTGATCCTAAACGTCAATTAATTGGTGATGACGAACACGGTTGGGATGATGATGGCGTGTTTAACTTTGAGGGCGGCTGTTATGCAAAAGTTATTAACCTAAATGCAGATGATGAGCCAGAAATTTACGGGGCTATTCGTCGTAATGCTCTGCTTGAAAATGTCAGTGTTTCTGATGACGGTATTATTGCCTTTGCAGATAATTCTAAAACTGAAAATACCCGCGTATCCTACCCTATTGAGCATATCGACAATATCGTTAAACCCATTTCAAAAGGTGGCCACGCACAAAAAGTCATTTTCTTAACAGCGGATGCTTTTGGGGTAACACCACCCGTATCAAAACTGACACCAGAACAAACAAAGTATTACTTCCTATCCGGTTTTACAGCTAAATTAGCCGGTACTGAACGTGGTATTACTGAGCCAACACCTGCCTTCTCTGCTGCTTTTGGTGCTGCTTTCTTAAGCTTGCACCCTACTAAATACGCGCAGGAACTTGTTAAGCGTATGGAAGCTGTAGATGCACAAGCCTACCTAGTCAACACAGGCTGGAATGGAACCGGTAAACGTATCTCAATTAAAGATACTCGCGGGATTATCGATGCTATTCTTGATGGCTCAATCGAAAAGGCTGATACCAAACAAATGCCTTATTTCAATCTTGAAGTACCTACCTCCTTACCAGGTGTACACGATGAGGTGCTCGATCCTCGTGATACCTACAAGGATGCAAGCGAGTGGGATAAGAAAGCTAAAAATTTAGCTGAATTATTTATCGCTAACTTCGAAAAATACACTGATAACGATGAAGGGCTGTCTCTGGTAAAAGCAGGTCCTAGTCTGGATTAACACCTATACTAACCTAGCCAAACCCGCCTGGGTTTGGCTAGGAATCAGTCATAGAACACCGTAAAACGAGCTAAAGCACTATGATGAATACTCTTAACGACAAATCCAACATAATCCCGCCTGGTAAAAAAAAACGTAAAGGTCGCGCCTTTCCCAAAGGTCGGCATTTAAGTGTTGTTGCCCAACAAGACATTAGCGAGCTATTAGCTAACAAACCTCGGCGACGAGATTTGCTCATCGAGTATTTGCATCTAATTCAAGATAAATGGAACGCCATTAGCGAACAACATTTACATGCTTTAGCTAATGAAATGCAACTTTCTCAAGCTGAAGTTTATGAAGTCGCTACTTTTTACCATCATTTTGATGTTATCAAAGCCGACCAACAAGCTGCAGAAATTACTGTACGCGTTTGCAACTCATTATCTTGCTGCCAAGCAGGTGCTGAAAATATTCTTAAAGAACTACAAGAAAACCACCCAGCTAATAGCAAGGTTGTTGCCGCGCCTTGTATGGGCTTATGTGATCAAGCACCCGCCGCATCCATTGGTAAGAACTACGTGGGGCACATCACTACTGATTCAGTACGTGAATTAATCAATCAAAACAAAACAAAACCTAGCATCCCAAGTTACCAATCTCTTGATGAATACCTTAAGAAAGGTGGTTATAGCCATTTAAAAGCTTTAAAAAATGGTGATTTATCAGCCGATTCTGTTGTTCAAGCCATTAAAGACTCAGGCCTAAAAGGTCTTGGTGGGGCAGGATTCCCTACCGCAACGAAGCTTGATATTGTGCGTTCTCAACCCGCTCCAAAATTTGTCTGCATGAATGCAGATGAAGGAGAGCCAGGAACCTTTAAGGATCGTCTTTATTTATCCAGTAAACCTCACCAAATTTTAGAAGGCCTGTTAATTGCGGCTCATGTTATAGGCGCTAGCCAAGCCTATATTTATTTACGAGATGAATACAGCGCTATCCATAGTATTTTAACTAAGGAAATTACCGAACTGTCCAAACAAGGGCTTATCGAAGAAGGTGCGATTGATTTACGCCGTGGCGCAGGTGCATATATCTGTGGTGAAGAGTCGGCAATGGTTGAATCCATCGAAGGTAAACGAGGCATTCCGCGCCAACGCCCTCCTTATGTTGCACATCAAGGTTTATTCCAACGCCCTACCCTTATTCAAAATGTTGAAACCCTGTATTGGTTACCTGAAATTGTTAAACAAGGTGGCAAGTGGTTTGCAGAACAAGGTAAAAATGGTGCTAAAGGGCCGCGTTCTTATTCAGTATCGGGTCGTGTTAAAAACCCTGCGGTTATCACTACCGCTGCGGGATCAACCGTTGAAGAACTAATTGCTTTATGTGGCGGCATGCTTGAAGGCCATACCTTTAGAGCCTACTTACCAGGTGGTGCATCTGGCGGTATTTTGCCAGCTAAGCTTGGCAACGTTCCCCTCGATTTTTCAACTCTCGACCAATACGGCTGTTTTGTTGGCTCCCATGCGGTTGTGATCTTATCTGACCAAGATGAATTAGCTGATGTTGCCGTTAATTTAATGGACTTTTTCAAGCACGAAAGTTGTGGTCAATGCACCCCGTGCCGTGTTGGTTGTGAAAAAACCTATGAACTACTCAAACAACCCGTATGGGACAAGCCGTTGCTCAGAGAGCTAAGCAGTACCATGACGAGTGCTTCTATCTGCGGCTTAGGCCAAGCAGCTCCCAACCCAGTATTATCTATTCTTAATCACTTTAATGAGGCTAATGATGACAGCTGATCGGATTACCTTCACACTCGATAAAAAACAAGTTACCGCCGAGCCAGAAGAAACAATTTGGCAAGTCAGTAAACGTGAAGGAATTGAGATTCCTCACCTTTGTTATAAGGATGAAAAAGGTTATCGAGCTGACGGTAACTGTCGCGTTTGTATGGTAGATATTGAAGGAGAGCGAACTCTTGCGCCTTCATGTTGCCGTAAGCCAAGCAATGGTATGACAATCAATACTCAAAGTGACCGAGCCGTTTCTAGTCGTAAAATGGTGATGGAGCTAATGCTTGCCGACCAAACCAGCCAAGATATTAAGGAAGTCGAAAGCCCTCTATCAACCTGGGCTCATAAGCTTGGCGTTACTGAAAGTCGATTCCCTAGCCGACAAACAACTCAACACGATATTACAAACCCTGCTATTGAAGTTAATTTAGATGCCTGTATCAACTGCAATCTATGCGTTCGTGCGTGTCGCGAAATTCAGGTAAATGATGTAATTGGCATGGCATATAGAGGGAGTAACGAAAAAATATCATTCGATTTTGATGATGATATGGGCGCTTCAACCTGTGTTAGTTGCGGCGAATGTGTACAAGCTTGCCCAACAACCGCTCTTCAATCCAAATCAGCACTTGATACAGAAACGCATTTACCATTAAAAGTAGATAAGAAAGTACGCTCTGTTTGCCCTTATTGTGGTGTCGGCTGTCAGATAAATTACAATGTAAAAGACAATAAGATCATTTCTGTCGATGGTGTAGATGGCCCTGGTAATGAAGGCCGGTTATGTGTAAAAGGTCGCTACGGGTTTGATTACATCAACTCCGAACAACGCTTAACACAGCCGCTTATTCGTAAGAAAGGCTTTGAGAAAGGCGTTAATGTTGACCCCGCTAATCCATTAAGCCACTTCCGAACAGCCAGTTGGGAAGAAGCCCTAGATTTTGCCACAGAAGGTTTTCTAAAGACTAAACAAGCAACTGGTTCAGAATCGCTCGCAGGATTTGGCTCCGCTAAGTGCTCAAATGAAGAAGCCTATTTATTCCAGAAACTAATCCGTACTGGCTTTTCTACCAATAATGTCGATCACTGTACCCGCCTTTGCCATGCCTCTTCGGTTACCGCTTTAATAGAAGGCATTGGCTCAGGTG
>Ga0209081_1001684_pt1 | contig 13136 bp, 12 predicted proteins | sample GOMGulsemesocosm_4_FD_184636 | JGI IMG/M metagenome (GOLD analysis project Ga0209081, IMG submission 184636) | Methane-oxidizing microbial communities from mesocosms in the Gulf of Mexico - GOM15B Gulf of Mexico (SPAdes) (version 2) | ecosystem: Environmental > Aquatic > Marine > Cold seeps... | reverse complement strand
TTCTAAACCTTGATTCAAGATAGGTAAAATAAGCGCAGCTTTCCTTATATCCGATGACGCAGTTATCACTTTGTTTATTTTTTGACTCTACTAAATATATGTCTTCTTCAAACTTTTGTAATACTAAGATATCTTTATGCTGTGGATCACCACTGACAAATGCGATATCTACTTTATAATCAAGTAGGGTATTGACAACATAAGGTGTTGTATTGGTATAGAGTTCTATTTTCATTTTAGGAAATTCGTCATTTAGTTTTGTGACAAAAGGAAGTAATCTAATAGGTGCATTGGTTTGAGTAGAACCCACTTTAAGAACTTCTTGATAATTTAGATTTCTCATTTGAATAATGGTTTCATTGAGTTTCTTGATTATCTCAACTGCATGTGGGTAGAGTCTCTCTCCTTCGTGGGTGAGCTTTACCCCTTTTGGAATTCTATGAAACAAGGTATACCCTATGTTTCTTTCAAGTTGTTTGATTCTAGAAGTTACATTTGATTGTGCATATCCCAACTCCAAAGCAGCCAAGGAGATGCTGTTGTTGTTTGATACTGCAAGAAATACTTTTAATAAATTAGAATCCATATCGCTTTTCCTTATATCATATATACTGATTTAATATTTGACATAGTATCTTTTTTAATGATACCATGTCAAACAATTGAAAGGACAAAAATGAATATTAATGATACCTATGAATTTAAGTATACAGTAGAAGAAAAAGATTTGGCTTCTTTGTTACCACTAGCAGATGGTGATGGTTTTCCAGCAGTACTTGCAACTTACAGAATGATCGCTTTGATGGAAATGGCAGCAGCACGAATGATGCATCCTTTACTAAAAGAGGGTGAATTATCCGTTGGAGTAAATGTAAATACAATGCACACTGCTCCTACACTCGTAGGAGATACAATAACAATAAAAGCCACTTTTACTCAAATGCAAGATAAACTTTATGCTTTTGATGTGCAGATTGTTGATAGTGGAGGAAGAGCAGGAAAAGGTACCCATACCCGTGCCATTGTTAATAACGAAAAGTTAATGGCAGGTGCTGCTAAAAGAGTTTCATAAGTTTTGATTTCGTTTCACATAAAGGAGAATCAAGCTCTCCTTTATGTTTTTTATAAATATGTAGGTATCACAAAGTTCAGCCAAACAATAAATGCTGCTATAAAAGACTTTATTCCAAAATGTGATACATAGTTAGAATCTTCTGCTTTTTTATAGATAGAAATTGCAATAAAAACTAGCCAAATGTACCATGCCGCTTCAACAGGATTGACCAGTTCTCCCAAGATAGATAAACTACCTCCAAATGTTTCAAATGCCATTAGAACGGTTAATAGTCCTATACCTATCCCATATTTTGATAAGGTATCAGAAACATATTTGTTTTGAGCAAAGGCGATACTTAAACAAATAGTCCATAATCCTTGCATCACAAAACCTAAGTTCTCACCTATAGCCATACCTGCATATGAGTTAAATGCTCCCTCTATTACTGCTATAAGTTCACTTGAACTTTCTTGTAATGAGGCAAGGTATGGAATAAGAAATGCCCACCTAATAAAACCTATGGTTTGAAAGATTCCTGTTAATACACCAAAAACCAAAGCAAGTACTAAAATAGCAGACTTATTTTCTATGAGATAGAAAATAAGTGAGGCTATCATTGCATTCATTATTCCAGTAAGTGCTAGTAGATAATACATAGGGACAATCACATCTTGGTTTTTTGCAAACAAAGCCAAACGAACGGAACTACTTTCTCTCAATATATCTGGAAATTGAAAAACTGCCATGAGGGTTAAAAAGGCAACAACTGAAACTAAAACCTGAGCTACTATTAAAGTAGATGTAAATGTATAATCATTTTTCTTCATATTTATCCTTTATTTTTAAAGGGGTAAGTGTAAAAGATGAAAATAAATTGTGAGTGAATTTAAAATGAAATTTTATTCATTGTTGAGTTTTATAGTGATTCTGAAAAATACTTAATTTAAAATAACTACTGAAATTACTCATATATAATAAAGAGTTCCTATGGCAATATATAAGCTAATATTATTGAATTATAAACTGACGCCTATAATTTTTTGAATGTGATAGAAAGTAATACAATGAAAATAAAAACTAAAATCTTATTTACAATTGTCCTTTTATCTCTATTTGTAAACGTAATAGCTATGAATCTATATATAGCTGAGAAAAAAAGCGATTTACTTAATACCCTTCATTTAAAAATTGAAAATACCAGTGAATTATTAAAACAAATTAATTCGAAACTTCTTTATAATTATGATACCACTCTAATAAAAATAAATCTGGAATATTTTTTTAATGATGTTGATATCGTTTTTATCGAGTTAAAGGAAGCTTTTGATGATAAAGATTTAAACTATATCTTTGAAGAAGAGGATTATGATAAAAGTAAAACAATTAAAACAACGACTTCTCTTCATTACGAAGATATTTATGTAGGTAAAATAACCATATATTATACTACCAGTAATATTGATCAGGCATTGTCAAAGTCAATAACAGCAATTGTAATATCCTTTATTCTTGTCACTCTTTTAATTTTATTGGCTCTTTACATACTACTAAATAAATTCACAAAACCTATTACAGACTTAACAAAAATTTCATCTCTTATTGCTTCTGGGAACTTAGAAAAAAACGTTAATGTACAATCAAATGATGAAATAGGAGTACTTTCAAAATCATTTGAATACATGAGAGTTTCTTTAAAAGAGAGAATCGAATTGATAAGTATTCAAAAAGAAAAAATTGAAATACTCAATAAAGAATTACAAACTAAAGTAGAAAAAAGGACCGAGGCTTTAAGTCAACAAACAAAAAAAGTAACTGACTTATTAAACAATGCAGCTCAAGGTTTTCTGTCATTTGATAAAGGTTTTTTGGTTGATGATGAGTATAGTATAGAGTGTGAGAACTTGTTGGGAAAAGATTTGAAAAATAATGATATCACAAAACTTTTATTTCCCAAGTATTCTAAACAGATATTATTATTCAAAGAAAATATCCTAGATGCTTTTGCTTCAGATAATGAGTTAACTTCTTCATTAATCTTGTCACTACTTCCAAGTGAAATTATTATTAATAACCGTGCAATATCAATTAAATATAAGATAATCTCAGATACTAAAATAATGATGATATTAACGAATATTACTGATAATAAGAGGTTGCAAAATAAAATAAAAAAAGAACAACGTATTCAAAAAATGATTGTTACAATTGTTAGTGATAGTCTCCAGTTCTATGAAATAAAAAATAACTTTGAAGAGTTTTGTAAAGACATTTTATTGTACATCCATGTTATTGATACAGTAAAAAAGAATGCCAATACTATTAATGCTTTAGTGCATACCTTTAAGGGTTTATTTGCACAACAGTATATGGAAAAAACAGTAAAAGAACTGCACCATTTTGAATCGCAAATATCAAAATTTATAGAAGATGTAAATTGCAATAATAATGATTTGAAAGATTTTATTGAATCATTTGATATGAAAAATTGCATGAATGAAGATTTAGAAGTAGTAGCAGAAATGTTGGGTGAAGATTTTATGAATAGAGATACTCAAATTAAAATAGACGAAGAATTTATTACTTATTTAGAAAAAAAGATAGTTTCTTTCTGCGCTTTAGATACAGCGCAAAAACATGAATGTGAAGAAATACTACATGAGATTAAGAAAATAAAATATAAACCTTTAAAATATTATCTTTCACGTCATCCAAAATTCTGCCAACAGCTATGTATTAGTTTAAATAAGAGTATTTATGTTTTTGAAATCGATGGTTCAAATGAAGTATATATAACAGATAAGTACAAACCTTTTATTAACTCACTGATTCATATTTTTAGAAACAGTTGTGATCATGGAATAGAAACAAAAGAGGATAGGATAAACCTTGGTAAAGATGAAAGAGGAACTATTAGTTGTAGTTTTGAAATCATAGATAGCGATCTGTATTTAGAAATTAGAGATGATGGTAAAGGTATCGATGTTGAGGCCTTGAAGAAAAAAATTGTACAGAAGAAATTAATTTCAAAAAAAGAAATTGATGATTTGAGCGATAAGGAAATCATGAATTTTATATTTAATGATAACTTCACCACCAATGATAGTATTACACAAATATCTGGTAGAGGAATAGGATTAGCAGCTGTAAAAATAGAGTTAGATAAGCTTGATGGTGAGATTAATATTGCAACAAATTTAAATGAAGGTACCTTATTTAGGTTTAGATTACCTTTTAATAACTATGACTAAAACTAGAGAATAGGGGGCATATAGCCCCTAGACCTATAAGATACTATTGAAAATTTCAGATTCGACCAAATCTAATAGTGATTGATAACTTAAAGATTTTAATACTTTCCCATTGACATAAAAAGTAGGCGTCCCTCGAACACCCAATTCATATGCATCTTCTTTATCAAGGTTTATCATTTCATCTATATTATTACTTTCAAAATCAGATCTTAGTTTTTTCATATCTAAACCAGCTTCTTCTAAAAAGCCCCATAGTAATTTGGGTTGTGGGTTATGGTGATTTCCCCATTGTGGTTGGTATTTAAAAACCACTTCCATTGCTTCCCCATATTTGTTTTGTAATCTCGCAGCTTCAAGAAGTCTGATTGCAAACTTTGAGTTTCCGTGATTGGCTAGATACCTAACTACAAGTCTTGTTTCATTTTTATACTCATTAAACACTTTTTTAATTGCAGGATGAAAGGCTCGACAAGATTCACATTCTGGATCTAAAAATTCTACTATGGTAACTTTTTTTAAATTCTTTCCAACAGAGGGGGAATGTGCACGTACAAAGGGAGCTCCATTTTCTCTTGCTATTTCTTGATTTCTTTTGTCAACACTTTTTTGATAATACATTTTACCTATAACAAAACCTATGATTAGTAATACTAAAGTTAGTAAAACTACTTTTTTATTTTTCATTTTTTATTCCTTTGCAAACTTATACTATAAATATTTATAAACATAGTTAAATAAGAAGTATATATTTAACATATTTGTTTGGGTTTATGCCAAATAGCTTACATACATACTAATAGTTACTAAGCTTAACAATACTCCTAATACCAAAGAGTTTATAGCTACCTTTTCATCTAGCCCACCTTTTATTGCTAAAACTGTAGCCATGGTCATAGGAGGCATTGCAACTTCAATGATGGTAACCTTTACCCACGTTTCATCAATCCCATAGAAAAATTGAAATCCTGCAAGTACAATGATTGGCACAATAATCATTTTTAAAATCATGGCCATTGATACAATATGAAATTTTACGAAGATATGTTTTAACTCTAGTTTCATACCTATTGCTATCATTGCAATTGGTACCAGTGTTGAACCTAAGGTTTCACTTGTCAGCAAGATGAAATTTGGAACTTCAAAGTTTTTAGCAATGATAGTTATAAAAAACATTAAACTAGGTGGAAATAAGAAAACACTTTTAAAGATTGATTTTGTATCATTTTTTCGTCCGCTACCCCAAGTGATGATAAACATACCCACTGATACCAGTAAAAGAAAAGAACCAAATAAATCATATATGAGTCCATAAACAATAAAGTCCTCCCCATAGAATGCATCAATATAGGATAAACCAATAAATGAGGTATTTCCAAAGGTTGACATGATCATGAAGGTTGCAAGAAGTACTCTTTCCAGTTTCATGAGTTTTCCAATGAAGTAGGCCAGTGTTAGGTTAAATAGAATAAAACCCATGAACATCAAGATTAGATTTAAGATTCTCTCATCCAGTGTCAAAGGATATATTTTAGAAAAAACTATGGCAGGAAGAGAAAAGTAAATAACAAATTCAATTAATTGTTTTGAATTATCATGAAAGACTACTTTAAATAAATAACCTAAAAGTAGGAATAGGGCTATTGGTAAAACTGGATCTAACATAATTGCCTTTTTAAAAAATTATATATTATTATTTCTTTGTCTACAAGCGTATTTGATATATGTATTATTTTTATTATGAAATGAAGTATATTTTACACAAAGAAGAGTTAAATGATATTTTATGTAAGTAGGGAAAAGGGAACTATTCCCTTTTCCTCTATGTTATTATGAAGATTTTTTTGCTTTTTTATCTGCTCTTTTTTCTTTTAATGATTTCGCAGGTGCTTTTTTTGTTGACTTTTGAACGTCTTTACCTTTTGCCATAGTATCTCCTTTATTTTAATGATATTATGAGTATAGCTTAATAAATAAAATATGGGATAAAAGGTGAAGTACTTGGGTAGTATAAATACAAACAAAGAGTATTTTGGGTTGTATTGTAATAGTGATGATAAGCAGTTCAAGTCTGCTTATCATCACCATCTATGTAATTAAAGTAATCTAAACTAATGAGATAAAAATACTGGTAAAGTAGAATTTTCTAATAAGTATCTAGTCGTTCCTCCAAACATAAGCTCTTTTAATCCTTTATGTCCAAATGCACCAGCTACGATTAAATCAAAGTTTCCATCTAATGCTGCATTGAGGAGTCCTTGACCTGGGATTCTCGTAGTTTTCACTATTTCAAAACTGGCTTCTACACCATGTAAAGCAAGATATGCAGTTATTTCTTCTAGTTGACTTTCATCTTTTACGTATTCTAAGGATGAAACTATTTTAACTTTTTTTGCAAGTTTTAAAATTTCAACTGAAGAAGTTAACGCTCTTGAAACTTCAGGAGAATTATTCCACCCAATTATCACTGAATCAAATGAAAACTTTCTCATAATTCGTGGGAACATTAAAACTGATTTACCACTTTTTAAAACAGCAGTTTCAAAAGTAGCAGTTGTTATTCCTGAAGGAGGGGCAGCTGCAATAACAAGATCACAAAACTTTGAACTTTGTTCAACAAGATTACTTCTGATACCTTCTTTAATTTTCAAATTGACTAGTTTTTCATCAATGTTCACTTCATTCATGACTTTATCAAACAGTTTTTTAAACTCAACATCTTTTTCTTTATATTGATTTTCCAGTACTTCTTCAATGGTATTTTGAATTTCTTTGGGTAGTATCATTGAATCAGTCATTTCTCTTATAGACTTTAATCTAGATTGTAATACTTCTAATTCCACACCAAAATGTTTGGCTATTAAAAAAGCCCCATACAGTCTCTCTTCTAATTCTTCTCCCCCACCAATTGGGAAAAAAAGTTTTTTATATATCATCTTTAATCCTTAGTATCTATTATGAAATTTTAAATAAATTTCTAAAAATATTATAAAACTAAAAGATGTAATAAAAGTCAAAGTGGGAAAAGCATTGGAAAGTTTACTCATAGCTGCTGTGAAGATTTTGAATAATATTATAGTATTTAAAAGTTGATTTAGTAGGTTATATATAAAGCAGAAATATCGGGGAATGCTTCCCCGAATTTCGATTGATTTATAAATCGACGTTTATAACTTACTTAATACCCTTGCAATTTGCATAATAAGTTACAGTTGCTGGCCAATCTGAGAACATTCCTTTTATCTTAACATCTTGTGCTAACACATCAAGTAGTTCATACATATCTCCATCATTATTGATAGTATCTTTGGTCGTTTGATAATACCATCCTCCACCATCTTTTAATAAACCAGATCGCTCTAGCGTCCATGTAATCATATTAATATTTTCTTTTTGAGCAGTTCTTGCATACTCAGAAGGGATGATCTTATTTTTATCATCAAGCGTTACAAGAGCCCACATAGGAGGTGCGATATAATTGATACCCATTTTTGAATATTTTGGCATATTTTTAATTTGTGTAGCAACACCCGTTTTATCTTTATAAACAATATTATCTAAATAGACAGCTTGTTTACCAAATGAAGGCTCTTTTTCAATCCAATATTTAATATCTTCAATATTAAAAGATTGAGCAAACACATCTTTTGCAGGTATACCTGCTTGTTTATATTCATTGATCATTTGTTGCGCGTAATCTTTTTGAGAATATGTACCTTCATAAGGCATAGAAACAGAAGTTGATTTAAGTTCAGGGGTCATTTTAACACCCAGTTTTTTAAACAATTCTATACTTTCTTTATGGGTCATTAATGTTCCCATAGCTGTGTATAAATCTGTTCTCCAAGATGGAGTTGCGTTTACATACTCTTCTATGGTTGTGGCTTTTTTATTACCTGCATCCATTTTTCCTTTAAGAGTTTTAAACTCTGCAAGCGTAATATCTGTAGTTTTACAAGTTGCTTGAGCTTCTTTGATTAGTTTATTGTCTTTGCCATAAACAGCTGGTGCAAAAGGAACAGAACATTTTGATGCCAGCGGTGTTAATAGAATATTCGTTGTAGTGGCTAAGTCACTTTGAGAGTGTCTACATACCAATTGTTTATCTTTTGTGAACGTTACATCACACTCAATAATACCAGCACCCATTTTAGCAGCAGCCATGTATGATTCTTTTGTGTGTTCAGGAAACTGCATCGCAGCACCTCTATGACCAATTGAAAAATCTGACTTACTTGGTGTTTTGTTTTCACAAAATTGTAATTCACTTTTGAGTTTACTCTCACTCATGTCATTGACCAAATAATATGGTCTAACACCCAACTGAATATTTTCACTTGCACTTATATTTTGCATGAATGCAAACAAACCAAGTACTACCAAACTGATCGTATTGAAACTTTTTTTCATATTCTCTCCTTAAGTTTTGAGATTTATTATATGATGCAAAAATTACATTTCATATCACATTTTGAAAGTTTCTAGATTTATAGAAAAGTGACGAAGTTAAATTTAATTTATTAAGTAAAAAGTCCAATACCCACATTTTTTTCTATTTTAAAACCAATATTATTGAGCTTATTTTTAAGCCTATAAAAAAAAGTTCTTCTTGTATTATCCATGACTAAGGACTCATACCAAACAGTTCTGTCTATCACTTCATATGAGACAAAAGAATTTATATTGTTAAAAACAAGTGCCATAAATAAATTTTCTTTTTTTGTGAGTTGTATTTTGCTTTGTTTAAAATAAAGATTTTTATCGTCTTTTTCATAAGTATAATCATTTACTTTAAGGGATTTATGAAGATTTCCTAAAAGATTGAACTTTATAATTGTTAAGTTTAAAAGAGTCTCTAATACATCTGTATCATAGGGTTTTAATACATAAATCATTGCATTTATTTGAGATACCTTGTGAAGTATTTTTTTGTCTTTGGAACTACTTATAAAAATTACAGGCAAACGGTACAAGTTTTGCAGTGTTTTTACAGCATCAATGCCATCTGTTTCTTCATGAATTTTTACATCTGAAATAAGTAAATCTATTTTGGTGGATGCTGCTAGGATAAATGCACTTTGTATATTTCTTGCGATGTATATATTTTTTAATCCGAATTTTTTTAATGTATTTAAAAGATTTGAACTATCATTCAGATCATTTTCAATAATTAGTAGATTTAATTTTTCCATTTCACCACCTAAAAGTTATAGATAACATTATAATGACATAATAACATTATTATAACATGATGATTAATTCTTACTTAAAATATATAGATAAAAGTCATAAAATATAGATTTTATAATTTTATTTTAACAAAACATGGGAATCTAGGGAGTTGGTGCTTACTTAAAGAATATTAAAAATTTTAGATTTTCTCTCTAAAGACAAATGATGAGCTATTTTTACTTGAAACATTAAAGTTACTTTTCTCTTTTTTTCTAAATTTATTCTTCAAAAGATGATAGAAAATAAGTATCATCATCAAAGAAGATGCAATAGAATCTAGTAAAGATACTTGGTCATTGTCTATATTGATAGAAATAAGTGTTAAGTCGGCAAAAACGCTATCATACATATATCCAAAAGCAAAAGCCAATAAACCTATAACGATAATATAAACAATAAGTGACGTTTTCCCAAGCATTTTATAAACCACGCTCATGGTAACAGCACTGGTTGCAGGACCTGCTGTTAAAAATATAAATACAGCACCAGCAGACATACCTTGTAAAAGAAACGCCGCAGCTATTGGAAGAGATGCCGTTGCACAAGTATACAATGGCATTGCAAAAAGCATGACAACCACATAAGTCAAGAGCTGATTTTCAAAAAGTATTTGTGCATATTCTTTTGGTGTGAAGGTGACAAATAAAGTTCCTAAAATAAGACCTATTAGTAAAGCTTTTGCCATGTCTTCAAAAAGAGTTCCATAGCCATATTTCAAAGCTTTTATAAATGAGAACTTTTTCTTTTCTGGGGCCTCACAGTTTGAAGTACAGCCACATGAGGACTGGAGGGGTTCTACTTTTTGATCATCATCTTTTTGTATGAAGTTTTGTACAAGGCCAACACTAATAGCTATGATGATGGACGAAATCACTCTAAATGTTGTAAATACAAACCCAAACAATGAGTACGTAGCTAGAATTGAGTCAACTCCTGTTATTGGTGTTGATATCAAAAAGCTTTGTACTGCTCCTTTACTCGCGCCTTCTTTACGTAATCCTTGTGCCAAGGGAATAACAGAACACGAGCAAACAGGAAGTGGTATTCCAAACAGAGTTGCTTTTACGACTGAACCTATTGAGTCGTTTCCTAAGTGTTGGGATACAAAGGTATCAGGTACCAGCTGTTTTAGAATTCCAGCAAATAACAAACCAATGATTATATAAATGGACATGGCATTTAGCAACACTGAAAAGTTGTCTATAAATTCTAAAACTAACTCCATATTTTTCCTTGAAATATTTGATAAATAAGTTTACTATATATTTATTTTAAATGACATTTTTTTATCATTAATTTTTACTATTATTATAGAATAATTATTCTATAATAAATTTTTATTTAAAAAATTAAACAAATAGAAGGTCTAAAATAATATGTTTGATATTACAAAAGAATTACAAAATACTTTTTACAAAGAAATACCTCTGTCAAAATCTATGAAAATAGAAGTAAAAAGTTTTAATGAAAAAGTTTTAGAACTATACGCTCCCCTTGAAGTTAATATCAATCACATGGATACTGCTTTTGGAGGAAGTTTATATAATCTTGCCGTTTTAACTGGTTGGGGATTGGTATATACAGTGTTGGCAGAAAACAATTTAACAGGACATATCATAATCCAAGATGCCACTATCAAATACCTAAAGCCTATTGCGACAGATATGTATGCCAACTGTACTATAGAAAACGAAGGTGCTAAAGACAAGTTTTTAAAGATCTACAAAAAGAGAGGTTTATCTAGAATTCATTTAAAAGTAAATGTATACGATGAAAATAAAAACCTAGGGGTTACTTTTGAAGGCTCTTATGTGGTTTCAAAATAAAACAGTATTTATTTAAAAACCTTATTGATATCTTGCACAATGTTTTTATCAATATAGCCCTTTGAAGCTTGCGTAATCAAAATATTCATTGCATCAGTATGTGACATACCTTTTCTGTAGGGTCGCTCTTCTGTCAAGGCCTGATAGATATCTAGGCAGGTCATTAGTCTGGCTTCTTGAGTGAGTTTATCTGCACCAAAGCCATAAGGATATCCTTCCCCATTTAACTTCTCATGGTGATTCGCTCCCCACTCAACAATATCTTCAAAACCATCAATTTTTTCCAATGCTTGTCTTGTATAATAAGTGTGGCACTTGACCACTTCAAATTCTTCAGCATTTAGGCTGCTTTGTTTGTCCAAGATCTTATTGGGGACTGCAAGTTTCCCTAGGTCATGTAAGTTTGCTGCAATAATCATCTTCATAACTTTTTCACTGTCATATTTATAAAAATAACTCATCTTTTCAACTTTGTTACTCAATCCAGAAGAGTGTCTGGCTGTAAAGCTTGAATTGGAATCAATAATAGTACTAAACACAGAAGAGAGTTTTACCAAGTGTTCTATTTCAATATTCATGGTAAAACTTGTGATGTTTTTCAAGATGAGTTTTTCTAGATTCGGGCACTGTAAATCCAGCCAAAAAGAGGGCAGCTTTGATAAGGTATTAAAGTTTTTTACCAGCTCTTTTGAATACCAAGTATTTTCTTTTTCATTGATAAAGGAGATGATTTTTTGTCTATTTTTTATGGAGGGAAGTTCAAAGTGAAAAAGATTATCCACAGTATCTGCTAATGCAATGATTTGAGAAAGTAGGGGGATTTCTGCACCTTTTAGTTTGAAAAAACCAGTACCATTATAGTTTTCATGATGATACTTTACAATATCTTTATGCTTAGATAGAAAAGGAAAACCAACAATATTTTTCTCCCCAATATTACAATGTTTTGTGTATTTTTCTAAAGTACTCAGATTTGATATTTGTGGAGTACTTTCAAACTTACTCACAACAACTTCTTCACTTAATCCATTGTCATGTAAAATTGCAAAAGAACATAAATCAAACTTTTCTTTTTCGTTTAAGTTATAAAAAGCTGAGAGTCTAAGGGCTATATACGCTACTCTTTTTGAGTGAAAAGAGGTAGAACCCAAGGTATTAATCTCTACAAAATCTAGGGCATCTGACAAGGCTAAAAGAAACTGGTTTAAGTTAAATTTCATGGGTGCTCGTTTTCTTTAATATTTCATTTTAAATTTATCTTATAGGAAAAGTATACGCCAATAATGTGGTAAAAAGGTGGTATGAATTTGTTGCGTATATATGTGAGGTAAGACCTTTTCTAAATCCTAGATAAAAAACTACCATATTAATAAAATCAATAATCATTTTTATAAAATAATGGTATATATTATTATTTACTCTGATATAATTTATGCATAAAATCTTAAAGGCTGTAGAATGAATGTCCAAAATGAAAGCCAAAATATTACACTTATAACTGGAAAGCTAAATACAACTAATACTTCAAATCCTTTTTATGTAACACCTCTTGATGACGATGACTTCAACGCAAGAATGAGAGAAAATGAATTTAATCCAGGTAATTTACGTGATATTCATGTTCAGCAATTTATGGACAAAGGATATAGCGAACATGATGCTTCACATCGAGTTTCACAATATGCCATGATGGGTGCCCTTGATATTCCAGGTCAATTCAATACTTTTAATTTATTGTTTGATAAAAATGCATCGGCTGACACAAAAGATACT
>Ga0209081_1001683_pt1 | contig 13147 bp, 15 predicted proteins | sample GOMGulsemesocosm_4_FD_184636 | JGI IMG/M metagenome (GOLD analysis project Ga0209081, IMG submission 184636) | Methane-oxidizing microbial communities from mesocosms in the Gulf of Mexico - GOM15B Gulf of Mexico (SPAdes) (version 2) | ecosystem: Environmental > Aquatic > Marine > Cold seeps... | reverse complement strand
TTCCTGCGGAATCACTTATTTCCTGCTGAGAGCTAGCCTATAATTTATGTGTTTTTAAAGGGCAGCCACGGCTCTTATAAAACTTAAAACGGTCACGGCCTGCTAGGCGAATAGTTTCATCTTGATTGATCAGTTCGGCAATGCGTTCAAACCGAGAAAAGCAGTCTGGCACGTTATTATTGAGATTAATTAGCATATCGTGCATATCGGCAGGGTCGTTGAGATGAGTGACATAGATTGGGTTATTCGCACATTCATTATGCTGGTGAGTATGTGGAACAAAGCTGGTAGCTGAAAAACTCCACAGTAAATCGTCAAGCAGCTGAGTTTGCTGTTCCGATTCAGTATGCAGGAAAACCCGGTGACCATTTTTAACCGCTTTTTGTGCTAAACGACAGGCGTAAAGATAGCGATTGTCTGCTTCGCTGTCGTTTAACACATAAAAATCAATACGGGTCATTAGCAGCGATTTAGAATGAATTCACTCAGTAAATGAACAGGGCGACCGGTCGCACCTTTTTCTGCGCCAGATTTCCACGCGGTTCCTGCAATATCTAAATGTGCCCATTGGTAATCTTCAGTAAAGCGCGATAAGAAACATGCCGCGGTAATGGTGCCGCCTGCTGGACCACCAATATTAGCAATGTCAGCAAAATTGCTTTTTAACTGCTCTTGATATTCATCCCATAAAGGCAGTTGCCATGCTTTATCGTTGGCTTTACTGCCAGCATTGAGCAGTTCATTGGCAAGCTCTTCGTTATTGCCCAAAAGTCCGGTGGCATGTTTGCCCAGTGCAACGACACAAGCACCGGTAAGCGTGGCAATATCAATGACAACATCGGGATTGAATTTTTCTGAATAGGTGAGGGCGTCACATAGAATTAGGCGACCTTCAGCATCGGTATTAAGAATTTCAATGGTAAGCCCTGCCATGCTGGTAACAACATCGCCCGGTTTATTGGCATCACCATCAGGTAGATTCTCGGAGGCGGGTACAACACCAGTGACATTAATGGGCAAGTTTAATTCTGCACACATTTGTAAAACGCCAAACACACTAGCGCCACCGCACATATCGTATTTCATCTCATCCATGCCAGATGAGGGCTTGATGGAAATGCCACCGGCATCAAAGGTTAGGCCTTTACCAACCAGTACGATAGGTTTTTGATCTTTTGCCGCGCCTTGATGTTCAATGGTAATTAATTTGGCTGGCTGGCGTGAACCGCGAGAAACGGATAAGAAGGAGCCCATGCCAAGTTTCTCCATTTTAGCTTCATTTAAAATCGTGACGTTAAGTGACTCGTGATTCTTGGCCATTTTCTTTGCCGTATCGGCAAGATAGGTAGGTGTGCAAAAATTACCAGGTAAGTTGGCGAGTCTTTTAGCTGTTTCAATCCCATTAGCAATGCTAGTGGCAGTGAGTGATGCGGTGTTAATTATATTTTTTTGATTCGCGGGCACTAAAAAGTAATAGCTATTGAGGTTCAGTGCTTCCGGTGCGGACTTGGTGAGTGTGTCGGTATATTGATAAAAAGCTTCTCGGCTAGCTAAAACAGTTTGGCGTACTTTCCATTCAATATCTTTATCTTTAATCTCAACATCCAATAAGCTTGAGCAAATAGTTTTTGCAGAAACTTTTTTTAGTGCTTTTGCGGATGCAGAGGCGGATTTAATAAACTCAGTGGGTGTGGTTTTACCTGCTTCGCCCATACCAACCAATAATAAGCGCTTTATTTTGCTATCGGCGGTTAAATGCACAAGTAAGGTTTCTGAAACTTTGCCAGTCATATCACCTTGCTTGATCAGGCGGGTGATAATTTGCAGATGTTCATTGTCAATTTGTTGGGTTATTTCAGCTTGCTTGCCTTTACTATATATAGGGATTAATAAACAGGGTGTTGATAGCGTTTTAGTACTGGCTGATTTAGCTGTAAATTGCATGGTTTAACCTCGATATAGTGAATTATTTGCGATTGAATATGGGCTTTATTATTTTAAGCCTAGCTTTTTTCCGTTAGGATATGGCATCTTTCAAAAAAGATAATAGTCTACCTAAAATTTTGCTGAATTCCATCTTTGATCCATACTCACAGACCTTATGTTTAATTTAAAAATTCTAGACCGCTTATTTGTTATCGAAATTAGCAAAATGATGGCCGCTGTGATGGCCGTTTTAACGGTGATTTTATTAAGTAACCGTTTGGTGCGTTTTTTGTCTAAAGTATCTGCTGGTGAGCTATCAACCGATGCTGTGTTGACCCTTGTTGGCTTAAATATGTTAACGCTAATGATCAAGATTTTGCCAGCAGCTATCTTGGTTTCTATTTTATTAGTGCTTGGCAGAATGTATCGCGATAATGAAATGTCGGCGTTGTTTTCTGCTGGCGTTGGTTTTAAAAGAATTTATCGTTCGGTCGCGTTGTTTGTTATTCCTATCTTCTTTTTAACCATATTCTTATCATTACAAGTGATGCCTTGGTTGATGAAAAATATAGAAATAGTTAAGGCAACCGATCAATCAAACCTTGATGTTCGAGGGCTTGCACAGGGTAGGTTTAATGAATATAGCAAGGGTGACTTGGTTTTTTATGTTGAGAAAATAAGTAAAGATGATCAGATGGAGAATGTTTTCATTCAAAATCGTCAACATGGCAAACTAGGTATTACCTCATCAAAAGGTGGTCAAATTAGGATTGATCCTGTTACTGGGGATAGGTTCATTGTCTTAAAAGATGGTAATCGTTATGAAGGGGTGCCAGGCCAAGCCGATTATAAAGTGACTAAGTTTAAAGAATATGCCGTTCGGGTCGCGGAGAATAAAGAGGTTGCACTCGAGTTAGGATATAAAGAAATGCCAACGCTTAAATTGCTGACACTTAAGGCCGGTTATGCAGTAAGTGAGTTACAAAAAAGATTATCATTGCCTATTTCATTGCTGATTTTTGCAGTGTTAGCGGTGCCTATTAGCCGTGTTTCCCCACGTGCGGGCATGTATGGAAATATGCTAACGGCTCTACTTATTTATATTGTTTATGAGAACCTAATGAGTGTTTCGCACTCTTGGTTGATAAAAGGAAGCATTAGCCCTTGGTTAGGTGTTTGGTGGGTACATGCTGGAATGCTGTTATTAGCTATTTTCATGTTGATGAAAAATTTAGGTTTTGCATGGGTTAAAGAGCAGGTGATATCAAGATGACTGGTGTTTTAAATCGTTATATTTTGGTTGAGGTGCTCAAAAGTACTGCATTGGCTGCCTTGTTTTTGGTGTCTTTAGTGTTGCTGATTACCTTTGCCGATGAACTTGATGATATGGGCGAGGGTCGATATGGGTTAGTTGAGATTCTAAAATACCTCATGCTTATTACACCGCGTACGGTTTATGAATTAATACCAGCAGCGGCACTATTAGGCGCTCTTATTACTCTTGGGAGCATGGCAAACTTCCATGAATTAACGGCAATGCGGGCAGCAGGTATTAGCCGTTGGAGAATTATTTTTTCAGTATTGCAAGTAGGTTTTTTGTTAATGTTGCTGTCTATTTTTATTAGTGAGGTGATAGCCCCAAGTAGTGAGCAAGCGGCTCAAATGCTAAAACTAACCGCAAAAAAAGAACAAATAGCGCTTAAAACAAAATATGGTTTTTGGGCGAGAGATGGTGATACCTATTTAAATATTCGTGAAATCAACACTTCATCAGAGCTCACGGATATTAATATTTATGAAATGACCGCTGATAATAAGTTGAAATATTCGGCCTATGCAGAAGAAGCTGTTTTTTTGGGTGGGACATGGCATTTGAAAAATATCCAGCAGACGATAATTGATGAAACAGGGGTTAGTGTGTCTGAGCTTGCAGAAGCAGAAATGGATACATTATTAGATCCGGATATATTGGAAGTTGTTATTGTGAAGCCTGAGCGTTTGTCAATTGCAGGCCTGATTCACTATATAAGCTTCCTTCAAGATAATGGCCAGGATGCTGAGAAATATATCTTGGCCGTTACGAGTAAAATTATTCGTCCATTTGTGATCTTAGCAATGCTACTTATTTCTATCCCCTTTGTACTGGGTTCAAACAGAGTGCAAAGTACGGGTTCGCGAATTTTAACAGGCGTATTGATTGGTACAGGTTTTACACTTGTTGAACGCTTATTCGGTGGTGTTGGCGTGGCTTATGGCTTAAACCCAGTATTATCTGCGGCTTTACCTTTTATCTTGGTGCTTTCAGTATCGATTGTACTCATCCGAAGGATGGATTAGTTAGTCGTTTGCTTTAAGATTTATTGCTTTTGTGAGTCAATAGCGAAGAGATTGGGGCTATTCTTTTTCATACCACTCAAAATGACTTTTTGATGCAATATCGTGCCAGGCTAATCTTTCTTTTTTAAATAAAATCCATATAAAACCAAGCCCAAAAACGGCCCAAGAAGCGATAGCGGTAACAAACCTGACGAATGCCTGAGGCCAGGTTATGTGTTCTTGGTAATCACTGACTAGGCGAATTTTCCATGTTTGTAAGCCTAATGTTTGGCCGCCATGAGTCCAAAACCAGCCATAAAAAACAAAGCATACGCCGAGTAAATAGAAAGAATAAAGTATCGAATTTGGCTCAAATGCCCCCTCGCTATGGAAAGGGATAACAGCCAAGGTCGCTAGGAATAAAACGGCAATAAGTAATAGGCCGTCATAAATTACAACAGCTATACGACGTAAGAAACTAGGTGGTTTTGATTGGTCAGGCATTTATATCAGTGTAAAAAGTGGGATTGAGCTGAAGGTTTCATTGTATATCTTAAGAAGAAACGGCTGAAGTTATAATGGCCCCTTTTTTTCCTCTCGTAATTCATTTTGGAAATAATTAATCCGGTTTTCAACTTGGCTACTAAAGTAAAAATTATCATTAGCAGCCAGTAATGCCTGCTCAAGCTGGACGATGGCAGCACGGGTTTTTCCAATTGAATAGAAATATTCAGCTTTATATTGAAAGCCACGTACAGGAGACTTTATTTTGCCATGCGCGATAGCTAATTGATCATAGACTCGTGGTGTAGCAGGGAAGTTTTTTAAGTCCTTATCTAATAGTGTAATAGCTAAGTTTGGTTTATCTATTTGCAGAAGGAACTGGGCATAAAGTAAATTAACGGCTCGGCTATGAGGGAAGCGCTCGGCGGCAAGATCAAATAATGCCGATGCTTTTTTCTCATGACCAGCCGCATGCTCATTTAATGCGAAAGCGGTTAAGTATTGTTTTTGAAATGGAAACTTTTTTGTAAGCTGAGATAGAATTTTTTTGGCATCTTGAAACTGCTGATTATCTGTATAGAGTAGAGCTAAACCATATTCTGCTGCCGCTTTTTGTTCATCAATACCACGCTGTGCTTCATTTCTAAGTGTGATAATAAGGTCTTGAGTTGTTTGCAGTTTTATCGCAATACGAACTTTCATTTTTATTAGGCGGAAATCCTGAGAGTCACTAACTTGCTTAAATGGGAATTTTTCTGCTCGAGCAGCGGTGTCTGTAATTCGAGAGATAGGCGCGGGGTGAGTGCGTAAAATTTCTGGAATTTTTTGTTTCATATTACGTGTTGAGGCTTGTAACCGACCAAAGAAAATAGGCATGCTTCGTGGGTCAAGTCCCGCATCAGCCAAGGTTTGAATGCCGACACGGTCGGCCTCAGCTTCATGAGCACGGGTAAAGTTAATTTGTTTTTGTACGCTAGCTGCCTGCACCGCAATAACCGCAGCGGGCCCAACACCTGGTACAGCCATGCCCAGCACCACAGCTGCTAAAGTAGCCGCAGCATTGGGTAAGGACATTTGGCTGGTTGCTTCAATGGAGCGTTGTAAATGATGCTGAGTAACATGGCCAACCTCATGAGCAAACACAGAAGCCAGTTCACTTTCTGTTTCTGTCGCCATAATAAGGCCAGCGTTAATGCCGATATTTGCATCAGGGCCAGCAAAGGCATTAATCCGTCTATCATCAACACCAAAAAAGTTAAAATAGCGGTCAGGCTGCTCACTGGCCTTGGCTACTCTATTGCCAAGTGTTTGAATGTATTCGTTGATTTCAGGGTCTTCAATTAAAGGTATGCTACGCCGAATACTGCGAATGAATAACTTACCGAGCTTTTTCTCTATTTGAGTAGAGATAATAATGCCTGATGAACTGCCGATGTCAGGTAGTTTGATACGATTATTTGCATGGCTTGTAGACTGCCATGCAGCAAAACTAAACATTAGTAAAATTAATAGGCTTTTAACAGTTAGGCGCATATTTTTAATAAATAAGAATCTCTGGTTAAACAATAAAACCTTTTTCCGCACAAAACTCTCTGTTTATAATGGCGGGAGTTTTAGCAGTATAAAACAATTATGACTTAACCAGAGATCCCTTAAGACGTTAAATGAAAATTTCTGTACAAATAAATGCAAGTCCCTATCAATATCAGGCAAGCGATAGTGCTTGGCACTTTATTCAGGCTGCGTTATTAAGTGGTCACGAGGTTTTCCGAGTGTTTTTTTATCATGACGGTATTTACAATGCACTTCATGATGCGAGGCCACCAGCGGATGAGCAACAAATTGTTAAGCGTTGGTCTGAGTTAAATGCGAAACATAATGTTGATTTGGTGGTTTGCGTATCGTCAGCACAACGGCGTGGATTATTAGAGAGCTCCGTTGCAAAAAAGGTAAATGGTTATGAAAAAGCCCTAGCGGATGGTTTTAGGATTGCTGGTTTAGGTCTGCTGATGGAGGCGGTAATTGATTCTGATAGATTAGTTACCTTTGGTGCTTAGATCATGAGTAAAAAATTAGTTTTTGTATTTAAAGATGTATTGAATGGCACAATCAAGGCTCAAGAGTTTTTAGATATCGTTATGATGGCAGCAGCATTTGATTTATCAGTTAGTTTGGTCTTTATTGGTGATGGGGCTTATGCCTTATTAAAAAACCAAAACACCGAGCAAATCAACTCAAAAAATATCTTGCCGATCATGCAGGCGCTATCTATCTATGATATTAACAATATATTTGTTGATGAAACGTCTTTGCAAGAAAGGGCGATATTGGCAGAAAGAATCATTCCTCAGGTAACTCCGATAACACGTGAAAAAGCTCAGTTTGAGATCTCATCTGCCGATCACGTGTTTAGTTTCTAGTCATGTTACATATTCTTAATAAAAGTGCTTCTAATAGTACCGCTCTGCAAACTTGTTTACAGTTTGTGCAGAAAAATGATGCCATCATTTTGATTGAAAATGCAGTGTTTGCCGCTCATCAATGCCCACAATTAACTTGGCGAGAGTCATTTGGTGGAGAAGTTAAAGTCTATGTTTTACAAGAAGATTTAGCTGCACGAGGTTTAACCGAGAGCGATTGTCTTGAGTTTATTGAAGTGATTGATTATCAGGGTTTTGTTGAGTTGGTTTGTCAGCATAAACCTATAAAATCTTGGTTCTAATGAATATAGAAGAAATTGATTTTGATGAGTACGGTTTTTTAAAAGACCGTGCAAACTGGAGTAAAGATCTCGCTTGTGAAATGGCAAAAACAGATGGGCTGGAGTTAACAATGGCGCATTGGGAAATCATTCGCTTTATGCAGGCCTATTACGATCAATTTAATCACCAGCCTAATGCTAGATTATTTGGGCAAGCAGTAAAGAAATCATTGGGTGCCGATAAAGGCAGTTCACTTTACTTGTATGGCTTGTTTCCCGGTGGGCCTCTAAAATATTCAAACAAATATGCAGGATTGCCTATACCACCATCATGTATTTAGGGTATCAGTATAAAAAATTATGACTTGACCAGAGAACCCTTAATCTAGTCCGGCCATCTAATCGGCCAAATATCTCAGTATTAGCATGGGTTAATAGCATTGATATCAGGTAATATTGAATGATATCATTTGCTTAGAGATTTTTTAGTCGACTATTAACCGGCCATTAAACCGGCCAGTTTTCATATGATTGATATCTAAAATAAAGGGAAATTTATGAGTGTATCAATTCTTAATATTACGCCTTTTATTCCCAGTGATAGTGCCCTAGCCTCCTCTGAACTACCGGATCAGGTGATAAACTTAAGTCAGAAATCGGCAAGATTGTCAGGGCAAATAACAGGGAAGGCATTGCCCACTCTTGAAAATTATATGAGAGTTATTAATTCATATTACTCAAACTTGATTGAGGGGCATGCAACACGTCCTCATGAAATACGTGCTGCTCAGCGTGGTCAGTACAGTACTGATTTGGCAAAACGGGATTTGCAAAAAGAGTCGTTGGGCCATATGAAGGTTCAAGAATGGTTACAAGATCAATCGCCGAATTTAGAGCAGATTTTCACCCCTGAATTTATTAAAGAGGTGCATAGACAGTTTTATTTGAGCATTCCTGAAAGCCTATGGGAAATCAAAAGTGATCAGGGTGATGTGATTGGCAAGGTGATGCCAGGTCAATGGCGTGATCAGAATGTTGAAGTAGGTATGCATATAGCGCCAGCACCTGAAAGCTTGTCTGCGCTAATGGAAGGTTTTTCTGAAACATATAATCCAATGCAATTTAAGGGCGATAGACGGCTAATTGCAATTATGGCTGCGCACCATCGTTTTGCTTGGATACACCCTTTTTTAGATGGCAATGGCAGGGTTGGTCGGTTAATAACGGATACGGCACTTAAAGCGGCAGGATTGGACAGTTATGGTGTTTGGTGCTTAAGTCGTGGGTTAGCAAATAAAAGTGGCGATTATAAAAGAAGCTTAGCAATGGCGGATAAAGCTAGGCAAGGTAACTATGATGGCCGCGGGCAATTAACAGAAAAGGGTTTGTTGGAATTTTGTTGTTATATGCTTGATACGGCAATTGACCAAGTCGAATACATGAGTGGTTTATTAGATTTGGTTAATTTACGTAAAAGAATTGATGGCTATATTCAGGCAAGAAACGATGGTCGCATTACCTCTATGGATAAAGAGCTTAAACCAATAGCTGGGTTGATTTTACATACAGCATTTATGTATGGCGAGATTAGTCGCGCATCAGCTATAGAGCTTTGTGCAATGCCCGAGCGTAGCGCTAGACGTTTATTAAGCCAGCTAAAATCGGATGGCTTATTGAGTGAAACGAGTAGTAAATCACCTTTGAGATGGGAAGTGCCTGAACATGCAGAGCCTTGGTACTTTCCTGAATTAGCCCCCCATGTCTAACCTTTTCAGAGACAGCTCAAACCTTGCTAGTTAATCCGAATACTTAAACCGATGAATCTGGCGACGTTGTTTCTTATTAGGTCGCTCGGCCTTTGGGTGACTGGCCTCACTCGCTTTTTTAAAAGCAATTTGCTCTAGGCGACGTTGTAAACTGGCCTCATCTTCTTGATAGAGTAATACGGCTTCTTTTGCTGGCCGGCGCTGTGCATTAATACCCAATATAGTAATATCCCATAGATAAGTGTTCTTACTAATTGACAGCTTATCCAATGTCTTTATATCTTTGCTGGGTTTAGCACGGTTGCCATTGATATGGACTTTGCCGCCAGAAATTGCTTCGGCTGCAAGTCGGCGAGTTTTATAGAAGCGGGCAGCCCAGAGCCACTTATCTAGCCTTTGGGTTTCTAGTTTAAGCTTTTCTTCAGTCGGTTTGGTTTTACGCATTTGGCTCAGCAGGTTTTAGGCAAGTAGTGCGTCCAATTCTCCGTGCTGTTCAAGGGTGAATATTTCTGTGCAGTCACCAATGTGTTTGTCGTCATTAAAAATTTGTGGAACAGTATGGCGCTGGCACTTATTCATCAATTCTTTACGAAGTGCGGGATCATGGCCAATATCAATTTCTTTGAAATTGATATTTTTGCTACCAAGCAAACGCTTGGCTTGAGCGCAATAAGGGCAAAGAGGTGCGGTATAGATAGTTATTTTTGACATAAGATAGCTCTGTTTTTAATCAATTTTAACAGAGACAGTAGTGGAATATTAAGTTGATCTATGATTTATTTAACCAGCGGTAATTAGCTTAATAGCAAAACTGATATAAAGAAGTTATACTTGTGCACTGCAATATATTCTAAACTAAATTTAAGGCTGAATTTATGAATGATAAAACCCCTCAAGAGTTATTTGAACAAATGGCATCAAAAGGCCACAAAATGTTTAAAGACTTTTCACTAGCTGAATCTCAAGAAATGATCTCGCAGTTTAGTAATTCTTGGAATACTATCTTAACGCGTGCGATGGAAAGCCCAGAAGAGTGGGTGCAAACGATGTCTGGTTTTTATCAGGATCAGTTCAACCTTTGGGTGAATATGTTTAACCCGAGTGGTTCATCAAGTGTTCAGCCAGAGCGCGGTGATCGCCGTTTTTCAGGCCCTGAATGGGAAGAAAGCCCAGTTCATAATTATATCAAGCAGTCATATCTATTAAGTAGCCGTTGGTTAACCTCAATGGTGGATGATTCAACATTAGATGATGCAACAAAAAGTAAATGTGACTTTTATACACGTCAGTTTATTGATGCAATGTCGCCTTCAAACTTTGCATTAACAAATCCAGAAGTACTTAAGGAAACACTGGATTCAAAGGGCCAAAACTTAGTAGCGGGTCTTGAGAATTTAATGAAGGATATGGAGAAGGGTAGCATCACGATGACTGATGAATCTGCTTTTACTCTTGGTGAAAATATCGCAACGACAAAAGGTTCAGTTGTATTTCAAAACAAGTTAATTCAATTAGTGCACTTTAAGCCACTAACTGAAAAAGTAAATGAACGCCCTATTTTAATCATTCCGCCTTGTATCAATAAGTACTATATTCTTGATTTATCAGCGCATAATTCATACGTTAAGTATTGTTTAGAGCAAGGCAATGATGTGTATATTATTTCTTGGCGTAACCCTGATGAAACATTAGGCGACGTAACATGGGATGAATACATTAGTGAGGGAACAATTCCTGCCATTGATACAGTAAAAGCCATTTCTGGTGCTAAAAAAATCAATGCTGTTTCTTGGTGTATTGGTGGAACAATGTTGGCAACAACGATGGCTGTTTTAGCATCAAAGCGTAAAAAGCCAATTGCTAGTGCAACGTTCTTTACGACCTTACTCGACTTCTCAGATCCAGGCGAGTTGGGTGTGTTTATTGATGAATCACAAGTAAAGCAGTTCGAGCATAAATTAGCTGAAGGTGGCGTAATGCCTGGTAAGCAATTAGCAACGACATTTGCAATGCTAAGAGCGAATGACCTTATTTGGAGCTATGTTGTTAATAATTACCTTAAAGGTAAAACACCACCACCTTTCGATATTTTATATTGGAATGGTGATTCAACGAATATGACATCAGCAATGTATACATGGTACCTACGTAATATGTATTTAGAGAACAAACTAGCACAACCAGGTGGCGTTGAGCTTTGCGGTGTTAAAATTGATCTTGGCAAAATTGATTGCCCTGTTTACTTCCTGTCAGCGGTGGAAGACCATATTGCTCCTTGGAAAACGACCTTTATTGGAACAGAGTTAGTAAAAGGGCCTGTTGAGTTTGTTTTAGCTGCAAGTGGTCATGTTGCCGGTGTTATTAACCCAGCAAGTAAAAATAAACGCCATTTCTGGAAAGAAGGTGAACTGGGTAAAGGTGCGGATCAATGGTTTGATACAGCGACCGAAGAAGCTGGTAGCTGGTGGCCTCACTGGGATAAGTGGTTGAAAGTGCAGGGTGGTGAAATGATTGATGCGCCTAAAGAGCTAGGCAATAAAGATTTTGCAGAGTTAGAACCTGCTCCTGGGACATTTGTATTGGCTAAAGCGTCATAAGGGTTCTATGAATACCCTTTTTTAGGGTGCCCTTAAAGAAAACTGAAAAAGACCTGCTTTGCAGGTCTTTTTTTGCTTTAAGGAATTCCAGTATAAATTCAACCAGACTTGATTAGGGGCTCCTTAAATAAAGCTTGTAAATTGGATTGATGCGAATAGCTGTACATAGTTTGTAAAGGGACTAGAATGAGCGGATGGAATCACCTTGTATTAGAAACTGCACGCTGAATGAAAAAGATGTTTGTATTGGCTGTGGACGTTTGGTTAGTGAAATAACGTCATGGCAGGGTTATTCCGACAAGCAACGTCAGGCCGTCTTAAAGCTAAGTGCAGAAAGAACTGCTAAAAAAAGTATCTTAAATTAAAACCAGACCATTAAGAGGGTTAATCAATGAATGCAGAAAAAGTCATCTTTAGTTTTATTGTTGTGTTGGCATTAACATTAAATTTTGGTTTTTTTATTGGCGAAATGGGGGATGCAACACATCATAATATTTATGAGCTTTTTGCGACTATTTTCGTTAACTTTTTAGCAACGGGGTTGAAGCTTGGTGATAGAACCCAAGTTGGTGCTGTTTTACTATCAACAAGTTTGGTGGCTAATCTACAATTAATTGCTGCTGCGGCTGTTTGGGGCTACGTTGTAAATTTCTCAGGCACAGGATTAACAACTGAAAATATGTCGATGATTGTTTCATTAACGGGTGGAGCATTAATTGCTAATGTTATTTCGGTGGTGATGCTAGTAACTGAAACACTGATGTCCAGAAGATAGTTATAGGTTTTTCCTATGTCGGCATCACAATTAGATAGAGTTTCCTTTATCGTTTTGCGGCATATGCGCACACCGCTTATTATTTTGGTGTGTGTTTATGCGATTTGTATTCTTGGCATGGTGCTCATGCCTGGCTTACCTGATGCAAATGGCAATACGACATACATGTCGTTTTTTCATGCCTATTATTTTCTTGCCTATACAGCAACGACCACTGGTTTTGGTGAATTACCGGGTGAGTTTAGTAATGAGCAACGTATGTGGGCGGTGGTTTGCCTGTATATCAGTGTGGTTACTTGGTTGTATGCGGTGGGTAAAATCATTTCGCTGGTTAAAAATCCACATTTACAATCAGCCATTGATGAGGCTCGGTTTGCTAGGGCCGTTAGAAGAAAATCAAGGGACTTTTATATTGTTTGTGGCTTTGGGGACACCGGCAGCCTTTTAATACGTGGTTTGGATGATGCTGGTTTGTCGGCAGTGGTATTAGAGGCAGATGCAGAACGGATAAAAGCATTAGAGTTACGTGATTATAAAAGTAAAGTATTGGGGTTGTGTGCTG
>Ga0209081_1001682_pt1 | contig 13147 bp, 10 predicted proteins | sample GOMGulsemesocosm_4_FD_184636 | JGI IMG/M metagenome (GOLD analysis project Ga0209081, IMG submission 184636) | Methane-oxidizing microbial communities from mesocosms in the Gulf of Mexico - GOM15B Gulf of Mexico (SPAdes) (version 2) | ecosystem: Environmental > Aquatic > Marine > Cold seeps... | reverse complement strand
CCGGGTTTGGTTGCTTTTGGCCCTTTGGCTGGGATTGATGAGCGACAATATTTATTAGAGCAGGATGCATTGTTTCGTGGTAGGTTAGAAGGTAAAGGTGTTGATTCGGTAATAAAAGAACCTACGCTGACTTTAAATATTCCAGGAAATATAGGTTTTGGTATTAATTCCGCCAGTATCAATTGGAATTTACATAGTATTTTAGATGAGATTTCACCTGTACTGAAAGAATATAAGTACACTTCTATTTTAGTTCTAGGTCATTCCGATTCAAAAGGTGATCCTGAGGTTAATCAACGGCTTTCAGAGCAAAGAGCTAAAGCTATACATGATTATTTCATTCATAGTGGGGTTCCTTCAGAGCGTTTAGGTTATAAAGGGGTTGCAGATAGTGAGCCGGTAATTAAAGATGCTTTGACGACTTTAGATAGGGCGCTAAATCGCAGAATTACATTAGAAATAACAATTAATAAATCAGTATCCGAAGCAGAAAAATAAGGATGTATTTAATGATGCGGGATAAAAAAACACTACCTAAAATAAGCAATAGGCTAAGTAGCCTGGTTTTTTTGTGTTTTGTATTTAAAGTTGTGCCAGCATTGGCGTTTGATGAAGTAATAGAAAATGCTCTTAAACTCGGTGATGAGAGTAAGTATGGGCAACTCAGTTTTGATATACGTTATCGTTACCAAAATGTTCATGTCGATAATGATTTACCGACTAAAACAGCCAATGCGAATACGCTGCGCTTAAGGTTGGGGTATTTGACTCCTGAGCTTTATCATTTTCAGTCTTATATTGAATATGAAGGGAATTTAGCGATGCAGGAGGATTACAATAGCACGCGCAATGGTTATACGGGCTTTGAGACTGTGGCTGACCCTGAGGCGCAAGAGCTAAATCAATTCTGGCTAAGTTTTACCGGCATTACTGATACCTTAATTAAAGGCGGACGGCAGAAAATTACTTTGGATAATCAGCGCTTTGTGGGGAATGTTGGCTGGCAAAAAATGGAGCAAACCTTCGATGCTTTATTGATTAGTAATCATTATATTAATAATCTAACGCTCAATTTTTCCTATATAGGTGGTGTACAAAAAACAACGTCTGTTTACCATAATTTGCAAATGCCTTTGCTCAATTTTACTTACAAATTTGGTAAATTTAGCACTTTGACGGGTTATGCCTATTGGCTTGCTGATTATGATCAGTCAGAAAATTCTAGTCAAACTTATGGTGTGCGTCTGCATGGAGCGCCTAAGTTAAAAAATGATATAAGCCTATCTTACGATGTTGGTTATAGTAATCAATCAAACTACGAGAACAATCCAGGTAGCTTTCAATTAGATCGATACAATATTTTGTTAGGCATCGCATATTCGGGTGTTACCCTTAAGTCAGGCATGGAGATATTGGATGGAAATGGCACTTACGCATTTCAAACGCCGTTAGGTTCAAGGCATGGTTATCAGGGGTGGGCGGATCAGTTTTTAGCCACTCCAGCAGCAGGTGTGCGAGATATTCAAGCGACTATTGATAAAAACTTTTATGGTGTTGACTTTTTATTTGCTTATCATTCTTTTGCTGACTCATATGGGCATAGCTACTATGGCGATGAATATGATTTTTTGATTTCCAAAAACTTTGGTGAGCATTATCAGGTTTTAGCTAAATATGCTTATTATGATGCGGATAATTCTTTGGCGGCGCAAACAGCAGGCGTCGATAAAAATACTCAGAAAATTTGGCTACAGGGAAGTGTTAATTTTTAGTGACTATAAATGCACTGGAGAGGCCTGCATTAAGAAGTAATCGCCTTCTCCCGAAGGAGAAGGCTTTAGATCAATAGCTATAGATCTCGTCTACCGAGCTTTTTAAACGATAGCGCGTTTAATGCGAGCTAATGCGTTTTGTAGATTTTCCATGCTGGTAGCAATGGATATTCTCATATGTCCTGGGCAGCCAAACGCCGAACCAGGTACTACAGCAACATCGGCTTTTTCAATGAAATACTCAGCCAAATCAAGGTCGTTATTGACACCATCAAGTTGCGCTATTAACTTTTCCACATTAGGGAATACATAAAAAGTCCCGTCTGTTTTTAAGCATTCCACGCCAGGAATTTTATTTAATTCCTCAATGACATAATCATGACGTTTTTCGAATTCCACCATCATGATATCAATACAGTTCTGATCGCCACGTAAAGCTTCTTCGGCTGCCACTTGCGAAATAGAGGCCGGATTGGAAGTGCTTTGCGATTGAACTTTGCGCATTCCTGTAATAATCTCAGCAGGCCCTGCGGCATAACCAATGCGCCAGCCTGTCATTGAATAGGCTTTAGATACGCCATTTAAGACCATACAGCGATCATAAAGTTCAGGACAAGCATTAAGGATATTAACAAAGCTCCCTTTTTGCCAAAGAATATGCTCGTACATATCATCTGTAGCTACGATAATATTGGGATAGTCCAATAAAACGTCAGCAATAGCTTTTAGTTCATCTAAAGTATAAGCCACACCCGTCGGATTAGACGGGCTGTTAATCACAAATAAGCGTGTTTTATCCGTAATCTCTGCGCGCAACTGTTCAGGCGATATTTTGAAATTTTGCGCTTGTGTGGTTTCAATGATCACAGGTGTAGCATCAGCGAGTAATGCAATATCAGGATAAGAAACCCAATAAGGCGCAAGGATAATAACTTCGTCGCCTTTATTGAGTATTGCTTGAGCTAAATTGTAAAAGCTTTGCTTGCCGCCAGAAGAAACTAGAATCTGTTTTAAGTTATATTCAAAGCCATTATCTTTTTTGAATTTATCAATAATGGCTTGTTTTAAGCTAGGCGTGCCATCAACAGCGGTATATTTTGTAAAGCCATTATTAATTGCTTTAATAGCCGCGTCTTTAATATGATTAGGGGTGTCAAAGTCCGGCTCTCCGGCTCCTAAGCCAATAATATCTCTACCTGCTGCACGCATTTCGGCCGCCCTCGCTGTGATTGCAAGAGTGGGGGAGGGTTTGACTGCGCTAAGACGGTCAGAAAGTTTGATGCTCATTAAGCTTCCTCAAGTCAATAAATAATGGTTAAAGGTGAATTATACCTTAGGAATAATAGTTTGTTAGAATGTCTAATTACTCAAGATAATGTCAGAAAAGGTGCGTGTGAACAAGCAATTTAATCTTCATAGTCCATTTAAGCCCGCTGGAGATCAGCCGACTGCCATTAAGCAGCTAATAGAAGGCTTAAATGATGGTGAGGTGCATCAAACCTTGTTGGGTGTTACAGGCTCAGGTAAAACATTTACCATTGCTAATGTAATCAATCAAGTACAGCGTCCAGCCATAATTATGGCGCCGAATAAAACTTTGGCCGCGCAACTTTATGGAGAAATGAAGGAGTTTTTTCCTGAAAATAGCGTCGAATACTTTGTTTCTTATTACGACTATTATCAACCTGAAGCTTACGTGCCCGCGTCAGACACCTTTATCGATAAAGATGCTTCGCGCAATGAGCATATAGAACAAATGCGCTTATCTGCAACCAAAGCGCTCCTTGAGCGCAAAGATACCATTGTCGTGGCTACCGTTTCCGCTATTTATGGATTGGGCGAGCCAGAATCCTACTTTAAGATGGTCTTGCATCTGGTGCGCGGCGATATAATTAAACAGCGGGATTTATTGCGTCGTTTAGCCAGTATGCAATACACGCGTAATGATATCGAATTACGTCGAGCTACTTATCGTGTGCGTGGTGATGTCATTGATATATTTCCAGCAGAATCAGAAGAAGTTGCTCTGCGTATAGAATTATTCGATGATGAAATTGAACGTTTATCATTATTTGACCCATTAACAGGTGAAATTTTGCATCGTGTCGCTCGTTATACGGTCTACCCTAAAAGCCACTATGTAGCGCCACGAGAAAAGCTACTCGAAGCCGTCGAAAAAATTAAAATTGAGCTAAAAGAGCGCTTAGAGCAATTACGCTCAATGAATAAATTAGTAGAAGCACAGCGCCTAGAGCAGCGAACTTTGTTTGATATTGAAATGATTTACGAAGTAGGCTATTGCTCAGGGATTGAAAATTATTCACGATATTTATCAGGTCGTGAAGATGGCGAATCCCCGCCTACGATGTTTGATTATTTGCCAGATAATGCGCTGATTATTATTGATGAAAGCCATGTCACCATTCCGCAAATTGGTGCTATGTATAAAGGCGACCGCTCACGTAAAGAAACCTTAGTTGAATACGGCTTTAGAATGCCCTCGGCTTTAGATAATCGCCCCTTAAGGTTTGATGAATTTGAAAGCAAAGTTGGGCAAAAAATTTATGTGTCAGCGACACCGAGTCGCTATGAAAAAGAAAACTCCGGTCGCTTTGTAGAGCAAGTTGTTAGGCCAACGGGATTATTAGACCCAGAAATTGAAGTACGACCAGCAAGAACCCAAGTAGATGACTTATTATCAGAAATTAATATTCGAGCAGATAAAAAAGAACGCGTATTGGTGACAACTTTAACCAAGCGAATGTCTGAAGATTTGACTGAATATTTAATGGATCATGGTGTGCGTGTACGTTATTTACATTCGGATATCGATACCGTAGAGCGGGTGGAAATCATTCGTGATTTACGTCTAGGTGAGTTTGATGTGCTCGTGGGTATTAACTTATTGCGAGAAGGATTAGATATCCCCGAAGTCTCTTTAGTCGCTATTTTAGATGCAGATAAAGAAGGTTTTTTACGGTCTGTTGTTTCTCTGGTACAAACCATAGGCCGTGCTGCGAGAAACTCAAATGGAAAAGCAATTCTATATGGAGATAAAATCACCAAGTCTATGGCTCAAGCCATAGAAGAAACGCAAAGGCGACGAGAGAAGCAAGAGTTGTTTAATGCACAGCAGGGGATTACGCCAACGACTATTTTTAAATCAGTTACTGATATACTCGAAGCGACTATACCGGGAGCAGGGCTTAATCAATCCGCCAGAAATAAAGTGGCCGAGCAAAAATCCAGTTACACAGCATTATCTCAAAAGGAAAAAGAGAAGAAGTTAACGCAGTTAGAGGATCAAATGTATAAGCACGCGAAAAATCTAGAATTTGAAGCAGCAGCAAAGATTAGAGATGATATAAAGCAGTTACAGGCAGAAATGTTGGTTTAGTTGTTGCAATAAGCTTTTTTTTAATTATAATAAGCAAGGTAAGTTTTAGGCGTGTAGCTCAGTCTGGTTAGAGCGCTACTATTACATGGTGGAGGTCAGTAGTTCAAATCTATTTGCGCCTACCATAACTTATGATTATATTTATCATAAATATAATGCTCAAAAATATAGATACAATATAGGCGCGTAGCTCAGTTGGTTAGAGCACTACCTTGACATGGTAGGGGTCGGTGATTCGAATTCACTCGTGCCTACCATCTAAACTCTTGTTTTAGATGGTATTCCTAAAAGTCCAAATAGTAGAATCCTCTCAAAAAATTCTTTAGCTGAAAAACTAGCTGAAAACAGTTTTTGGGTAGGGGCTTATTTTTCTTTTAAAATTATCGGCAATCATTGCTTTTAAAATCTGTTCTATAGATCCCCCCGAAATAACAAATAATTTTCTTGGAAACCGGATGTTTTTTACCTGAGCATTGATAGGCTCAAATAGGCCGGTTTAAGCCATGTGCCATGATAGAATTTGCCATCATGTCAAAAATTGCACCATCATCAATATATTTACCCTCATAAATTTCGTTAAAATGCTCGCGGTCTTCATAGGCTTGCTTTATTGATGCTCTAATTCTTGGTTTAAGCGTATCCTTTAAAAATAAAGGCCTATCCTTATTAGAGGAAATATCCGCTAATAAAGTTTTATCCTGTTGCCTTTCCTCGCACACTTCACGAATAATCAACGCCTCTTCATCACTAATAGAGTATCGCTCTTTTATATCCGTTATCGCAATATCAACGGTTGTTTTAGTGGGTGGTGTTGGAACTGGGTTACCACCTTTGCCTGATAATTTTTTAATACGCTCAGACTTAAAGTCCATTTCACTCAAAAACTTCACCGCACCTTTACTTAACAGCACTTTACTAATTTCCTTCATTAACTCTGATTCCGAGCCTTCCTTTATTAGCTGCAAGCCTATGACTTCTGAGAAAAATACAAACTGTTCAATATCTTCTGAATAATTATAAAAGCTACTCAAAAAGTTAAATGATTTAATGAGCTTTGCCAGCTGATAAATATAATCCTTACGCTCAGCTAAAGTCTCATAATAAAAATTTAAGCGTACACGGCACTGATTCACCATTGCTTGTGTTTTGGCATCCTTTGATTCCTTTAACAACACCATAAATTGGCTCGCATCAGTACCAGTAAATAAACCCAGTTCAATAATTTCATTATATAAATGGGTTACTTTATGCTCATCAGGCTCACTTGCTTGATAGGGCGTACCTTGGCGATATTTATTAAAGGCTTTAATAATGTTGGCAGTGTTATTGGTGAAATCCAACACCATTACTTTTTTCTTACCCTTATAGCAACGATTAAGCCGCGATAGCGTTTGTACTGCATTTTTATCCAGTACAGGTTTATCTAAAAACATACCTGCTAGTAGCGGTTCATTAAAACCCGTTTGAAATTTACTGGCAACCACCATAATCCGATAATCATCCCGCTTAAAGCGGTCTTCAATTTTCTCTTTTTTATCCAAGCCATTAATTGCTTTTTCCCTAATTTCCTCATTGGTATCTCGATGGGTAAAATCAGAAAACGCATACAGGACTTTATAATTATATTTATCAGGTTCAGCCTTATGCTTTTCAGCGATTTTAGCTTTTAGAATATTGAAATAACGAAGCCCTGCAATACGTGAAGATGTCACCACCATTGCCTTAGCCTTATTATCAATTAACTCTTCTACTTGCTCTTCAAAAGTACGAAGAATAACTTCAGCTTTGTATTGAATTAAAGCTTCATCCTCAAAAGCCACTTGTTTTAATAAGCGACTGACAATCCCTTTAGGGTAAAGCTTGTCATTCTCACTAGGGACAAGTGGGCTATGTAGGTTATACAAAGTATCATAAGAAATAATATGCGCGGCCACATCAAGAATATAGCCTTCAGCAATAGCTTCAGCCTCATTATAAGTATCAAATGGCTCACCAAATAACTGCACAGTTGCCTTAATAGGGGTAGCGGTAAATGCAACAAACAGTTGATTAGGTATATACGCCCTTACAATTTGTTTAATATCCTCAATACTATCACTCGCTTGCTCTACCTGATCTAAAGCTTGCGTATAAGCTGCCGCCCCTTCTTGAACCTCGTCTTTGCACTCAGTAGGGGCTTTTTTAGAGTCCTGTTTAAATGGGGTGCGAATGGCTCGCCCACCTTTACCCTCTTGTGAGCGGTGAGCCTCATCAATCAAAAAAGCCACCCGTATTTTTTTCAGAGAGTCATCTTCACTCAATAATTTTGATACATATTGAAATTTTTGAATAGTCGTGACAATAATCGACTGCTTTAGCCGAATCGCTTTATCAAGCTCCGCAGAGTTTTTTGCATAAACCAACTGTTCCGATAAATGCGCAAAACAATCTAAATCATCCTGCACATTTTTATCTAAATCTTTACGATCCGTTAAAATAAACACAATATCAAATAGCTTGGTATTACCTTGATACAAACTATGCAGCCGTTCAGCCAGCCAACTAATCGTTAAGGTTTTCCCTGAGCCAGCGGAGTGATTAATTAAATACTTTCTACCCACTTCGTTAGTTTCATTAAAGTAAGTCGCAATGTTAGTCGATAAGTCGTTGACCAAGCGAGACTGATGATAACGAGGGAACAGGCTGTAAGCTGACTTATCATCAGCTTGCGGTACATAAATCAAATAAAAGCTAAGTGCAGTTAATAAGTTAGTTTTTGCCAATACATCCCGATAAAAATATTCAACGGGGTATTCACCTTCTGTTTGCGGCTCATTTGTTAATCCAGCGTTATGCCAAAGAAAATAACCCTCTTCGCTTGGATTAGTCGCAAGCTTAACCTCTGATGTATCCATTGCCACATATAAAAACGGCAACTGGAAAATTTTATCGTTATGGTTGCGACCATTAAACTGCTTTACTGCATCATGTACCGTTTGCTTTGCCTTTTCATGCTTTAACTCAATCACTACTATCGGCAAGCCATTTAAAAACAAAACAATATCAGGGCGTTTATTATCCCCAATGATTAACTCAGTTTTTAATTGAAATCGGTTTTTTTGCCAATGCTGATGATTGATACTATTGCTGGAACGAGGCACAGAGTAAAACAGCTGAAAATGATGATTATCAACACTTAACCCCGACCGCATAATGAGCCATAAAGCCTTATACTCTAAGGTACTCTTTAAAACTTCGACAATCCTTTCAAAAGCCCCTGCAACATAATCAACCTCTAAAGCCTTAAAGGTTTCGGGTTGAGTGGCTTTAATAAATCCTAACAATACAGATTCAACAAGGTAAAAGTCCTTATCGCTAATATCTTCAGCCTCTAAAACCGTATAGCCTTGCTGCTTTTCTAAGTAACGGGCAATATGGTCTTGAAATATGGCTTCAGGGCTTTTATCTTTCATTCTTATAACTCATATTGATAAGGTGTTGTACTGTTAAAAGAGGTATGCACTGTAAGCCCTAAGGTTGTTTCTATCTGTCCAGCGGCTTTGAGTAAAGCGTATAAGTCCAGCTTGTCCACGCTCATATTGTCGCTTACAAAGCTTGATAGATAGGCTTCCGAATCAGGCTTTACCCCATTACGGTGACAGACAATATAGCAAACAGACTCTGCCTCCAGCTCCTCAGTACTATGGTCTAATTTCTGTCTATCAGGAATACTTAAAAATTTATCCATACCTAAATGCCCCAGAAATAGATGTGCAAGCTCATGAGTTAAAGTAGCAAATTGTACTTTAGGCTCATGTATTTCATTGATGCGGATTTGATAATCAGGTTTCTGTTTAGCATCGGTTGATTGCAGGTTTGGAGTTAAATCATGTTCTGGTCTTTTGACGTGTCCTGCATGTGCTTCACCGTATTCAATCAACTTTAGTTCTATCCCTTTTCTAGCAAGAAGTTTAGTAAAAACATTAAACTTTGATGCTGGCATCTCTCCAGTTGCCTTAAATGCTTTTGCGATATTTTCTGGTAACTTATCACCCTCAGTATCATCAACATCATAGACTAGAGCAACAGGGGCAAACGGCCAAAGTATAATTAAAGGTCGCGCACCTTCATTTATAGTTCGATTAAATTTATTTTTCCAGTCTGCTTCTGAGGCTGCAAATCGGAGCCCTTTTTTTTGTATTTGCAATAGCATTGCGTTGAATGGAGCAAAGTTTGGCAGTTTATTGATAAACTCTAACAATTCCTTGAACTCTTTTCCTGATGTGTAAAGTTTAGAATCATTTAATAACTGTGATAGCAGGGCGCGTTCTTTAGTATTATTTTTAGCCATTGCCTGAACCTTTATTTGTGAAATTTAAGCTTGGAGTTGTCATTCATAAACTTGCCTCATAGTCCTTTATCTGTTTTTCAGCAATAGCCCACGGTAAACGCCGCCCTTTAACTTTCATCTTTTGGTAAGCTGCTCGCGCAGTCTCAGGCGTAATAAGTTGGTGTTGTAACAAACTATCAACTACCCATAAAGTACCATGCACCTCTACTTGCTCATTTTCAGCTGCTTTTCTTAAATTCTTATCCCCTGTTAATAAAGGGCATTGCTCTTGCTTTGCCAGAACTAAGGCAAAACAATCATAGCGACTCGGTTGAGTGTACTGCTGACAAAGCATTTCTGCTTTTTGCATTGACTGTGGATTTAATTCACCTACCTGCAAACCTATTTCCAGTAAGTAACTATGCTGTTGCTCCAATTCATCATAAAACAACATATCAGGTACGCTAAACTGATACGGCAAGCTAAACAGCTGAGTGATTAACCCGCCGTCTTCCAAATCAATCAGGATATTAGCATCACTAATGAGTAACTGGCTCAACTTGCTCTATATTCCGTAATTGATGAAATTGCATAACAGCCATCCCTAATAACTCAGCAGCTTTAGATTCAGTAAAATAATCCTCTGCCAATGCTCGATAAACCAACTGCTTAAACAAATAAGTCTTTTCTGTTGGATAAGGCTCAAATGGCTCTTGTGTTCGCCAGCCCTGATAACTAAAGCGTTTAAACATACTATCAGCAATAGACTGAGGAATAATGCCTAATTGCTTTGCTCGGTACAAGACACCTTGCATACTAAAGCCAAACTCTTGTTTTAACAAAGATAATTCAGCCACTTCAAGCCGTTGTCGATGCTCACCTAAATGGCTTATTAAAGCCGCTTTAGGCAATAAAAACGCGCCAGCAAAGTGATTACACAAAGCCTCTTCTTGTGGCGCTAATTCAGCACTTAAACGCCCCTTTAAAACCAGATGACCTAATTCATGCGCTAAAGTAAAGCGTTGACGATCACCCGCCCAAGATTGTCCCACGACGATTAAAGGAATGTTATTAACTAAGCCAGCAAGCCCATCAAATTTATTCTGAGACTCTATTTGGCTGCTAATCACCATTATCCCTCGTGATTCCAAGGTATCGGTTAAATCAGCAAGACAGCCACCGCCTAAATTCCACGCACTACGCATGGTTTCAGCCAAGCTTTCTATTTGTGCTACATCCGTTACACTTTCAGGCAATTCAGCAGGTAAACTAAAGGCTTTAATCGGTTGCTGGGGATAAAGTGCTAGTAATTCATGCCAGCGTTCGGCTTGGTCATAAATATCCGCCTCAATATGCGCTAAGGCTTTTTTACCTAAACTGCTTTTTTTACGGTACTCAATCCCTGTAATAGTAATGGTTTGCGGACGGAAAAAATACTCTGTGCGTACCTGTAATATCTTGGCTAATTGAATCAAAATTAATAATTTGTCCCATATTATCAAAGTTTGGATAAATTGTTGTTTCAACCCAATAAAATTCTCTATTTTTTTTGATATTTTTGACTTCACCTATCCAAATTTTTCCAGATTTAATTGTTTTCCACAAATCTTGTATAATTTCTTTAGGGGTATCCTCATGTTTTAAAATACTATGTGTTTGTCCTACTAATTCAGAACTTTTATATCCATTCATTTTACAAAAGGCTGATGAAACTTTTAATATTCTTCCATGAATATCAGTTCTTGACAGAATCACTTGTTTATCAACAATATCAGCAGATTTACTTAATGCTTTTTCTATATCTTTTGCTGTTGTATTATAAGTTACTAGAAAATTTGAAAAAATCTTTTCAAAAAGTATATTAATCTCATTTGAAATTTCTAAACTGTTGTTATTTAAATTAGTTAAGTACTCAATAAGAGCATTTTTAAAACCTAAACATAAAGTAAAAAGTTCTTCTGTTTTTAGATGTTGTTTATTTAAGTAGTTGAGGAAATCATTCATCGAGGATGATTCCCCAATTTTTATACTATTTGTAATTAAATCTATATAATAATCCAATAATCCAAAAGCATATCTTTTTATAAATAGTTCTTTATCAATTTTACGAGCATTTAAAATAAATTTAATATCTTCTTTATTTACCCAATATCTAATGATTGCTAATTTATTTTTTTTAAAATTATTAATTTGCTTTTTTATTTGCATTTGCCCTACTATTATCTAGTTAATAATTAATTTTACTATTTATTATCTTTGCTTTTGTTTATAAAAATTACAATCTATTTTACTAGATCTTTTAACTACTAAAGAAGGAATTTGTTGAGATTTAAAACCATATGCATTACAACCATGAGGCTTACTCTTTTCCCATGTTACATAATAATAAATACACTTCTGACACACAATTCGTTCATTATTCATATTAGATTTCTACTTTACTTTGAATTGCTTTAGATAAAGATAAAATATCAACATTTTCTAAACTAACTCCCGTTGGAACACCTTGCGCAATTTTTGTAAATTTGATATTTTTATTTTCTAATTTATCCTCTATATATAATATAAACGCATCATTTGCTATAGATGGAGTAATTGCAAATAATATAGTTTCAACTTTATTCTTTTCTACAAATTCTCTTAAATTATCAAGTGAATGTTGTTCCAACTCTTCAATTACAAAATATTTACCGTCAAATTGTTTAGAATCTTCTATTATAAATATATCTTTTGCACTTTGAACAATACACATTTTTGTATTGTCCCTTGAATCATCTAAGCATACTTCACATATTTCATGTTCACTCATTGAACCGCAGTTTACACATTTAGTAATGTTTTTTAAAGCATTTTCAATACTGTGAGCAATTTTTATTCCACAATAATTATCATTCATTACAACATGATAAGCTAACCTAAGTGCAGACTTTTTACCAATAGTTGGTAAAGATTCAAATGCTTCTACTAGTTCATAAAATTTTTCTAGACCTTTTTTCATAACGCGATTATATCAAATATTTATTTTTTTTTAGATAAAATCGCGTATTAGATTAATATAAATATTATTTAGGAGTTACATTGACTGAAATTGATTACTATGAACTATTAGAAGTTAGTAGAGATGCAGATAAAAGTATTATAAAAAAAGCATATAGAAAAATGGCTATGAAATATCATCCAGATAAAAATCCAGGGGATAATGAAGCTGAAGAATCATTTAAAGCAGTAAATGAAGCATATCAAGTATTAAGTGATCAAGAAAAAAGATCAATTTATGATAGACATGGAAAAGCTGGTCTTGAAGGTCACGGACAACAAAGAGGTGGTTTTTCCGGTGGATTTGATGATTTAGGTTCAGTTTTTGAAGAAATGTTTGGTTCATCTTTTGGTGGTGGAGGATCAAGAAGACAAAAGAAATCATATAATTACAATTTAGATGTTGCAGTAGAAGTTAAATTAGAGTTTAATGAAGCAATTTTTGGATGTAAAAAAGATATTAAATATCATTATAAAACAGCTTGTAAACCTTGTAAAGGAACAGGTGCTAAAGATGGTAAATTATCTACTTGTTCAACTTGTGCAGGACAAGGTCAAGTTCATGCTAGACAAGGTTTTATGACATTTGCTCAAACATGTCCAACTTGTTCAGGTTCCGGACAAGCTGCAAGT
>Ga0209081_1001681_pt1 | contig 13149 bp, 12 predicted proteins | sample GOMGulsemesocosm_4_FD_184636 | JGI IMG/M metagenome (GOLD analysis project Ga0209081, IMG submission 184636) | Methane-oxidizing microbial communities from mesocosms in the Gulf of Mexico - GOM15B Gulf of Mexico (SPAdes) (version 2) | ecosystem: Environmental > Aquatic > Marine > Cold seeps... | reverse complement strand
GAGAGTTTTCAGTTCAGAGCAAGATAAGCATACTGATGTTTTATCCATTTTGGCAACATAAGCACTGCTTGCATGTAACAAATGAGACTTTCCAATGCCAGACAAACCAAACATATAAAAGCTATTAGGTTTTTTCATATGCACACTATTGCTTTGATTTTGCATATGATTAAGAAACTGCTTTAATTGTGCAACGACAACTCCATTACTTTCACTTTTGTAACTTTCAAAAGTCTCATCATCAGGTAGTTGTACTGACAGTGTTAATTGTGAAAACTCCCCCATTATTGTTCCCAATAAAAAACAGCAGCATCGTTTTCATCTGATTGATCAAATGCAGCCAATGGGTCAATAAATTGTTTTAATTGTTTATTTAACTTTAACGAAGCTAAAAAAGTATCTTCAGAACCCAACAATGTTAAATTAAAGCGACGAATAGATCCTTTAGCACTAACAAGTTGAACAGATTGAACCGCTGATAAATCAACTAAAAAATCAAAGACTCGCGTATAGCTCGACAAAGAATCAATATTAACAACATCGATAACATATTGATTCTTTGTCGATGTAGATAGCGCATAATGTTGATAAATAATATCCGTAATATCTGAGAGACCTTGAGTAACTAAAGACCCTTGACTAATACCCGTATACTGCTGGCTAAATTTTTGCCTTTTCGTTATAAGACTCCAATCAAGTGTATACGACAGCTTTGTTGTTTCAATTTGCTGACAAAGTAAGCCACAATCCAATGTATCATTACTTATGTCATCTGATGTAACTAAATTAGCATGCGAAATACGCATAACAATAATAGCTTCAGCTTGATAACGAGAAGAAGCCGTTCTTATAGGCTGTTCGAATCGCCCCCATATATCACTTATTTGAAGTTGAGTATTATCCGTTAAATCCATTAATGGCATTAATATTGGCAACCCTCGTTCTATTGAAAATTGATTAACCATGTCCGTTAAACTTGAAACAGTAGAACTCGATATAATAGTACGCGACAAGCCTTCTTCTGTTATTAACCATAATAATACTTGGGGCCTTAACGTTCCCCACAAAGGAAAACCAGCTTGTTGAAAAAGTTTATTGACCTTAACTTTTTCAAAACTAGCAATGAGCATTAATGATTTTTTGTTATATTCATACCTATATTGAGTAACATAAGCACTAGCATTGATGAACGCTTTTTTAAAAATGTCATGTGTTAAAATACGTTCATCGCCACCGACTTTAACAACAACACCACGTAAAGCACTTTTTAACGCTTTTTGTCTAATGATACGACTTTGAGAGTCAACCTCAATAGAAAATTGATATAACCCTTTTACTTCCACTGCATGTGAATTAAAAGCATAAATAATGGTGATAAAAAAAAGAATGGCTCTAAACATATTAAGAAAAAGAAAAAGTGATTTAGAAAGATACTATCACAATCAACATGACTTTTATCTTCAATTAAAAATATTTTATTATAAAGATTTTAACTAACTCTTTGCACTGGTAGAATACCCATCTATAAATTCTGTCAGTAATTTTGAGGTTTTCTGTGAGCGAACAAAAACAATCTTTAAGCTATAAAGATGCCGGTGTTGATATAGATGCAGGTAACGCCCTTGTTGAAAAAATTAAAGGTGCAGTTAAACGCACCACCCGCCCTGAAGTTATGGGAGGATTAGGTGGCTTCGGTTCAGTTTGTCAACTCCCAACAGGATATAAAGAACCTGTTTTAGTTGCAGGTACAGATGGTGTTGGTACTAAATTACGTTTAGCCATAGATTTAGCAAAACATGATACTGTTGGTATTGATTTAGTCGCTATGTGTGTTAATGACCTTATTGTACAAGGTGCTGAGCCGCTATTCTTTCTAGATTATTATGCAACAGCAAAATTAGATGTAAACGTTGCATCCGCTGTAGTTGAAGGTATTGCGGAAGGCTGTATTCAAGCAGGTTGTGCTCTCGTTGGCGGCGAAACAGCTGAAATGCCCGGCATGTATCACAAAGGTGATTATGATATAGCTGGTTTTTGTGTTGGTGTTGCAGAAAAATCACGACTTATCGACGGTAGTAAAGTTGCTAATGGCGACCAATTAATTGCACTAGCGGCTTCTGGTCCTCACTCAAATGGTTTCTCACTAATAAGAAAAGTATTAGAAGTAAACAATACCAATACTGATGAACTACTCAATAACAAAGCAATTAGCGAACATTTACTTGAACCAACAAAAATTTATGTTAAATCAGTACTCGCTTTATTAAAAGACGTTGAGGTGCATGCTTTATCACATATAACGGGTGGTGGTTTCTGGGAAAACATCCCTCGCGTATTGCCTGAAACTGCACAGGCAGTAATAAATGGTAATAGTTGGCAATGGCCTGCTATTTTTAATTGGTTAAAAGACAGTGGCAATATAACTGAACATGAAATGTACCGTACGTTTAACTGTGGCGTAGGTATGATTATCGTGGTTCCAAAAGAAAAAGTTGAACAAAGTATTGAGATATTAACTGCTCATGGTGAAAATGCTTGGCATATTGGTGAAATCGCTGATAAAAATAATAATGATGAGCCTGTTGTTTTTGCTTAAGGAACACTGATGAAAAGCAAAGTAGAGCCGAGTAGAATTGTAGTACTAATATCAGGTGGTGGAACTAATTTACAAGCAATTATTAATGCTTGTAAATTAGAAAGTTATCCCGGAAAAGTTGTTGGCGTTATATCAAACAAAGCAGATGTTTATGGTTTAACTAGAGCTGAAGACGCTAAAATTTCAACCGTAACATTATCTCATAAAGACTTTAATAGTCGTGATAGTTATGACAAAGTATTAATGGATAAAATTGATAACTATTCACCTGACCTAGTTGTTTTAGCCGGTTTTATGCGTATTTTAACGCCTAGTTTTGTTGAACATTACCAAGGTCGATTATTAAATATTCACCCTTCTCTTTTACCAAAGTATCAAGGGTTAAATACACATCAAAGAGCAATAGATGCCAAAGATAATGAACATGGTGTAAGTGTTCATTTTGTTACAGAAGAGCTTGATGGAGGCCCTGTAATTTTACAAGCAAAAGTTCCTGTTTTTTCTGAAGATACAAGTGAAGACTTAGCTGCTCGTGTACACGAACAAGAACATAGAATATATCCATTAGTAATAAAATGGTTTTGTCAAAACCGTTTAGTTATGAAAAAGGAAAACGCTATTTTAGATAATATAGCCCTACTCCCTTCAGGTTATGCAAATGATTAAAATTTAAATTTTCTTCATAAGCTGTTAGTATGTAATAACTTATATTCATACTGACAGTTGAGTTATTGATGTTTAGAATAAAATTTCTCCATTCTACATTCTGCTTTTTAATTTTATTGTTATCCTTTCGTGCTATTGCCTCTGTTAGTGACTCTAATACTTTTGACAATACAAATATAAAAACAATTCCTGAATTTTCAGCTCAATATATAGTGCTACATAAATCAGATCCTGTTGGACATGCAACGCGACAGTTAAGTTATCTTAATAATGGTGATATTCGTTACCATTATGAAACAGATGTTAATTGGTTTATCTTTTCTCAAGAACGTAAAGAAACCTCTATTGTTCAAATAAACAATAATCAAGTAATCCCTCTACATTACACATACAGCCGAACAGGAACTGGTAGAGATAAAGGTTATGAATGGGCATATGATTCAGAAAATAAAACAGCAACAAATCTAAAAAAGAATAAAGACATTACTATCGACTTTTCTAATAATTTACAAGACAAACTGAGCTACCACTTACAGCAACGCCTTGACTTAATTAAAGATCCCACATTAAGAGATTATAATTACCCTGTTATTAGTGCTTCTGGAAAAATTAAAAATTATAATTACAAATATGATGGAACTGAAGATTTGATTTTACCTTATGGCTTAGTCAATGCTATAAGATTAAAGCGTGAAGTTAAAGAAAAAAAGAGAATAACCTATGCATGGTTCGCCCCTGAATTGAATTACTTATTAGTGAAAATTTATCAGATAAAAAATGGAACTGAGCAATTTGAGGCACAACTAGAAAGCATTAATCATAAAGAAAATATAAAGTAACAAAATATTTTCAACTAATTTTTAAAAAAATGTTAACCTATTGTTAGTATCATTATGTTTAAGAACATTATTATGGCTAAAATTATGGCTAAAGTAGAAACATTACCCTTGAATAAAAAACAACTGACTAAAGGTCAAAAAACAAAAGAACGCATACTTTTCTCCGCAATTGCAGTATTGGCTAAGAATGGTATAAAAGGGACCACTCACAGAGCTATTGCTACCCAAGCAGATATTCAGTTATCTTTAACAACGTATTACTTTAAAGATATCGATGAATTGATTCAACAAGCGTTTGAACTAAATTCAAGTTACTTAAGAAAGCGAACAAGTACTATTTTAGATAAAGCTTTTTCTTATTTAGAGGAAATAAAAGAGTCTGATTTACACAAAACATCTGTTAAACATAAACTTTGTGATCAACTTGTTAATATGACAACTCAATATTTACTTGAAAATATAAAAAAAGAGGCAATGTTTTTATCTGTAGAGCAATTAATGTTCACTACTGTTCAAGTAAGCCCTCAACTAAAAAAATTAGCATATGAGCATGAGCAATCTCAATTAAAACCATTTGAGCTGCTTTGTTGCCACTTTAATAACGTAGATCCTGATATTGATGCACAAATGATGCGCAATATATTTTCTCAGTTACAATATAGCCAATTACTGCTTCCTAAAGATGAAATATCAGCTGAATATATTGAAAAAACGACTCGAAAAATAACAATGTGGATTATGAAATTAAATGTTTCATAATTACTAATCAAGCAAATAACAAAGAATCACAGTAAAGGCTATAAAACGTTCTATAAGAACGATAGCAACTCTTGATCAAGTTGCATTAATGTTTTCGGATCTGCCATCATTGTTTTAGCAAGTGATTTTGTTCTAGGTAACATACGTTCAAAATAAAACTCAGCAGTTTTGATTTTAGCACGATAAAAATCTCTATTTTCAACATCTGTCGCTAATTTTTCATAAGCCGCTTGAGCCATTTGAGCCCAAAAATAAGCCATTACAACATAACCTGAATACATTAGGTAATCTACAGAAGCAGAGCCTACAATATCTCTATTTTTCTTTGCTTTAAGTGCTAATCGCAACGAATATTGTTGCCAATTTGCTACTGACTTACTTAAAGGCCAAATAAATTTATTCATTTGTCGTTTATATGGATTATTTGAAATCATACTTTTTTCTTTACAAAAGATAAGAATTTCTTTCGTAAAAGCTTGTAGTGATTTACCCCGTGATAATAAAATCTTTCTCCCCAACAAATCTAATGCTTGAATACCCGTAGTGCCTTCATAAAGTGTTGCAATACGCGCATCTCTTACTATTTGTTCCATGCCCCATTCTTTAATATAACCATGTCCACCAAATATTTGCATACCATGGTTCGCACTTTCTGAGCCTAACTCAGTTAAAAAAGCTTTTAAAATTGGCGTTATAAAACCTAAACGATAATCCGCATATTTCTTTTCTTTTTCTGTTTTTGCCATTTCAATATCATCAACAATTTTTGCTGTGTAATAAATCATAGCCCTACCGCCTTCCACGATAGCTTTTTGTGTCATTAACATTTTTCTCACATCAGGATGAACAATAATAGGATCAGCAACTTGTTCTGGATATTTTTTTCCTGTTAATGAGCGCATAGACAATCGTTCTTTCGCATAAAGCAATGAATTTTGATAGGCTAATTCAGCAGCACAAACACCTTGAAGAGCAGTACCAACACGTGCAGTATTCATAAAGGTAAACATACATTCTAAACCTTTATTTTCAGGGCCAATCAATTCGCCTACTGCATTATCAAAATTCAAAACAGCGGTAGATGATGCTTTTATTCCCATTTTATCTTCAATAGATCCACAAACAACATGGTTACTACCATCTAAGACACCTTGTTGATCTGTTTTTATTTTAGGCACAATAAATAATGAAATGCCTCGCGTTCCTTTAGGTGCATTTGGTAAACGAGCCAATACAATATGAATAATGTTATCCGTTAAATCATGCTCTCCTGCAGAAATAAATATTTTAGTACCCGTAATGTTATAGGTTCCATCATCATTTGGAACTGCTTTTGTTTTTACTTGGCCTAAGTCTGTACCACATTGAGGCTCTGTTAAACACATGGTTCCTGTCCAAGTACCTTCTGTTAAACGTGTTAAATACAACTCTTTTTGAACATCAGTTCCATGTGATTGTATTGTATTCATCGCACCATGACTTAACCCTGGGTACATTGCCCATGACCAATTAGCTGTTCCCATCATTTCAGATTTCACCATACCTAATGATGGTGGAAGCCCTTGTCCGCCATACTCAACAGGATGAGACAAACTTTGCCAACCGCCTTCAACATATTTATTATAGGCTTCTTTAAAGCCCTTAGGTGTGGTTACTTTTCCATTATCAAACGAACAGCCTTCTTTATCGCCGCTTTGATATAAAGGTAATAGCTCATTTTCACAAAATTTAGCACATTCTTGAAAAATAGCATCAACCATATCTGGTGTAGCATCTTCAAATTCAGGATGTTTTTCATAATGACCATAGTAATCAAAAACATCATTAATTAAGAACTTGATATCCATAATGGGAGCTTTGTAACTGAGCATATTTATTTCCTATAATATTTTAACTTTATTGGTTACTATTAAAACACTGGTCGTACCACTTACTCAAGTTATTTTTACTTTTTTTATTAAGTAATACTAATTACATTAATTAGGGGATCTATTTTATACGCTGGAAAAATGGCGAAATATAAGACATTTATTTCATTAATGTTAAACGGATTAATTTATTGGTCAGCTTAGAGTTACATTATCGAGCTTAGAACAAGCTAAATGGATTAAACGTAGTTATATCTATATTTCATTATCTTTGTGATGTTATTAGTTTACTAATGAACTCCCGAAGGTCTGGTTTAGAAACGTTTCTAATTACAGCTGAATCCTGCATTTTGAGGTAACATGGGTATATTACCAATCCTATGGTTGTAATATCTGAACTTCCTCGACAAGTGAAACGAAAGAGGTTTTTACTCACTCGCCTTGGATAAGTGGGATCATAGATGATACTTTAGCTTTACTGCTATTTAATAAAGCATTAGCAACACCTGCTGGGATAAAACTTTGTGCAGAAGCAACAACCGCTTTTGATGATATTCCCACAATACGTGCATTAACTAAATAACCACCTCTGTGCTTAACTAAATTTCCTAACACTACATATTTTGCAGGCAAGTCAGCAGATAACTCTCTGAATTCTTTACTTGTCATAAAGTCACCCCTTTCAGTGACACGAATGTAATCAGTAACTTTATGATCTAAAACAGGTATACCAACGCGATGAATTTCATGCATTAAGCTTTCTGAAATTTGAATGCCTAATAAACCAGCCTCACTGTTACTACCATCTAAATAGGTAAAGCTAGTGACTAATATAGGTGTAGTCGCATTAACATATTCGATATTACTCACTAAACCTTGCATTAGCCCTCGTACATAAAAGTTAATATTTTTTTGTAATGGCTGTGCTAAATATGAATCAGTTGCACTTAATGACGTAGCAGATTTTGGGTATTGAAAAACATCTACAATTGCTTTTCCATTATCATTTTCTATTTCACTAATTTCATCCTCTTCTAAAAGAGACGTTATATACTCTTCTGTTGTACTACAAGCCATTAAACTTGAAGAAACAATTATCATTAAAATAAAATTTTTCATTATTATTCCTATGTTATTAAGCTATCAGTTATTAGCTGTCAGCTTTCAGTTGTTTTGCCATATTCGAAGTTCAGACTCCGCTTTAACTTACAGCTGATAGCTCAAAACTTTAAACTTTTTAATTCCTATGAATCATACCGTCATTCATGGTTATTTTTTGCTGAGACATCATCATATTGCGAGGAATGTAGTCTGTAGCTGCTGCAACCACTTTTTGTGTTTCAAGCTCTATTATCCGCGCATTCACAATTAAGTGGTCAACTTCTTCTGTATATGTTCCGGTTAAAAAGTATTTAGCATTTATTTCTTTATTCAGCTCTTTAGTATCTCTAGATAACATAATGTCATAACCATTTTGTAACTTAATCGATGGCATAGTTTTAAATTCAATGATGTTTAAACCTGCTTGCATACCAATAGTAATAAAACTTTCTTGAATTTTATGACCAAAAACATTTTTTTCAGGTAAATCTTTACCACTTAACTGTTTTATTGGCAAAAATGTACCTACAGCTACAGACTCACTTAACTGGATACTTCTTGATGTAGAAAATAACTTGTTGCCTAAACGTACTATATGCTGATGAAGTTCGCCGCTATTTACTGTCTGTTTTTCTTGGTGTGTTAAAGTATTTGAGCATGATGCTACAAATAATAAAACAATGAACATAAATAATACTTTCATAATAAAGCCTTAAAAATTAAACGTTCTACTTATACCAATTGCATTAATTAATAGATCATTTTCAAATGGTATTATACATTTGTTGTTAATGTTTTCTAATTCAAATTAAGCTTTGAAATAAAATAGTTTGGTAATAATTTTGATGTTGATGCAATAACAGATTTATTATTCATATCAATAATTTTCACATGTAACATAATACCATTTTTACTTTCTCTCATTGTGCCTTTGAGTATATAGCCAAAATTTTCATTACCTTCTACTTCACTAATGAAACTTAAATAATCTATATTATCTTCTGGGTAAGAATAAGTAGAAACATACTCTGCGACAGGTAAACCTACATTTTGCATATCTGCCACAAAAAATTCGGCTAAATCAACCGTTAAATTAGAATTGACTCTTTCCATCGATAACAGTGATAAAAATGGTGGTACAGCTATAGATTTCTCTACACCTGCAACACTTAATTTATTAAACAACACATGAACCATTTGTTCAGTATAATCACCTAATGTTTGAAAATTAGTACCCGGTTGAAATGAGCCTTTATGCGTTGATACTGTTTTACTTGGTAAAATATCCATATCTTGGCAAGGATAAAAATCACCATTATCATTAGCGCATAACCGTTCATTACTTTCTTTTGGCGTAATTGTCATCATAACTTCATTAACCATAGAACAGCTTGTCAATAGTGCTAGCAAGCTTAATGAAACAAAAATCAATACTGTTTTATTCATAAATACCGTCTTAATAAATAATACTTCTTAGCCGTATAAAGCAAAATTTAGACCATGATTTTTTTTTGACGCTTTATCATTTTTATAAATGAAAGCAAGCTCACACTAATCGTTATTATTCTCTTTGTATAACGAATTTTTCTAACAAAGATTAGCTAACTTATGCTATAAAAAGTCTAAAATAAATTAAGAGCTTAATGTAATGAAAATATATGAAACAAAGTCGGCACCTAATCCTCGACGTGTTCGCATGTTCCTAGCAGAAAAAGGAATTGAGATGGACTACGTTCAAGTTGATATCGGTGGTGCTGAAAACCTTACCTCTGAAATGAGAGTTAAAAACCCTTCAACTAAAGTTCCTTTTTTAGAGCTTGATGATGGAACCTGCATAGGTGAAACATTAGCTATTTGTCGTTATTTTGAAGAAATGCAGCCTGACACACCATTAATGGGACGTACTCCCTTAGAAAAAGCACAAGTAGAAATGTGGCAACGAAATATAGAGTTTAGTTTCATGCTTCCCATCGGCATGTGCTTTCAACACACTACAGGGTATTTCAAAGATAGAATGGAGCCTATTGTGCAATGGGGTGAAGTTTCAGGTCAAAATGCAATTAAGTACTTTAAAGTATTGAATGATCATTTAGCGCATTCAACCTACCTTGTGGGTGATTATTTCAGTGTGGCTGACATCAACTTAATTTGTGCGTTAGATTTTGCCCGCGTAGTGAAAATAAGACCAGATGAAAAATATACACATTTACTTGCATGGCACAAAAGCATTTCTAATCGTCCAAGTGCAAAAGCATAATATTATACTCATGATAGCTAAAATAAACGGATTATATTTATGATCGACTTATATACCTCATCAACACCTAATGGTTGGAAAGCTTCAGTAGCGCTTGAAGAAATGGAAATACCCTATTCTGTTCATGCGATTGATTTAATGAAAGGTGAACAAAAACAAGCTGATTTTATTAAACTTTGTCCAAACGGACGGATCCCTGCCATTGTTGATCGTGAAAATGATAATTTTGCTGTGTTTGAAACCGGTGCAATTATGATTTACTTAGCAGAGAAGTGCGGTAAATTTTTACCAACCGATGTTAAAGGCCGCTCTGAAGTTATGCAATGGCTAATGTTTCAAATGAGTGGTGTTGGCCCAATGATGGGACAAGCCAATGTTTTTTATCGCTACTTCCCTGACAAAATACAACCCGCTATTGATCGATATCAAAATGAAGTTACTCGCTTATTTTCTGTGCTTGATACACAGCTTTCAAATCATGAGTTTTTAGCGGGTGATTACAGTATTGCTGATATGGCTAATTGGTGCTGGGTTAGAACGCATGATTGGTCAGGTGTCAGTATTGATGATATGCCAAATTTAAAACGCTGGGTTGATTTAATTGCAAACCGCCCTGCCGCACAACGCGGCATTATAGTGCCTGCGCCAATAAAGGTAGACAAAACAGAATTTATTAAAGGCGCTAGAACACTTTTAACCTAATTACTTTTGAGAAAAACTTTAACATGTCACTATTATCTTCCGTATTACCAAACAATGACCAAAGTTGTGGTTGGATACAAACATTACCTTTTCGAAAAGAAAATAAACCTTTAAGCGGTAACAAACGTGCAAAATGGGTAATCATTGGTGCAGGCTATTCTGGGTTATCTACGGCATTAACATTAGCGGAACATCTTCCTAATGATGAAATTATTTTAATTGAAGCCAACAAAGCTGGCGAAGGAGCTAGTAGCCGAAACTCAGGCTACCTTGTTGACTCTACACTTAATGATGGGCATTTATCTGATTCAGGGCTAACAGCATACAAGAGTAAATATAACCTCAATAAAAAAGCCATTGAAAGTGTCCAAGCCTTTACTGAAAAATACAATATTAAATGTGATTGGAATGAGTGTGGGAAGTACCATGCTAGTGCAAATTTAAATACCGAAACAAAGCTACGCAATTTTAACCTCCTGTTAAATGACTTAGGCATAGAGAATGATTTTATTGAAGCAGATGAACTAAGTGCAAATTTAGGTACTGATTTTTATAAAATGGCAGTAAAAACCCAAGGCGGTATAATGCTTCAGCCTGCCGCATTAGCTAGAGGCTTAATTTCAGCTTTACCGAATAATGTGATTTTATATGAAAACACAGCGGTTACTGATATTAGTAAAGGATCTGGATTTCCTCATAAAATAACGTGTAAAACAGGTGAAGTATTAACAGATAATATTATTGTTACCGTTAATGGTTTTATGCCAAGTTTAGGTATAAAGAAAAATTATGTATTTCCTTTGCTATTAACCGCTAGTTTAACACGCCAACTTACAGAGCAAGAACAAGCTCAAATGAACAATTGCACTGAATGGGGCGTGTTATCGGCAAACGCGATGGGAGCTACTGTTCGATATACGCCAGATAATCGAATTATGATTCGCAACACAGTTGAAGTGTCATCAAGTTTAACATTAAACAATAAAGCGTTATCCAAACGGAAACAAATGCATTTATTAGGGCTAAAAAGACGATTCCCTTTTTTACCCGATAATGCTTTTGAATATTCATGGTCGGGAATTACTTGTATTAGTGCAAATAATGCTAATATTTTTGAAGAAGTTACTAAGAACTACTGGTTAATAGGTTGCTATAACGGTGGTGGTATTGGCCTTTCTATTTTATTCGGACAACAAATCGCTTTTAAGGCAATGAGTAAGCCTCTTTCTGAATCACAACAATCGATAGTTCAACAAATAAAACAACGCCCGAAACCATCTTGGCTACCTCCTCAACCTTTTTTAAATATAGGAATTAGCGTAAAGTTAGCTAAAGACAGATTCGGCGCAAAAAAAGATAATTAACAAATAAAAGTTAAAAGCTTTTAAGAAAAGTTAAAAGTTTTGAGCTATCAGCTTTCAGTTCAACAATAAAAACAATAAAAGGTAAAGTATGGAAAGTTACGGCATATTATCAATTATCCCCGCTACATTAAGTATCATATTAGCAATATACACACGTAATGTTATTTTATCATTAGCCTCGGGCGCTTTTGTTGGCTCTTTAATATTAATGAATTACAATCCGTTTTTTGCCATTGTTAACTTAGTCGAACAGCATGTTTTTGTGCAATTATCGAGCGGTTCAAACACGCAAGTTCTTATTGTTTCTTTAGTGATAGGTGGCTTTATAGCGCTATTAGAAAAGTCTGGTGGTGCTAGTGCATTTTCAACTATTGTGGTTAAGTTTGTTTCTAGCCCTAAGCGCGGCCAAATAGCGGCATGGCTTTCAGGTGTAACAATATTTTTTACTGACTCTGGTAACGCCTTAATTGTTGGTCCGTTATTTAGACCTATTTTTAAAAAACTTAAACTTTGTAAAGAAAAACTCGCTTATATTATAGATACCACCGCAGCACCTGTGAGCATTTTAGTACCTTTTATTGGTTGGGGTGTTTACATCATGAGCTTAATAGAAAATGCTTATGGTGACATTGGCTTAACCGATCAACCTTTTCAAGTATTACTTGATGTATGGCCTTATCAGTTCTACGCCATTTTAGCTTTGCTTTCAATTCCGATGATTTTATCTACAGGTAAAGATTTTGGACCAATGGCGAAAGCACAAGAAAAGTACAATAAATCGCTATTAAAAGACGAGAAACAATCAACATCAAATGACAGCGAAGAACCCGTAGCCATTGAGCAAGAATTAAAGCCTGAACCAGTCAGTACCAAAGTAAGTACTTTTATTTTTCCTATCTCTGTTTTGTTATTTTCAATTGCTGGTTTTCTTTCTTATTTTAGTTATACCGAAGGTGTTGGTGGTGTTCATGTAAGATCAGGCATCTTTATTTCATAT
>Ga0209081_1001675_pt1 | contig 13200 bp, 10 predicted proteins | sample GOMGulsemesocosm_4_FD_184636 | JGI IMG/M metagenome (GOLD analysis project Ga0209081, IMG submission 184636) | Methane-oxidizing microbial communities from mesocosms in the Gulf of Mexico - GOM15B Gulf of Mexico (SPAdes) (version 2) | ecosystem: Environmental > Aquatic > Marine > Cold seeps... | reverse complement strand
TGATGGTCGATTGCTACATTTAATTTTAGATAGATTAATTCAAGCTCCTAATGAAGTATTTCAACTTCCATATCCTACAGATCACCGATTATTAGCACTGTTAAGTGAAATACAGATTACTCCTGACAATAATAATACCCTAAGTGAATGGGGCAAAATTGTTGGAGCTTCTGCTAGAACCTTATCAAGGTTATTTAAAAAAGAAACTGGAATTACTTATAGCGAATGGCGGCAACGTTTGAATATTCAAATAGCGATATCTCAGCTATCACTTGGTAAAAATATTACCAGTATCTCTTTGCACCTTGGTTATGAATCACCTTCATCTTTTATTCATATGTTTAAAACTAAAACAGGGATGACACCACGCTTTTATCGTGAGAATAACAAGGATTAATAAGTAAGTTTCCAAAGCAGAATAACCAGATAATAATTTATTTAACTAACTTTAATATAAAATTATTTAAATAAGAATAGGTGTGGGAGGTGGTTTTATTGGTGCTGTTGAGATGGCTGGAACATTTAACCAATCACTTTATTAGAAACAGATACAAAAAAGCCCAAACCGTACTTCGCAAGTTCAGCATGAACGAAGTATTTACTGAATCACAGACGAAAAAAAACCTTAACATTTCTGCTAAGGTTTCGTTTCTTCCTTTCGGAATGAATGGTGCCGACTGCCGGAGTCGAACTGGCGACCTACTGATTACAAGTCAGTTGCTCTACCAACTGAGCTAAGTCGGCACACAAAGCTGTGTGCAGTATTATTCTTTATAAAAAAGGTAATACTTTGGCACCGAAACAATACTTAATATTTCTATTGAGCACCATCTCTGTAAATGGTGCCCCGACCCGGAATTGAACCAGGGACACGAGGATTTTCAATCCTCTGCTCTACCAACTGAGCTATCGGGGCATCTTTATCAAGGTTGTTTTGCTACCTCGTTAAGACGGGGCGTATTAAACTGTTTTTCTTTATTTCAGTCAACCCTTTTTTTTAAATAAATTGCTGTTTGTCGTTTTTTTCTGCGCTTTGTTGCTTTAAAAGCCATTTGAACTGCAAATAAGTACAATTAGCTTTATTTACTTGGAGGCACATAGCCTTCAATGTCAGGTTCGACACCTTCAAATAAGTAAGCCACCATAGCTGTTTCTAAGAAAGTTCGATCATCGACATTCATCATGTTCATTTTTTTTTCATTAATTAACATGGTTTGCTTTTTTTGCCAGTTACCCCAAGCTTCTTTACATATGTTATCAAAAATGCGCTTGCCAACTTCTCCGGGATAAAGTTGAAAACCTAAACCTTCGGCTTCTTTTTGTAGGTTTTGACAAAATACTGTGCGGCTCATAATTTTCTCTTCTTGAATTTAATTAGTAATAGTTGTTGTAATTTATTGTTGACGTTAATTCTTTTGCAATAAGCCAATCAATTTCTTTGTTGATGCTGCTAGACCTACGTTAGCTTCACTGTGCAAATCATACCATTTTTGTTTTCTTGGTTCGCTAATTTCTTGATTATTAATTTGTAATAGTGAACCCGTTTCTACTTGTGTACAGTCAATGATGATAGGTGAAATATCAAGATGAAAGTGGCTAAAGGTATGCCTAAACATTGTCAACTCTTGTTGTGAACCTTGTTTAGGTATGATTTTTAAACCTAATGACAGTAATAAATCAGCAATTTCGTTTTTTTCACTTACTTCGTAAAAGCACCATAAACCTCCCCAAATACCGGTTGGAGGTCGTTTTTCCATTAGCACTTTATCGCTTGTTGCTGTTGTGATTCTAGGAATAACCATAATAGTATTTTTTTCTGGGATTTTTTTCTTTGGTTTTTTTTGTGGGAAATTAGCTTGCTGTGAACCTGCCATTGCTAAACAGCTCGATTTAATTGGGCAAAGTTCACAATTAGGCTTACTTCGTGTGCAAATAGTCGCGCCTAAATCCATCATGGCTTGAGTATAAAACCCTGTATCAGTAGAAGGGGTTAATACTTCACTTAACTGCCACAGTGCCTTGTCAAATTTGGCTAAACCGTTATGTCCTTCTACTAAATAATTTCGGGCTAATACACGCTTCACATTCCCATCTAAAATTGGATGATGTTGATTTAACGATAAACTTAGAATTGCTCCTGCAGTTGAGCGACCGATACCAGGAAGAGCGATAACTTGTTCTATTTCTTCTGGGAATACACCATTATATTCACTGTCGATTAGTTGTGCAGATTTATGCAAATTACGCGCTCTTGCGTAATATCCTAAGCCTGTCCAGTGGTGCAGTACATTATCTTCATCTGCATTGGCCAAGCTGGTAATTGTGGGAAAACTTGCCATAAAACGCTGATAGTATGGAATAACCGTCGCGACTTGTGTTTGCTGTAGCATTATTTCAGAAACCCAAACGCTATAAGGCGTTTTGTTTTGCTGCCAAGGTAAGTGTTTTCTTCCTTGGTGGTGATACCAAGCAACTATTTGTTCACCAAACAGTTTTGCTGATGGCGCTGATATTGATATTTGATTTTTCATAGCGCGCCAGTGTAGCTAAATTATTTCATTAGCTCAAATAAGTAAAATCTGTTTGTCAGCAACTAGTGCAACATAATATAATACGCAGCAATAATGCCCCTATTACTTATTGAAGGTTTAAAAATGAAATTTGATGCACAGAATCGAAGTCAACGACTACGTAAAAAGTTGAGAGTTGATGAGTTTAAAGAGTTAGGTTTTGATGTCGCTTGGAAGTTAAATGAAGACATAACTAGCGATGAACTTGATGCGTTTATTGATAAGTTTTTCAACGAAGTTATTCAGCCAAGTGGATTAGGCTTTGGCGGTGAAGGTGATACTTTGTGGCATGGTTTAATTTGTACTCAAAAGCTAGGTTCGTGTACGGATGAAAATAGAACAGCTGTTGAAAAGTGGTTAACTGATAATGGCGCTAAGTCAGTAGCAGTAAGCGAGTTGTACGATGTGTGGTGGGCTGAATAACTCTATTCGTTATCAATGACGTTTTTGACGAATTATCGGTATTATTTTTTTCTTCACTTATGACTATAAGCTCAGGAAAAGATACGTTGACAGCTTTGCCTAAAAACCATTGATATTGAATGAAGATGACTACGAACTAATAGCTTGGGCTGTGAATTTGAGTTTTAATATAAAAGATTAAAAATATGACAGAAGAAATTAAAAAAATACATAAAACCATTGAGCAAGCTGAGCAAGAAGGTAAGTACATTCGAAAAGTACGTAGCTTTGTGAAACGTGAAGGTCGCTTAACCAAAGGTCAAGAACGTGCTTTAGATGAGCATTGGCAAACCATGGGGTTAAATCACAGTGATGGTTTAATTGATGTTAAAACTCTTTTTGGGAATGAAAACCCTGTAGTGCTAGAAATTGGTTTTGGGATGGGCAAGTCATTAGTTGAAATGGCTAAAGCAGCTCCTGAGCTAAACTTTATCGGCATTGAAGTGCACAAACCCGGTGTTGGAGCCTGTATTTCTTTAGCGTCAGAGCAAGGTGTAAAAAACTTAAAAGTGTTTGAGCACGATGCTATTGAAATATTAGCTGATTGTATTAGTGATAATAGTCTAACAACAGTACAGTTATTTTTCCCTGACCCTTGGCATAAAAAGAAGCATCATAAACGCCGTATAGTACAAGCTAGCTTTGTTGAGGCTATTCGCAATAAATTGAAAGTTGGTGGTATCTTCCATATGGCTACAGATTGGGAAAATTATGCTGTGTGCATGTTAGAAGACATGCAAAGTGCTCAAGGTTATAAAAATATTTCAGAAACTAACGATTATGTGCCACGCCCAGATTCAAGACCGTTAACCAAATTTGAAAGCCGAGGGCACCGCTTAGGTCATGGTGTTTGGGATTTACAATTCACTAAGTTGTAGTTTGTCTATTGCTCTGTATTGCTTTAAGTAGGTAAGTACTTACTCTCAACAAAAAATAAATGTTGTGCATTACGTAAGTTATCTGAATCTTTAAGCCATTGCTCTGTAATTATCTCTCTTTGTAACGCCGCATGTAATATGCGGCTTTTATATTGGCACCAGTAATATATTGTTGCTTCTTGATGGCATTCGTTATTTGGAAACGCAGCACTACGGTTGTCACGTAATTCTTCAATAATGCTAGCAATAACTTTCTCTTTTAATTCCGCTTCAATTTTTTGTTTGAAACGAGTATACCTTTTAGCCTTAATCAATTGCCAGGTTAGCCACGCCAACGAAGCGAGTGCAAGTACCGCGATAATTTGCATTTATTTTCTCATGTAACAATTATAGGGAAATGATAACAATTTTTAATGATAAAATATCTGATTATTTTTCTGGTATTAGTTAGACTAACAACTAATTTTAAATAAGGATTTTTTAAACATTATGCATATCACTAAAATACTTGTACTTATCGGTTTGAGTTTTATTACCGCTTGTGCCAGTGCTGAAAACACGATTCAGAAACTGTATAAATCAGTTAATCCTGCAGTTGTTGAGCTTCACGTTAAAGCATTAGCCGATCCAAAGCCGGGACAAGCCACTTATAAAGCAAGTGTAGCGGGATCTTTAGGCTCAGGCGCACTTATTAATAAAAAAGGACGTATTTTAACGGCGGCACATGTTGTTGATAAAGCCACTGAAATTGAAGTGATTTATGCTGACGGCACTAAAACTACAGGTCATGTGGTTTGGGTTGAGTCTATGATCGACCTTGCCATGATCCAAGCAGTTGATGTACCAGATCACATTGAACCATTGAAGTTGGCTAAAACTAATGATTATCAAATAGGTGAGAAAGTTGTCGTTATTGGTGCTCCTTATGGGGTAAGTCATAGCCTTTCTGTTGGTTATTTAAGTGGTATTCGTGATGGTAAACAAATTCCAGCAACGGATATAACCCCGCGTTTATTGCAAACAGATGCGTCTATTAATGTTGGTAATTCAGGCGGCCCAATGTTCAATAGCAAAGGGGAAATTATTGGGATTGTTAGCCATATTCTATCAAAAAGTGGCGGCAGCAATGGTTTAGGTTTTGTTGTATCTATAGATACAATTCATGACATTATGGATAGTGACCCTGGAACTTTTTCTGGTTTTATTCCTTTTTTGTTAAACAAAGAACAGTCTTTTGCTTTAAATAATGCTTCAGGCCATGGCATGTTAATACAGCATGTAGTACCACGAACTTTGGCTGATAAACTCGGATTTAAAGGTGGCAATATAAGTGTAACTATTGGCCACACCTCTATTTTGCTTGGGGGGGATATTTTATTAGCTATTGATGGTTACAAAATTACAGATATTGAATCAGCTATTAAAATTAAACAACGAATGGCGAGCGTGAAAAAGGGCGATGAAATTTCTTTTACTTTTCTTAGGGCGGGTGAAGTGAAAACCGTTTACTGGCAAGTAGAGCATCTACAATATTAGGTTCGTAATACTCTACATAGTTTGCCATTATCATTTTCTAAATACCCCTACGTAGTTAATGGCAAATCTACGTATTTATTTTACTTGTTCAACCCATTGCTAACACATCAGATGATAGCTTTTTAGCATGCGCTTAAAGCATACCTGTCAAATGATGAATGACTACACAAGTTTCTCTTTTCAGCTTGTTAATCTACGCTTTTTCATCGATTAATATAGTTAACTAAAGCTGAATAAAAATACTATTTTCGGACAAACCTTAATCTTTTATTCATCAAGTATTAATCTGACATCGTGTAAGTTGTATTTCAATAAAACTCATCTATTTGTTTATTTTTTAATTATAAATCAGGTTATTTTAATAATTCGTCAGTGTTTTCTAACATTAAGTAAGTATTTACCACTGCTACTGTACTATAGTGCTAACTGAAATATACAATAACAATAATAAGTCAAAACAAATAAATACATTAATAAAATAAAAACAATCCAATTCTTATTAGGGGAAGTTATGAGTCACCAAAAGCATTCAAATAAAACGAGCAAGAAAATCAACTTAATAACGCAAGCTATTATTTCAGCAATTGCTGTTACACCACTTTGGTTAAGTGCCGCTGAAGAAAATGTAAATAATAGCGACCTTGAAGTTGATGAAATAATGACGGTTACCGCGCAAAAGCGTGTGCAAAACATCATGAAAGTCCCTGTTACTGTTGACAGTATTTCCAATGAAGATATTAAGCAGTCTGGCTCAGTAATGCTGGACGATATCGATAAGTTTATTCCTGGTTTTGATTTTAGTGGCGGGCAAGTAACCCAAGCGGGGGTTACCATGCGTGGTGTTTCAAGCCCTAATATTAGTGTTGGTGGTGACCCTTCGACAGCAACATTTTTTGATGGCGTTTATTTGCCACGTGCTGCACAAAACGTTTTGTTTTCTGATATGGAACGCATAGAGGTATTAAAAGGCCCGCAAGGTACTTTATTTGGTAAAAATGCAGCGATGGGGGTAGTTAATATGATCCCTAACGCACCGAGTGAAGATTTTGATGCCTTTGTAAAAGGTAGCTTTGGCACTGATAAATTGCAACGCTTTGAAGGTATGGCTAACTTTGCTATTACTGATAGCGTTTATCTTCGTGTAAATGCTTTAACGAATACTCAAGATGGTTTTAGTGAAAATATGTCTACTTCATCATTAAATACGGGTGAAAAGGTCTGGAATAATGGCAACAAAGACCACCAAGCAGCTCGTGCTGCCCTTAAATGGGAAATAAGCAGTGAAACCAATATGCAACTTTCTTATGATTGGGATAAGTTAGGTCAAGCTCCCGTTGCTGCTATTGGTTTGAGCGAATATTCTGAAAATCCGTTAAACCCTTTTGCAGGTACCTTTGCTAATGATGTAGTGAACGGCGGAGAATCTCGTGATATGAGTGCTGTCACTTTCAAATTGAACCATGAGTTTAATGATCAATGGTCGATAGCTTTTACCACTAGTTTCCGTGATTGGAAAACTAATAACCGCATTGATGAAGATGGCACTCAAGATATAACACGTTATTTAGATACTGATAACCATGAAGATTCAGATATTTTCTACAATGAATTACAAGTCAATTACAACACCAGTAAGTTTAATTATGTCGGTGGTATCACTTACTCAAAAGAAAATGTTCATCAAACTACCTTTATTAGTACAACAACAGATACCGCAGCCAGGTTAGTTACAGGCCAGTTGAACGATGAAATTCATGGCGGCGTTTCTGCGCAAATCGCGGGAATGATTGGCGGTGATACTGATGAGCATGCAGAAGCAGCTTTTGGCCCTGGTGTTACTTTTGATGGCGCAGTTGATGCTTTTTACACTTCTTTTGGCTTGCCTATGGATCATTCATGGAATGCTGATGAGTGGGCCAATGCATTGAATGTTATGGGTGTTGCTGATGATATTATGGATTATCTAATCAACGTTGGTGGTCTTCCAGTTCCTCCTGGTACACCACTTACCGAAGAAATTGTCGCTATGACAGGCGATGCCACCTACGATATTGTTGCGGCCCAAATGGGGATTGCTGAAATATTTGGTCCAGGTTACGGCGGTATGATGTGGTCAGAAAACTTCATTAACAATGGTGAATTTACCAGTTACGGTATTTACTCAGATTTTGATTTTCAGTTAACTGATCAATGGAACGTTTTTTTCGGCGTGCGTTATTCTGAAGATGAAAAAGACTTTTCTTGGGAAGTAACCGAAACCAATTTTGCTGAAGTTCGTCCAGGTATTGGTAACATACTTTTTCCTGCAAGAGATGAGTTGTGGCAATCTAAATCTTGGAGTAAAACCACCGGACGTTTAGGTACTGGCTATATTATCAATGATGATCACATGGTATTTGCCTCGGTAGCAACAGGTTATAAAGCTGGCGGCTTTGATTCACTTAATTCACCACATGATCCAAGTAATGGTGACATCATTATTGATCCTGATACTGCTAAAGTATTGGATATGTCATTTGCACCAGAAGAAACGCTTAATTTTGAAATGGGTTATAAAGGGCTGCTTTTTGAAGATATCACCACCACACTAGCTGTATTTCATACCGTACTTGATGATAAGCAGACAAGTAGAGAGTCAAAACCACCTGGACAAGCACAAGCATTACCAACAATTGTTAATGAAGATTGGGAAATTGATGGTTTAGAGTTGGGCATGAACTGGACGGTAACCGACACCTTTTCTACTGGTTTTGTCACAGAATTGCGAAGTACCGATAAAACTACAGATGCATTCTATAATGGTAGTGGTGAGTTAATTGAAGCTGATACAAGTTCAAGTGACAGTAATATGTCTTACACCTTAGTGGTTGATTGGATGCCAGATCTTGGCACAGGGTTTACCACATTGCATGTTGATTATGTTTTTAGAGAAAACGATAGAGCCTCAATTATTGGAGCACCGGAATGGGTAAAAGATATTCCTAATTATTTTGATGATGAAAAACTGTTAAATGCACGATTCTCTTGGATCAACGATGACGAAAATATAGAAATTGGACTTTGGGGTAAAAACTTACTCGACAATCGCTACACTGGCAGTGCTGGCGGTCGTACTCAAGATATTTTGGGCACGCCTTACACCAGCGTAAACAGAGGACTTGAAGCTGGTATTGATATTCAATACTCGTTCTAACCCTCATTTTACTTATACCTAGGTAACGTTAAGCAAGAATAATAAAGCCTCGAATAAATCGGGGCTTTTTATTGTCTCTATTTCACTTTAAAATTAATTGAAAATGTTTTCAAAATGAAACCAGTATCATTTATTTACATTAGTGTTTAGACTGTTTGTCATAATAAGCTTTTGAAATATTTTTCTTTTTTGTCATGACTCTATTTTTTTTCCATCTCGCCCTGGCACAAATGATTATGTGCAGTTTAATTCTGTTGCCTTTATGGCAAAAGAATCAATCAATTCGTTTGTATATTCTATTAATGGTTTGTGGCAGCGGTTATGTTTTAGGAGAAATATTTAGTTCCCAGATCGATAATTCGATTATACAGTGGCTTGCCTTTATAGCCGGAAATGCTTTACCTGGGGTTTTTTGGCTAGTAAGTTTGAGCGTTTTTAGCGATCATGTTGTCTTAAAACGTTGGCAATATGCTGTTGCCTCATTAACGTTAATGGTGCCTTTGTCATCGAGAATAGCACAACTGATTTTTTCTTTTGAGCTTAGTAATTACGAAGCCTTTTATGGTTTAATCAAATATGGTGCAATGTTATTAGAGTTGGTATTAATTAGCCATGCGCTCATTATTGCCGCCCAACAATGGCGTGATGATTTAGTACAAGAACGTCGCTATATTCGTGGTGGGGTAATCACTGTTTCTGCCATGTACATATTCTTGGTGATTATTTTTGAACAGCTATTTAAATTGCAATGGGCTGGTTTGTATTTATTACAAAGTGTTCTGGCTGCACTGCTTATTATTAGTATAAATTTTTTCTTATTTCGGTTACGCAAATCCAGTTTATTTGTTACGGTCAATGACAGTATAAAATCTATTTCGCAAATAAAAACGCCTTCAAAAGAGTTAGCTCGGGTTATCAAGGCAATGGTTGAAGAAAAGCTCTATCAAACAGACGGTATTACTATTTCGAGCTTTGCCAAACATTTATCTATTCACGAATATAAGCTTAGACAACTTATTAATGGCGAATTGAATTTTCGAAATTTTAATGACTTCCTTAACTTCTATCGTATTAAAGAGGTCTCTGAAAAATTAATTGAAGCTGATTATATTCAAACACCAGTCTTAACGTTAGCATTAGAAAGTGGCTTTAGGAGTTTGAGCTCATTTAATAAAGTGTTTAAAGAAACCCATCAAATTACACCAACACAGTATCGTAAAAAATATCAATAACAGACGTTAACGCTAACACAAGCTGACAAAAGCTGAGTTATTTTAGAATCCGTCAGCTTTTTTTTATAATTAACAAGCATTTCTTAATACGAATTTCTATAGTTAAGCACATCCTGTTCTTATTTTTAGAAAGTAGTTTGCTAATGATTAATAAATTCGCTGGTTTTATTGCTAGCACTTGTCTTGTTTTTTCTTTTCATAGTTTTGCTTTTGATAACAGTCAAGCAGAGTCAAATGAGTCAAAGGAAAAAGGTAAAGTTTTATACCAACAATGCGTCGCTTGTCATGGGCAAAATGGTGAAGGTAATGAGACACTAAATACACCGGCAATTGCAGGGCAATTCGATTGGTATTTAACAAGGCAAATTAATAATTTCGCTAAAGACATTCGTGGTGCACATGAAAACGACACATTTGGTTTGCAAATGTTAGCCGTGGCGAAACAGTTAGATCCACAAATAGATATTCCACAACTTGTTGCCTATATTCAATCACTGCCGGTAGTAAAAACACAGTTTACTGAATCGGGAAATATGCATAACGGTAGCCGTTATTATCAAGGTAAGTGTGGCGCTTGTCATGGTGGAACAGCTCAAGGAAACAGTTCGTTAAATGCGCCTAATTTAACAGGGTTAAGTAAAGCCTATTTAGCGCGTCAAATGTCAAATTTCTCAAATGGCATACGAGGTACTAAAGCTGAAGACAAACTTGGAAGACAAATGGCAATGATGGCTAAAACAACATCAGGGCAAGAATTAAACGATATTATTTTCTATATTCTTTCACAAGAAAACATTTCCCAAAGTAATAGCTCGGCTAGTAAGTAGTTGTGATGAATATACCACTTAAAATCATACTTGTTTTGTTACTAGCGTTTAGCAGTGTATTTAGCTTTGTTGTAAATGCGACTACCAATGAGACAAGCTCATTTACATTAGCGACAAATTGCCCGCCAAGTTTTGAATTGACAAAAAAAGGTGTTTGCCTTTTAGTTAATCAATACCAGTTCTATGACTCAGTACAAAATCGCGGTTTAGGTGGCACACAAACCTCGCTACCAAAACACCGAGATGGCTTTACACCAGAACAAATTGACCTAGGCCGATATTTGTTCTTTGATCCGGTATTGTCAAAAGATGGTTCAATTTCATGTGCTAGTTGCCACCAACCTGATAAAGGCTTTAGTGATGATCTAGACCGTAGTATTGGCATTACCGGTGAAAAAGTTGGTCGAAGTGCACCTACATTATGGAATGTGGCATTTTTGGATAAGTTCTTTTGGGATGTGCGTGCAAACTCCTTAGAAGAGCAAGCTCAAGGGCCATTGTTTGATGAATTAGAAATGGGGAATACTCCTGATAACTTATTAAAAACACTTAAAGAAAATAGTGAGTATGTGGCAATGTTTTCCCAGGCTTTTCCAGATGAAGAACAGCTGAAGCTAGCGCAAGTTTATATCGCTATTACCGCTTTTCAGACTTCGTTGATTTCGTTAAATAGCCGTTATGATCGTTATGCTCATGGCTATCATGAGGCCTTAACAAAAAATGAAATCGCAGGATTAAATGTGTTTCGTTCATTCGTCGCTAGATGTGCAGAATGTCATCAACCGCCACTATTTACCAATAACCAAATTGCGGTAATTGGTGCGCCGGAGCCAGAAGGAAGAGCATTTGACATTGGTGCAGAGAAAACCTACCGCAATTTAGAATATTCCGAAAAATTACGGGGTTCATTTAAGGTACCTACCTTAAGAAATATCACAAAATCTGCACCCTATATGCACTCAGGTCGCTATGATAATTTACTTGATACCGTTAAGTTCTATAACGACGGTAGAGGTAATGCGGTACCAGAAGGAGAAAATTTATTATTGCATTGGCATATTTCAGAGCCTGATTTAACCGATGAAGAAATGGATTTAATCGTGGAATTTTTAGGAACATTAACGGATGAAAGCTTAACTCCTGCTATACCATCAAGGGTTCCGTCAGGGTTAACACCAATAGATAATAATTATCAAAAAAATATAACAAAAGAATTAACTAATAGAAGTGGAGAGTAATATGAGTTCAGGAAAGGTATTAGGTGCGATTTTGATCGTTGGTGCATTTGCCACAGGCATGTATTTTGGCGGTAGTCAAAAGAGTGCTCCGGTAATTACCAGTTCTCAAAGTGGCGCAAGTTACGGTGGAGGTTATGATAAAGCTGGTGATAAAGATGTGACTTCTCATAAAAGCAAAGGTGCTGCTGCAGAGCGCACTGTTGAAGGAAAAACTATTGTTGTTAATGATGGTGATGCAATCATGGCGGCAGTACAAGCGGCCAACCCAGGTGATACCATTCAAGTGATGCCCGGAACCTATCATGAAACCGTGTATGTTGATAAAGACGATATTCGCATTATTGGTGTTATAAAAGACGGTAAGCGTGCCACTCTAAATGGTGAAGGCAAGTTAAATGATGCTTTCTTGTATTCAGGTAATAACTTTGTTGTTGAGAATTTTGTAATTACCAAATACAAAGGTAATGGCATTATGGGGCAGGCAGGTAATAATTTCGAAATTCGTAATAATATTATTGTTGATACCGGTGTTTACGGCATTTTTCCACAGTTAGGTAAAAATGGTATTGTTGAATATAACGTTATTTCAGGCATTGAAGATGCGGCAATATACGTAGGTATGAGTGATAATATTCACGTTGCTTATAATGACGTATTTGAAAATGTTGCCGGAATAGAAATTGAAAATTCACGTCATGCCATTGTTGAACACAATAATGTTTATAATAATACTGGTGGTATTTTGGCCTTTATTACCCCAGGTTTACCAATTAAAACCACTTATGATGTTATTATTCGAAATAACTTTATTTATGATAATAATCATAAAAACTTTGCGGCAGTAGGCTCTACTGTTGCGGGTATACCATCGGGTACCGGTATATTGATTATGGCAGCTGATGATGTTGTTGTTGAAAACAATATTATCAGAGGTAATAAAACCGCGGGTATATTAATAACAGATCATAATAATGCGCCAAATACTACGATTGATCCTGAGTCAGATCCAAGTCCTGACGGTGTTAAAATACTCAATAATTTAATGCTAAATAATGGCTACGATACGGCAGATGAAGTGAAACTGTTACTCGCATCAGAGTTGAAAACAGGTAACCCTGATATTATCCGGGTGGGTAGTAGCAAAGATAGCTGTATAATTAACCGTCATCGCTATGTTACTGCTGGTGTTGATGATTGGAAAGAATGTGAATTTACTAATACCGATTCAATTGAAACTTATTTATTAGATGAACCAGTGCCACCA
>Ga0209081_1001674_pt1 | contig 13212 bp, 5 predicted proteins | sample GOMGulsemesocosm_4_FD_184636 | JGI IMG/M metagenome (GOLD analysis project Ga0209081, IMG submission 184636) | Methane-oxidizing microbial communities from mesocosms in the Gulf of Mexico - GOM15B Gulf of Mexico (SPAdes) (version 2) | ecosystem: Environmental > Aquatic > Marine > Cold seeps... | reverse complement strand
TGGTCTTGATCAAGACAACCGTTCAAACATTGCCGCAGAATACGATAAATTTGCTACCAGTAAGCAAGGTGTATTTGCAGCAGGTGATGGTCGTCGTGGTCAAAGTTTGATCGTTTGGGCAATTGATGAAGGTCGTCGTTGCGCTCGTGAAGTTGACACTTACTTGATGGGTAAAAGCTACCTACCGTAAACTCTTTGTTTCTAAGGCTACCTACCTTTAATAAAAAAACCTTACCCAACCTTCTCCGTACTCATAACGGCGAGGGTTGGTTGATAAAACGTAACTTATGTGGACTCCCCCTTCCATTTCCTACACAGTAAAACCGAATTAAAGAGCAGCTTCTGAGCCAACGGCATAGTCATGAAAATATATCTATATTATAAACAGAATAAACAAGCAAAATTCCCGTAAAGCATAATCAAACTAAAAGTGTAGTAAACTTCCATAACCTAGAGCATTAACTATACAAGTAAATTCCATAGAAAACACAATAAGCAAACAAAACAACAAATTACAATTCGCGTGAAAATTTTATAAATTTACAGCCTGAATTACAATGTAAAAAACGAGCAAATACTCTATTTCCATTGACCTTTTCCCTATAAGTATAGTAATCTAAACAGTCCTTCTTAGATCCGAACGGGATAGTTATGCACTTTTTTCAATCCTTTATTCTTTTTTATTCTGTTAACTGAGTGGACTTTATTAGTAGACACTTTTTTTGGAGACAATAATGCAGCTTTATGATCATAGCGTTCAACGCGAAAATTGTGGTTTTGGTTTAATAGCCCATCAACATGGTGAAACTAGCCATAAACTTATTAAGACCGCTATTTCAGCCCTTGATCGCATGCAACATCGTGGTGGTATTGCTGCTGATGGTAAAACCGGAGATGGTTGCGGTTTATTATTACAAAAACCTGATAGCTTTTTCCGCTCTGTTGCCGAAGATAACGGCTGGAAGCTAGGTAAAAAATATGCTGTTGGTATGGTATTTTTGAACACTGACCCAATTGCTGCTGCTTTATCTAAAAAAATATTAGAAGAAGAGTTTACCAACGAAAGCTTAACCCTTATTGGTTGGCGCACAGTTCCTACTGACACATCAGTATTAGGTGATGGAGCTATCAATAATATGCCAACCATTGAGCAAGTATTTGTAGATGCTCCTCCAGGCTGGCGTAACCGTGATTTAGAGCGTCGTTTATATATGGCTCGTCGCCGCGCTGAAAAACGCATCACTGATGATGTGTTTTATGTGGCGAGTTTGTCTTGCTTGGTGACTATCTATAAAGGCTTAATGATGCCTAAAGATCTAGCTAATTTTTACTTAGATCTTGCTGATATTCGTATGCAAAGTGCTATTTGTGTTTTCCATCAGCGTTTTTCAACCAATACCTCGCCACAATGGCATTTAGCCCAACCATTCCGCTATTTAGCTCATAATGGTGAAATCAATACAATTAATGGCAATCGTCAATGGTCGCGTGCTCGTACTTATCGCTTTAAATCACCTTTATTACCTGATTTACAAGATGCTGCACCATTTGTTGGTCAAACAGGTTCAGATTCATCATCTTTAGATAACATGCTTGAGCTGTTTCTTTCTGGTGGCATGGATTTATACCGCGCTATGCGCTTATTAATGCCACCCGCATGGCAAAACAGTACATTAATGGATGATGAACTCCGTGCTTTCTATGAGTTTAACTCTATGCATATGGAACCATGGGATGGCCCTGCTGGTGTAGTAATGACTAATGGTCGTCACGTTGCCTGTAACTTAGATAGAAATGGCTTACGTCCAGCTCGCTATGTTATTACCCGTAATGGTTTTATCACTTTAGCCTCAGAAGTGGGTATTTGGGATTACGGTGAAGATGAAGTTGTAGAAAAAGGACGTGTAGGCCCCGGTGAAATGCTTGCCATTGATACCTTTACCGGTAAATTATTTAACTCAAAAGATATTGATAATGACTTAAAAGAACGTCACCCATACCGCGCATGGTTAGATAAAAACATTCGCCGTTTAGTGCCATTTGATAAATTAGAAGCCAACCAAATTGGTATTCGTGTTTTCTCTGATAGCGAAATAAATCAATATCACAAAATGTTTAATTACAGCTATGAAGAAATTCAGCAAGTAATTAAAACACTGGCTGAAAATGGTCAAGAAGCTACAGGCTCTATGGGTGATGATACACCTATGGCTGTATTATCAAGCCAACCTCGTACTCTGTATGATTATTTCCGCCAACAATTTGCTCAGGTAACCAATCCACCAATAGATCCGTTGCGTGAACGTTATGTTATGTCGCTTGGCACCTGTATAGGTCGTGAACACAACGTATTTAATGAAACCTCTGACCATGCTGATCGTATGTTATTTTCAACACCCATATTAATGTATACCGGTTTAAAACAATTACGTGAATTAGATCCTGAACATTATCGCTCTGACACTTTAACCTTAACCTATGATGGTGAAGAAGGTTTAGAGGCAGCTATTATTCGTTTGTGTGATGAAGCAACAGATTTAGTACGCAACAAAAGCACCGTTATTTTAGTGCTTTCTGATAGACAAATTCACCAAGGTTTATTAGTTATGCCCGCAGCTATGGCTGTTGGCGCTGTACAAAAACGTTTAGTCGATGAGCAACTGCGTTGTGACTCAAACATTATTGTAGAAACCGCATCAGTACGTGACTCTCACCAATATGCAGTATTGCTTGGTTTGGGTGCCACCGCTATTTATCCTTATTTAGCTTTTGAAACTATTGAACAATTGGTTGAACAAGGGCAAATTAAATTAAGCGCTCGTGATGCCATTGTTAATTATCGCGAAGGCATTAATAAGGGTTTGTTAAAAATACTCTCTAAAATGGGTATTTCAACTATCGCTAGTTATCGCTGCGCTGGATTATTTGAAGTTATCGGCTTAAACGACAATATCATGAAACTATGTTTTAGCGATTTGCCAAGTCGTATTCAAGGTGCCGATTTTAGCGATATAGAACAAGACAATATTAACCTTGCCCGTAAAGCATTTTTACCACATCAAAAAATGAAACATGGAGGTTTGCTTAAATATGTTCACGGGGAAGAATATCATGCCTACAACCCTGACGTAGTTAACTACTTACAGCGTGCAGTACAAAGTGGCAATTATGATGATTACCGCAAATATGCCGATGAAGTAAACAACCGCCCCGCAGCAATGTTACGTGATTTATTAGCATTAAAAGATGATTGTGATGCTATCGACATTTCACAAGTTGAAAGTGACAGTGAAATGTTCAAGCGCTTTGACTCTGCTGCTATGTCTATTGGCGCACTTAGCCCAGAAGCACATGAAGCATTAGCCATTGCCATGAACCGCTTAGGTGGTAGCTCAAATTCAGGTGAAGGTGGTGAAGACGAACGCCGTTTTGGCACGGTTAAAAATTCACGTATCAAACAAATTGCCTCAGGCCGTTTTGGTGTTACGCCGCATTACTTAGTGAATGCTGACGTATTGCAAATTAAAGTAGCTCAAGGAGCAAAACCCGGTGAAGGTGGTCAATTACCTGGCGACAAAGTATCTCCGCTAATTGCTAAACTACGCTATTCAGTGCCAGGTGTGACATTAATTTCACCGCCACCACATCATGATATTTACTCAATTGAAGATTTAGCCCAGCTTATTTTCGATTTAAAGCAAGTTAACCCGAAAGCGGTTATTTCAGTGAAGCTTGTTTCAGGTCCAGGCGTTGGCACAATTGCTGCTGGTGTTGCTAAAGCTTATGCTGATTTTATTACCATTTCAGGCTATGACGGCGGCACCGCTGCTAGTCCGTTAACCTCAGTTAAATATGCAGGCTGTCCGTGGGAGTTAGGTTTAGCCGAAGCTCATCAAGCACTAGTTACCAATGGTTTACGACATAAAGTTCGTTTGCAAGTTGATGGTGGTTTAAAAACTGGTGTTGATATTGTTAAAGCCGCTATTTTAGGTGCTGAAAGCTTTGGTTTTGGTACAGCTCCAATGATCGCGTTAGGTTGTAAATTCTTACGAATTTGTCACTTAAATAACTGTGCGACAGGTGTTGCTACACAAGACGAAGTATTACGTGAGCAGTTCTTTAAAGGCTTACCAGATCAAGTGATGAACTACTTTAAATTCATCGCCCATGATGTCCGTGAAATTCTTGCCCGTTTAGGTGTTGCCAACTTAACCGATATTATTGGTCGTGTTGATTTACTAACACAAATTGAAGGTGTTAGTGCTAAACAGCAAAAATTAGATTTATCACCTATTATTGCACCAGTAGTAGCCGCTGATCACACTGCTCTTCATCAAACAGAAGAAAATAACCCATTTGATGAAGGAAAGTTAAACAAGCAAATGGTAGCAGTAGCGCAAGATGCTGTTGCTCATAGTAGTGGTGGTGAGTTTAGATTTACCATTCAAAATACTGACCGTTCAGTAGGCGCTACTTTATCAGGTGAAATTGCCCGCCATCATGGCGATCAAGGTATGGCTATTGCGCCAATCACTATGCACTTAGCAGGTACTGCAGGGCAAAGTTTTGGCGTATGGAATGCAGGTGGTTTAAATCTAATATTAACAGGTGATGCAAACGATTACGTAGGTAAAGGCATGACAGGTGGTATGCTTACAGTTAAACCACCAAAAGGCGTTGAATATCAAAGTCATAAAACAATGATCATGGGTAACACCTGTTTATACGGTGCTACTGGTGGTAAATTGTATGCTTGTGGTCGAGCAGGTGAACGATTTGCGGTTAGAAATTCAGGTTGTCACGCTGTCATTGAAGGTACAGGCGATCATGCTTGTGAATATATGACTGGCGGTATCGTCACTATTTTAGGTGATACTGGCGTTAATTTTGGCGCAGGTATGACCGGTGGTTTTGCTTATGTATTAGATGAACGCGGTGATTTAGATATTCGCCTAAATACTGAGTCTATCGAAATGCTAGCTGTTGACGATTTAGCCATTCATAAAGAACATTTACGCGGTATTATCAATCATCATTTTGAAGAAACAGGCAGCTTACGTGCTCAAGAAATTTTACATGACTTTGATAAGTTCGCCCCATTATTCAAGTTAATTAAGCCAACCGCAAGCGATGTAAAAACCTTATTAGGTCATCGAAGTCGTTCAAGTGCTGAATTACGTGTGCAAGCACAATAGTTGATAAGGAATTAGAAATAATGAGTAAAAATGTTTATCAATTTATTGATGTAAAACGAATCGACCCAGCTAAAAAATCAATGAGTGAACGTAAAATCAACTTTGTTGAAATTTACCAACCATTAAGTAGTGAGCAAAGTGCAGGACAAGCTGATCGCTGCTTGGAATGTGGTAATCCTTATTGCGAATGGAAGTGTCCAGTACATAACTACATTCCACAATGGTTAGAGCTAGTTGCTGAAGATCGTATTTTTGAAGCTGCTGATTTATGTCATCAAACAAATAGCTTGCCTGAAATGTGTGGTCGCGTTTGTCCACAAGACAGATTATGTGAATCAGCTTGCACCTTAAATGACGAGTTTGGCGCTGTTACTATCGGTAATATTGAAAAACATATTACTGATACGGCATTAGCGCAAGGTTGGAAGCCTGATTTATCAGAAGTTATAAAAATTGGCAAGCGTGTTGCCATTATTGGTGCAGGCCCTGCAGGTCTTGCCTGTGCTGATGTATTAACCCGTAATGGTGTTGATGCTGTTGTTTATGACCGACATGCACAAATTGGCGGTTTACTAACGTTTGGTATTCCATCATTTAAGCTTGAAAAAGAAGTTATTCAAACTCGTCGCGAAATATTTGAAGGCATGGGCATTGAGTTTCGTTTGAATACCAATGTTGGTGTTGATATTAGCTTTGAAGATATTAGCAATGAGTTTGATGCAGTATTTTTAGGACTTGGTACTTATAAAGATATGAGTGGTGGCTTTGAAAATGAAGGCGCAACAGGCGTTTACAGTGCGCTAGATTTCTTAATTGGCAATACCCAAAATGTTATGGGGATCACCAAAGAGCAATCAAACCAAGTTAAACCATTTGTTAGTTTTAAAGACAAAAAAGTGGTGGTATTAGGTGGTGGCGATACGGCTATGGATTGTGTTCGCACTTCTATTCGCCAAGGTGCTGTTGAAGTTACTTGTGCTTATCGTCGTGATGAAGCCAATATGCCCGGTTCACCGCGTGAAGTACAAAATGCCAAAGAAGAAGGCGTTAATTTTGCCTTTAACATACAGCCGCTTGATATTGCCGTAGATGGCGATGGTAATTCAATTGGCGTTAAGTTTGTTAAAACTCAACTGAGTGAACCTGATGCAAATGGCAGACGTAATCCTGAACCCATTGAAGGTAGTGAATTTGTTATGGAAGCCGACGCAGTAGTTATCGCTTTTGGTTTCCTACCAAGCCCACCACAATGGATGGTAGATGCTGGCGTTAAATTGGATTCACGTGGTCGCGTACTTGCTGTTGATAACAGTGATTTTGCCTTACAAACGAGTAAGAAAAACATCTTCGCTGGTGGTGATATGGTACTTGGCTCTGATTTAGTGGTTACTGCCATTGATCAAGGTCGAAAAGCTGCCATGGGTATTTTAGACTTTGTGGTTACTCAATAATAACAGGCTAAATAACCTTTGAATTAGTATGCAACATAACGCTTGCACGTTAATTCAAAGGTGACAACAAACTAGCTAAAACGTCATCAGTTAAACTTAACTTAGTATCACTAACCTCTTCTGACAGTAAAGCATTAGCCAATGCAGCTTTGTTTTTTTGTATCTGCTGAATTTTTTCTTCAATAGAATTTTCAATAATCAATTTATAAACAAAAATCGGCTTATCTTGCCCAATTCTATGTGCTCTATCGGTTGCTTGATTTTCAACGGCTGGATTCCACCAAGGATCAAAATGAATAACGGTATCCGCTGCCGTTAAGTTTAAGCCAACACCACCCGCTTTCAAGCTAATTAAAAAAACAGGTACGTCACCTTGTTGAAACTTATCCACCACCGCTTGGCGGTTGGTTGTTGAGCCAGTTAATTTAACAAAATCTATGCCTTCATCTACTAATTCAGCTTCAATAAGCGATAACATACTGGTGAACTGAGAAAAAATTAAAACTTTACGACCTTCATCAATTTGCTCTGGCAAGGTTTCCATTAAGTAATCAAGTTTAGCCGATTGGTTGATGTTTTTAGCCCCCTTCAACGAGAGTAATTTGGGGTGATTACACACTTGACGTAGTTTTAACAACGCATCAAGTATTTCAATTTGACTACGTTTAAGACCTTTACTTGCGATCACATCTTTCAAACGTTCATCCATAGTTAAGCGTACAGACTCATAAAGCTCGGCTTGCTTACCTTCAATGCGTAATGTTTGCACTATCTCTGTTTTAGCAGGTAATTCTTTCGCTATTTTGTCTTTAGTACGACGTAAAATAAATGGTTTAATGCGCTGGTTAAGTATTCGTTTACGATCTTGATCACCATGCTTTTCTATCGGTGTTCTAAATAATTTAGTAAATTGTTTTTGTCCACCTAAAAACCCCGGTAATAGAAAGTTAAATTGCGCCCAAAATTCACCTAAATGGTTTTCCATCGGTGTACCTGTTAAACACAATTTATACTCAGATTTTAATTCTAAGAAAGCTTGATATAGTTTGGTTTTAGTATTTTTAATATAATGCGCTTCATCTAAAATAAGGTAATAAAACTTCTGTTCGCGATAATAATCTAAATCTTTAACAACTAAGGCGTAACTGGTAATAACAATATCAACGTGCTCAAAGCTTTCATCAGTTTCAAGAAATGTTTTTCGTTTAATACCGTGCAACACTTTAAAAGAAAGATCAGGCGTAAACTTCTCTATTTCATTTGCCCAGTTAAAAATAACACTAGTAGGGGCAACAATAAGTACTGGTTTTGTTAAGCGCCCTTGCTGTTTTTCCACTAACAAATGCGCCAAAGTTTGAATGGTTTTGCCCAAGCCCATATCATCAGCAAGAATACCGTTGAGTTGATATTCTCGTAAAAACTGCAGCCAATTCAACCCTTGTTGTTGATAGGTACGTAATTCAGCATTTAGTGCTTTAGGTACTTTTATTTGTGTAATCGACTCGAAATTTTTTAATTTATCGGCCAGCTTTCTTAAACGATTGGCGCCAGTAGCCATAACACCTTGATCGTCTAATGCCGCCAACGTTTGATGTGAATTAAAGCGGGATATTTCTAAAGAGCCATCTTTATTGAGTGCGCCAGGCATAAACAATTCAACAAATTGAGCTAAAAGAGGTTGCACACTTTGGTAACTTAGCGCGATAAACTCACCTTCTTCAAGATCAATAAAAATAGGCGCATCGTGCGGTATATCGTTATTTACACCTCTTTGCAACAAAACCGATTTAGGTAACTGTTGAATAGCACTATATAAAATGGGGAATGCTGGCATTTTTTTACCATCAATTTCCAGATTCAAACCAAGAGAGAAAAAATCATGACTATCTTCGTCATGTATAATTTCAGCTTCAAAAACATTGTTAGTTGATAGTTCTTTATAATAAAAATTATCATCAAAACTTATTTGCCAACCCTGATCTTTTAATAAAGGTAAACCTTGATGTAAAAAGCTATGCCAAAAAAGACGCCCTTGCAACATCATGATAAAGTCAGGCGTTTTACGGTGGAAGTAACCTCTAGAAAGCTCAGTAAACCGGTGTGACTTGAGTAATTCTATTGCTTCATATTCCGCTATTTTATCTCGATAAATACTTACCTCACCTGACGATGATTTTATTTTTGCATTATCATCATATGGGCTAATAAGGTGCTCGCTATAACCAAAGGTTACTTGTACATTACCTGTTTTTCCTTGCTGACCTATAGGGGTAGTAAAGTGTAAATGTATAACAGGTTTAGTTATTTCTATCTCAGTTGACAATGTTGGCGAAGGAAAGTTTTTCGCACTTTCACCCAACGATAATTTTAATTTACTGATAACCCAAGGTAACTGTTCTTCATCTAAAATAGGAGCTTGTAGTAATTCTGCTTCAAATTTACACTGAGTATTGGTATTTATTTTACCAAAACTACTATTACGACTATTGTAGTAACAAAGTGGCTGAGCTTTAATGATTTGGATATTTTCATCGGGGTGCTCAAGTTGTAATTTTAAGGTTTGCAAACCTTCTTCTATTTGAATCCACTGCCATGTTGCTGCTATCGGCTCTCCTAATATTATGGGATGATCAAGGTGATAATCTTCTTGCCAATAACATCTTTGAGTATTAATAATATGCTCAAATAATTCATAGGTAGTAACATTATGCCGATAGTTATGATTATTTCTTGTGATGCCTGTAAGTGCACTAAGATCTTCTGCACTTGCTATTTCACTAGCAATTAGAGCGGTTGATATATACTCATTATTAAGTGCTTTACTCCAACCACCATTCTTTTTAGCCCGTGACGATTTAACTTCAACAGATAAATAGCCATCTTCTTCAAAACGGCTGTGCTTTAAAAAGTACAAAAATGCTCTTGCTGAACTAAAATGAGAAAGGTTTTCAGTTTGAAAATTATTTAACCAGCTATTAACTAGGCTTTTTGAAGATGCATTAGTTTTTGGTTGGTTAAGCGTTGGTGTTGCAGCTGTAAAAGATGTTTCAGTGGATACTTTGAATTTATCACGAATAAACTGATGTGCCAACGCAGCACCGTGTTTACAATCATAACCAACAAAACAGTTACAAAAAGAGTCCACATTGCCACTTTTTTCATGATATTCAATGCGCGTAAGATATTTATCCTTATAATTACGCTCACTGTGTACAACACCACGAATAGTATTGTCATCAAGTACACAATTAAAAACATTATTACTGTTAAATAAGCGCAGTCCTTTTTTCCACTCATTAGTAGTAAAAGACTTTTCAAGTAAATTAGGTGAAAATACGATGGTTGGCATTAAATTATCATTAGTTTAGAGGCGACACTGATGATTTTAACAAGTATGTTTCAGCAAATAAATAATCATTTCATTCAAAACTGTCGATTAAATAAAAATAATCTATTACACAAAAAATATAACCGTTAATGTCCAAAGTGCTGCGGCTAAAATTGCGGCGTAAGTTGCAGGTGTAATCTGTGATTTAACATGATCCATCATGTCACAACCTGTAGTCATTGAACTTAAAATAGTAGTATCTGAAATAGGCGAACATTGATCACCATAAACACTGCCATTAAGTACAGTTGCAAAGCATACCATCATAAATAACTCTGGATTATTTATTCCTGCACTTTGCGCAATAGCCCATGATAGCGGCATAGCAAGTGGAAAGGCGATAGCAAAGGTGCCCCAACTAGTGCCAGTAGAAAAAGCAATTAGCATCGCCATAAATTGCAAAACAACGGGTAATAGCCAATAAGGCAACTGTTCACTAAGCAGCGATACAAGATACAAACCACCACCAATTTGTTTGCTAATAGCGCCAATTGTAACTGCTAATACCAAAATAACAGATGCTAGCACCACTCCTTTTAAGCCATTGCCAAAACCATCAATAACGTTACTAAGTGACATACCTTTTATTAAGGCGATAAAAGCACTGAGTAATAGCGCGGCGCCAAATGCCCAATTAATTTTAGGTGAGCCGTAAAAAATAAAGGTTAGTATTGCAATAGTAATTAAACTAATTAGCGGTAAAATAAATTCAAATACGTGAGCTTTATAACCTTGAGGAACATCGCAAGTTTGAAGCTCTTTAGCACTTAGTGGTTTCGCATCCGGAGCATCTAATTCTCCTGTTGTTGACGCTCGGTAATGAGCTGCACGAATTCGTTTGCCAGAAAATGTAGTGATATTTAAGCTAAGTAGCAAAGTACCAATTACCGCAATAATACCGTAAAAACTAAAAGGAACCGCTGAAAAGAAGAAGGTAATACGATCAGCTTCCGTTGCTAAAAAAGCAACGCCCGGTACATATATCAATGCTTGCACATAGGCAGGCCAAGCATTAAAAGCAATAACAATAGCGATAGGAGAAGCTGTTGAGTCAACGATGTAACTCATTTCTTCATGACTAACTCCCGCTTTGTCAGCCAAAGGTCGTACTGTAGTACCGACAAGCACTGTGCTCATGGTGCCACCTTGAAAGAATAAAACACCTAAAAACCAAGTTACTAGTTTGGCAGAACGTTGCCCTCGAACAAAGTGTTCAGTCATAAAGTCAGCAAATGCTTGCGCCGCCCCAGTTTTGGACCAAATACCTAATAAACCACCTAAAAGCCAAAGGTAAAGTAACAACAAGCCTGCTGTTCCTGTTTGAGCCATTGCAGGGATCAATATTTGATCACTAAGATCATATTGTCCCATCATAAAGGCACCAACAGCAATGCCACTTAAAAGCGCTGTTAATGGCTCTCTAGTTAACCAAGCAAGTAGTATAGTGATAAAGGCTGGCAACAACGACCATAAGCCATAATGATAACCAGAATTAACTTGAGTTGCTTCAACAAAATAATTCACATATAAAGCAGAGCATACGCCAAAAACCAGTACGATAAACGCGAGAGAGTTATTATTATAGCTCCGATTACCTGATAAAAAATTAAGCTTCATTAATCACTCGTTGATAAACACAAAAGTCCAAGTCATAAACATTCTTATTATCACTTACACGTAATTCACTACTCATTTTCTGCCAACTGCCATCATCAAAATGAGGAAACTTAGTATCACCGTCAATAGCTGCTTTTATGTGAGTAACATATAAGCGATCGGCATTAGGTAAACAGTGCTTGTAGATAGCGCCACCACCTATCACCATCACTTCTTCAACGGCATCACTTCCATCTGAGCCATCAACTAAAGCTAATGCTTGCTCTACTGAAATCACAGTATCAATATCCTTTGCGCTATAATTCGCATCACGTGAAATAACAATATTACGACGCCCCGGCAATGCTCTACCAATCGACTCATAGGTTTTTCTGCCCATAATAATAGGTTTACCTAAAGTCACTTTTTTAAAGTAAGCCAAATCAGCAGGTAAATGCCATGGCATATCGTTATCTTTGCCAATGATATTATTATCGGCAGTGGCAACTATCATAGATAAAATGGTCATTCAGTGTTCCTAAGTATTGATACCAAGTTGATATCAGTTTTCAAGTAACAAAAAGGCAGTAATTCACTCCCTTTTATAGAGAATAAATCACTGCCTTATATCAATAAAGTAAAATAAATAATAATAACTTATGGACGATACTCTACTTCTACATCGTAGTCGTCTTCGTTCCAATCATCATCGTCTAAGTCGTCATCTAAGCCATCAGCAGCCATAGCGTCTTCATGGTAGCTATCCCATTTAAACTCAACGGTTTTACCATCAATAACTTCTTCCTCTTCAGGTGGAAGTTGTTCGATAAAGGTCATTACTTTTTGGGTTAATTCTTGTGTACCCATTTTGTTAGCAGCAGAAATACTATGTACTTCACCTTGCCAATCAAGACCCTCTAAAATACGACTAGTGATTTCTTGTGCTTCTTCTTCCAGCACTAAATCTAGCTTGTTAAAAACAACCCAACGCGGTTTACCCGCTAATTTTTCATTGTGCTGCTCTAGCTCACTAATAATAGTCTTAGCATTTTCCAATGGATCTGAGCCATCTACAGGCAAAATATCAATAACATGCAATAAGATACGACAACGTTCAAGATGCTTTAAGAACTGAGTACCTAAGCCTGCACCATCTGCCGCACCTTCAATAATGCCAGGAATATCAGCAATAACAAAACTACGCTGTGTATCTAAACGCACTACACCTAAATTTGGCACTAGTGTAGTAAATGGGTAATCAGCAACTTTTGGTTTTGCTGCAGAAACACTACGAATTAGCGTAGACTTTCCTGCATTAGGTAAACCAAGTAAGCCCACCTCAGCAAGTAGTAATAATTCTAATTTAAGGTTACGAATTTCACCTGGTGTGCCATCCGTTTTTTGACGAGGCGTACGGTTAGTACTACTTTTAAAGCGTAAGTTACCTAAGCCATGCCAACCGCCTTTAGCAACTAGCAACTTTTGATCTTTATGAGTTAAATCACCCAATTGTTCGCCCGTATCAACATCAACAACGCGTGTGCCAACTGGTACTTTCAATACGAGATCGTCAGAGCCTCTA
>Ga0209081_1001673_pt1 | contig 13213 bp, 9 predicted proteins | sample GOMGulsemesocosm_4_FD_184636 | JGI IMG/M metagenome (GOLD analysis project Ga0209081, IMG submission 184636) | Methane-oxidizing microbial communities from mesocosms in the Gulf of Mexico - GOM15B Gulf of Mexico (SPAdes) (version 2) | ecosystem: Environmental > Aquatic > Marine > Cold seeps... | reverse complement strand
GGTGATATTTACCCTGTTAACCCCAATCGCGATGAAATTCAGGGGCTAAAATGTTACTCCGATATATCATTAATTTCTGGGCATGTTGATTTAGCCATCTTGGCTATTGCTTCTACTGCAGTTGCCGCCGCGGTTAAAGCATGTGGTGAAAAAGGTGTGAAGGTTATTGTACTTTTTTCAGCAGGGTTCTCTGAAGTTGGAGAATCTGGCGATGCGATGCAAGTTGAAATTGATGCGATTGCACGTAGTTATGGTATTAGAGTTTTAGGCCCAAATTGTCTAGGTTTATATAATGGTGATAACGGTAACTGCCCAACATTTACGTCAGGTCTTGAAGGTGGTTTCCCCCGTGCAGGTCGTGTAGGTTTAATTACCCAGTCTGGTGCTTATGGTACTCATTTATTAACCATGTCTAAATCGCGTCGACTAGGCGTTACCAAATGGATTTCAACCGGTAATGAATCCGATGTCACCGTTGCTGAGTGTTTGGAGTACATGATTGATTCTGATAGCGTTGATGTTGTCGGTTGCTATATGGAAGGGGTTAAAAATCCTGAGATTCTTATCCGTGCTCTAAAGAAAGCGCGTGCAGCAGGCAAGGCCGTTACGATTATGAAAGTGGGTGTGTCAGAAGTTGGTTCAGAGGCTGTCCAGTCTCATACCGCTTCATTAACGGGTTCTGATGCTAGTTTTCAAGCATTAATTGACCAGTATGGTGCCTTGCGTGCCTATACCACAGAGCAAATGTTCGACATTCTTTATGCAGTAAGTCTTTCGCCTCGTGCAACGGGAAAAACACTGGGTGTTTTGACTGTTTCTGGTGGGGCGGGTGTATTAATGGCTGATGCTGCTGAAGAGTTAGGCTTAACGTTACCTGCAATGCCAGAGGAAACTCAAGCACGGTTAATGGAACGTAACCCTTTAGGCGCGCCACGTAACCCGGTAGATGTTACTGCAAATGCGTTGAATGACTTCCCGCTAGTGTCAGAAGCTCTTGACGCGATGTGTAACGAAGGGGGCTATGACTTATTAATTGCCTTTTTCACCTCGTTGATTGGTTCACCGGTGCACGGCGAGAAATTATTAAAAGTGTTTAGTGATGGAATAAAGGAGCAGGGCAAGCCTTTTGCTTTGATTGGGCAAGCACCGATTGAAATTCTAGAAAAATACGAAGCGGCTGGCATTATGGTGTTTGAAGACCCTTCGCGTGCGGTTGCTGCATTGTCAGCACTGGCTAAGTTTAACGAGTCATTTAACCAAGCAAATATCGATGAAGGCGAGTTGCCTAATATTGGTGATATTAAGCTACCGACAGAAAAAATTGCGGAAGATGAAGCTAAGGCTTTAATGTCTAAAACGGGTATTCATGTGCCAGCAGAAGAGGTTGTTGATACTGCGAAGCAAGCTGCCGAAGCCGCTACTAAAATGGGCTTTCCAGTGGTTATCAAAATTGTTTCTGCGGATATTCCACATAAGTCGGAAGCCGGTGGAGTTGCTTTAAATTTAGCTGATGCCACTGCCGTAGAGTCTGCCGCAACAGTTATGTTGAAAACGGTTAAAGAACGCGAGCCAGATGCAAAAGTTGACGGGTTATTGGTTGCACCGATGATCGGTGACGGCGTTGACCTAATTGTCGGTACACAACGTGACCCAGTGATGGGGCCAGTTGTTATGGTTGGCTTAGGGGGTATTTATACTGAGATATTGAAAGATGTTGCCGTTTCGCTGGCACCTATTACACCGAAAAGAGCACTCTCATTGATTGAATCATTACGGGGTGTAGCCTTGCTTAAAGGTGTCCGTGGTCAAGAACCTGTGGATATTAATGCCGTTGCAGATGCGGTTAGTCGTTTATCAGTATTAGCAGTACAAAATATTGAAACCATTGAAAGTATCGAAATTAACCCATTACGAGCAATGCCTGATGGAGTTATCGCATTAGATGCTTTAATTCTTGCTGGCGAACAAGCTGAATAGTAAAAATAAAGGGCGTTATTTATACGTCTAAATAATATAAAGGAGACCTTTTTACGGAAGAATATTTCGTTTCTAGGCAAGGCAAAAATGCACGGAAAGAGGGAGTTTACTGTAGTAAATGACCGATTGAGCACATTTTTAACGACGCATAGGAGCGAAAGAGCTTTCGTACAAAGGTCTTGTGAAAATTTTAAGGAGAGTAACAATGCAACACCCAGACTATGCTGTACCCGCATTATATATTGACGGTGAATGGATAACAGAAACACCACGTAAAGGCGATGTATGGAACCCTGCAACGGGTGAAGTTTTAGCCAGTTTTCCATTTGCTGACGCTGATCAAATTGATCGCGCACTAGAGTCATCCGCTGCGGCGTTTGAACTGTGGAGAAAAACCTCACATCAAGAGCGTATTGATATCATGCATCGTGCGGCTGACATTATTCGCAAAAATGCGGAGCAAACAGCACGTCATCTAACGCTTGAGTTGGGTAAACCTTTAGTCGATTCAAAGGCTGAAGTTGAGAACTGTGCAACGCTACTTGAGTGGTTTGCTCATGCAGCTGCAAAACATGATGATCGTACTTTAGATGAGATGAAAGGCTTTACTCATAGAACTGTACGTAAAGAACCTATTGGACCAGTTGTGGCGTTTGCCTCGTGGAATTTTCCGGCATCATTAGCTACTCGTAAAATGGCAGCGGCTATTGCGGTGGGTTGTACGGTTATCGTTAAGCCAGCTAAGGAAACACCTGCGTCTTTTATGGCAGTTGTGCATGCCTTGGATGAAGCCGGTTTACCTAATGGCGTGGTTAACTTATTAATGGGTGATTCATCAGAAATTAGTAAAAAATTAATCGCATCACCAATTATTAAGAAAGTTTCATTTACAGGTTCTACGCCCGTTGGTCAGCAGTTGGCGGCGATGGCGGGTGAGCAAGCTAAACCATGTGTTATGGAACTAGGTGGTCATGCTCCGGTATTAATCTTTAAAGATGCGGCTATTGAAAAAGTTATTGATTTAGCGGTCGCTACAAAAAGTCGTAACTCTGGTCAAGTGTGTATTTCACCGACCCGCTTCTTTATTGAAGAAGAGGTTTATGACCAATTTACCGATGGTTTTGTTAAAGCCTACGGATCACTTCGCGTTGGCGACGGGCTTGAACCAGAAACACAAATGGGACCGTTAGCTAACTCACGTCGTGTGAGTGATATTGATGAACTTGTGCAAGATGCGATTAAACATGGCGCACGTTTATTAGCCGGTGGAAAAAGAATAGACCGTCCAGGTAACTTCTATGCTCCAACAGTATTGGCTGATGTGCCTGATTCTGCGCGAATTATGCAAGAAGAACCCTTTGGTCCAGTCGCTATTATGAATCGTTTTAGTGGCTATGATGATGCGATTGAAAAAGCCAATAATACTGATTTTGCTCTAGCATCGTATGCATTTACCGGCTCACAAGAAACAGCCGATCGTTTAGCAGATGACTTGGACTCTGGTAAAGTTGGAATCAATGGTTTCCCCGTTGTTTTCTTGGATTCACCATTAGGTGGACGAAGAATGTCTGGCTACGGGAGCGAAGGGGGCTATGAAGGTCTAGATGCCTATAGAATTGTTAAATTTGTTAGTCAAAGTGAAATTTAAAAAAGGAAATTAACATGCGTTGTCAAACTTTAAATGAATTTGGTGGGGATGTCGTTGCTGAGGAGCGCGCAGACCTAGAAGTAACGGGAACAGAAGTACTCTTAAAAGTGACTGCGAATGGTGTTTGTCATAGTGACTTACATATTCGTGAAGGTTGTTACAACCTAGGACACGGGCAAACTCTGAGCTTTGCTGATCGTGGTATGAAGCTTCCTTTAGTGATGGGGCATGAACCAGCTGGAATGGTTGTTGCAACAGGGCCAGATTCAGAAGAACTCGATAAAACGAAAAACTTTGTTATCTTCCCGTGGCAAGGTTGCATGGAGTGTCACCAGTGCGAAAGTGGTTTAGAAAACTATTGCTCAGCTCCTCGATATACCGGCTTGCAAGTTGATGGCGGCTATTCAGATTATATTAAAATACCGCATGCGCGCTACTTGCTTGATATTGGCGATATGGAGCCTAGTATTGCAGCACCCTTGGCGTGTTCAGGTTTAACAACGTTTTCAGCCCTTAAAAAAGTTGAAGACACCTTAACGAAAGCACCTGTTGTTATTATTGGTGTTGGCGGGCTTGGTTTAATGTGTGTTGGTCTTGTTAAAGCAATGGGCGGTTTACCTCCGGTTGTGGTGGATATTGACCCAGCAAAACGTGAAGCTGCGCTTAAAGCAGGCGCTAGTGCTGCAATTGATGGTTTGGCTGACGATGCCGTTGCTCAAGTACAAGCCGCTGTTGGTGGCCCAGCTCTTGCTGTTATCGACTTGGTAGGGGCTGAAAGCACAGCAACCCTCGGTTTTGATGTGGTTGGTAAAGGATGTAAATTAGTGATTGTTGGTTTATTTGGTGGCGCTGCTCCTTGGGCTTTGCCGCTTATTCCAGTAAAAGCGATTACCATTATGGGTAGTTATGCAGGTAGCTTAAGTGAGTTTAAAGAACTGGTTGAGCTGGCTAAGAAAGGCTTAGTACCAGCATTACCAACCAAAACGTATCCGCTAGAAGCCGTTAATGATATTTTAAATGATCTTGAAGCGGGTAAAATTATTGGTCGAGCTGTATTAACGCCTTAGTTTAACGTTAATCGTTTAAAGGAGGCTAGGGTGGTGAATTCATTCTGGCCTTTTTTATGCATTTAAATGATAAAAATGAACAATCGTTTGCTTATTAAGGCTTAAACCTTGCTTTAGTTAGCAAATGATCCTTTAATAAAGGCGTCTCTAAGCCACGTATTAGTCAATAATACGTGGCTTAATTTTTTTGGAGGCATAAATTATTATGTTCTCAAGCAACAAGGAAAGAAAATAGAATGAGTTGTGCAAATAATGTAGCTTCAAGTGAGAAGCTTCAAAAAATAGTTGATTTATTATCCAGTGAAGATGCAGTCAGTGACCTTCTAGGTATGACCGTTGAAGAAGTTAGACCCGGTTATAGTCGTTTATCGATGGTTGTACGGAAAGATATGGCCAATGGCCATGCTACCTGCCATGGTGGAATGACATTTAGTTTAGCGGATAGTGCATTTGGCTATGCGTGTAACACGCACAATAAAGTGACCTTTGGTGCTGCCTGCTCTATTGATTATGTAAACCCCGCACATGTTGGTGATGTTTTAACGGCTGAATGTAATGAAGTTTTTTTGCAGGGGCGCTCAGGTATTTACGATGTGGTCGTCAAGAACCAAGATGGTTTAGTCGTCGTTTTATTTAAAGGAAATAGCCGCAGTCGGAACGAATTGTTGGTGAGTTGATACCTTGAGTTAATTATTTTATAAGCCAAAATAACTTGACCTAACGAACGTATGTTATAAAGTTGAACGCGAGGAGTTCAAATAAGCGTTAAAACATATTAATAATTAGGGATGGCAAGCAATGGCACAAAGAGAGGTTACCGCTGAGTTAGATCAGCACTATAAGGATATGGGTGTATGGGGTGACGATACCTTGTATCAATTATTTGAAGCATCAGCTAAAAAACACCCCAATAAAGTCGCTACAACCGATGCGAGGTATTCACGGACATACAGTGAGTATTTGGAAGATATACAACGATGTGCTTGGTTTCTACATAAAAAAGGTGTTGTTGCTGGTGACTTAGTGGGTATTCAAGTACCTAACTGGAATGAACTAGCAATGGTTCATTTGGCTTGTAATCTGATAGGGGCTGTCTTTTTACCGATGCATGCTGATTGGCGTGAAAAAGAAATCGGTCACCTTTTATCGGTTACTCAAACAAAAGTTGTTTTCGTGCCTAAATTATTTAGAGACTTTGATTACCCTTCAATGGTGAATGGTCTTAAAGACTCTCTGGCTAATTTGAATCATGTGGTGGTTATTGATAGAGACGGTGAATATACCCAAGCTATTGATGATAAAGTTGAATTCGATAAGTTGTACCAGCAGTGGCAAAAACGTTCACCTAATGAACCTACTAATATTATGGTCTCATCAGGTACAACGTCATTACCTAAGCCCAGTTTATGGAGTGATAACAACCAAATTGCTTTGCTACTTAAGCAATATTTGCCGCAGATGAAAGTAACAGCGGATGACCATGCGGTTACCTTAGCACCAGCATCGACTGGGGCAACGGGTTATGTATTTCCTATTTTGTTACCACTGCTTATTGGTGGTTCTTGTTCTTTACTAGAACGGTGGAGCGGTGCAGATGAAGCATTAGAATTTATTGAGCAGTCGAATGCGACATACGCGGTTGCTGTTCCAGCACAGATGACGATGTTAGTTGCATCGCCAAAGGTATTTAAAACAAAATTTGATAAATTAACGCGCTTTGGTAATGCAGGTGCTCCTTTGCCAATGGAAACGGCCCTGAAAATTGAAGAATTGATGAGTTGTAAAATTCATACGATTTATGGTGCTACTGATGGCGGAGTTCCTGTTGGAACGTTATTAGATGATCCAGATGAAAAAAGACTGGGTACAGCGGGTGTTGTAATGCCAGGGGAAGAAATTAGGCTAGTTGATGATAACTACGATGATGTGTCTGAAGGTGCTCGTGGGGAAGTTCTTATGCGCGGTGCTAATAAATCCTATGGATACCTTAACTCACCGGAAGATAATGCTGCTGCATGGATTGGCGATGGTTGGTACGCTACGGGTGATTTAGGAGAGGTAGACCCAGGTAATTATTTACGTATTGTGGGCAGAAAGAAAGACATGATTATTCGTGGTGGACAAAATATTAGTCCGCTAGAAGTTGAGGAGATACTTCTTGAGCATGCTTCAATTGCTGATATAGCCATTGCGGCTATGCCTGATAAAATATTGGGTGAACGTGCTTGTGCTTTTGTAGTGCTTAAAGAAGGGCAGAGTTTGTCATTTGATGAGATGATTACATTTTTAAGTGGTAAACAAATGGCTAAATATAAACTACCAGAGCGTTTAGAAATAAGGGCTTCTTTTCCAACATCTGCTGGAGGTAAAACTCAAAAAGGTGTGTTAACAGAAGAAGTAACTAAACAGCTTCAAGTAGAAGCGACAGCTTAGTTTTAGCGCTGTGCTGTTAACTGAATTGAGTTAACAGCAAGGCATAAAAAAGCCGATCAACCTATAGCTTGATCGGCTTTTCTCGTTAATAGAGTTTAAACTTTAGCGATGTTAGTCACTTTAAGTGTCGTAAACTCTAATAGACCTTCTTTACCCCACTCAACACCTAAGCCCGATTGCTTGGTTGGGCCGAAAGGAATATGTGGGCCGAATACAGTATGTTGGTTAATCCAAACGGTACCTGTATCAAGCTGGTCTGCAATACCTTGTGCTTTTTCAATATCGTTAGACCAAACTGATCCACCTAGACCAAACTGAGAGCTGTTTGCAGATGTAATAGCTTCTTCAATCGTTCCAAACTTAATAATAGGTAAGACTGGGCCAAATGGTTCTTCATCCACTAAAGGTGAGCCATCTTTAATATCTTTAACAACCGTTAATGGAATAAAGTAGCCAGGCTTATCAGGAATATCACCACCAGCAATAATAACACCGTCACGACGACCGTCTTCAATGTAGCCTTTTACAATTTCAAATTGTGCTTTATTTTGTACTGGACCAAATTGTGATTTGCTATCCATGCCATCACCAACAACGGCTGCATTGGCTAGTTTAGCCACTTCACTACAAACTTCATCATAAACACCTTCTTGTACATACAGACGTTTTAGCGCAACACAAACTTGTCCACTATTGATAAAGGCAGCACCAAAAATACGTTCGGCAATGGCTTTAGGCTCAACATCATCTAATACGATAGCGGCATCATTTCCACCGAGTTCAAGCGTTAAGCGCTTCAGCGTACTAGCAGAGCTTTCCATGATTTTTCTACCGGTAGGAGAAGAACCGGTAAATGAAACTTTAGCAATACCGGGGTGTTTAGTGATTTTTGCACCTAGTTCGCCGTCATCAGCCAGTATATTAACTAAACCAGCAGGAACGATATCTTTGATTAAATCACCTAGGATTGCACTACTAATAGGTGTTGTTTGTGCTGGCTTTAAGATAATACTGTTGCCTGTTAGTAAAGCAGGGCCAAGTTTATAAACAGAAATTAAAAATGGGAAGTTCCAAGGCATTATGCCTGCAACAACACCTAATGGAACATGGCGTGTTTCAACACGTTGTTCATCGTTATCAATGAGAACCTCGGGGTCAACGCTCATGGAGGCAAAGTGGTTATTAAATGCCAATGCAAAGTCGACTTCTGTACGTGCAAACTCAAGCGTTTTTCCTTGCTCTAGAGTGAGTGCATTGGCAATCATTTCTTTGTTTTCAAGAATAACGTCGGAAATTTTCTTTAGAAGATTTTGGCGCTCTTCAATACTCGTACGTCTAAAAGATTCGAAGGCTTTTTGTGCGGCACTAATGGCAAATTCAAGCTCTTTTTCCCCAGCTTTTGTCACTGTTGCAAATACTTCCTCAGTAGCAGGGTTAATGACACCAACAGTGTTAGTGGTTTCAATAAGCTTACCATCGATAAGTAATGGATAGTTCTTCATGCAGTTCTCTCCCGGGACTGTTATTTTTATATAAGCCGCAGAATTTAACATATAAAAAAAATCTTGCAAAGAGTATAATCAAGAGTTTGAATCTACAGCGTTTAAGTGTGACTCTTCATGGGGTGCTCGTTAAACGAACTCCTAACTTTGTTAAAAGGTACTCATGGTCAGCAAGAAAGCACCCACTAAAACTAACCGCTCAGATAATCGCAAACCCGAAATTTTAGATACAGCGGCAAAACTTTTTAGTGAAAAGGGTTACCATGCGGTGTCTATGCGAGATATTGCAAAAACAACAGGTATGTTGCCAGGGTCGTTGTACTACCACTTTTCATCTAAAGAAAATTTATTATTTTCAGTCTACGAGCGTGGTGTTAGCGTGATCGCCGCCAAAGTAGATGCTGCTACGGCTTCTCAAGAAGAACCATGGGATAAATTAGCGGCAGCATGTTCTACTCATCTGGAAGAGTTGTTAGGTGATAATGCGTATGCTCAAGTTGTTACCCGTATTTTGCCGCAAGATGTAGAAAGTATTCGAGAAGAGTTAGGTGAATTAAGGGATGGATATGAAAACCGCTTTAAAGAGCTGATTTCTACGCTTGGCTTAGATGAAGGTGTTGATCAAATGTATATGCGTCTTTTATTACTGGGAGCTTTAAACTCAACACTTTCTTGGTATAACAAAAAATCAGGTAGTCCAACGGCTATTTCAGAAGAGCTGATTAAAATTGTTGGACAAAAAATTAAGAATTAGGTTTTCATTCTTAGTTAAAATAATTAATAGTTCCTAGAATATTCTTGAGAGCGGTTTTGTTGTAATGGATCAGCTAATAGAGCGCTACGAACATTATCTGGAACACTAACTGACTGGTGTTTAACAGCATCAAAAAATACATTAGTACTTTTTGATGCTGCAATACAGGTATCCCCTAAAAAAGCGCTATAACCGCTGGTAATGGACTTGTTACCAATGCGGACAAGGCGTGCGCCGACATCTATAATTCCTGGGTAGTACGCTTCTTTAATATAGTCAATGGTTACGCTAGCCAATACAAAATCGATATTTGGGTTTGTCTTGGTATCAAGCAAACCGCCTAAAAACATAGTTCTAGCAGCTTCTATATAAGCGGCATAAGCAACATTATTAATATGTCCAAGTGGGTCTTGATCCGAAAAACGAATGCTAACAGCAGTCCAGAAGCGGTAACTATCACGGCTTTTAGGGTCGTAATTGGCAAGTTCTGAATTATTCATATCGATTCCTTTCTTGACGTTGGCTAGGCTTAAGCCAGCAAAAATGTTTGTGTTCCAAACGCTTTGAGTCGTTTTGTATTTTCACCATGAACTTCTATTTTGCTGAACATTAAGCCATTGCTCTTGCTAATACAATGGCTGGTTGTTAGAAGTGCTTCATCGAAGGTGGGCTCACAAAAGCTGATCTTAAAATCAACCGTTGCTCCGCCTTTTGCTGTGCTTTCAGAGATAACGGGGCCGAGCACACCAGCCGTGTCAGCCATATGTAAAATAACCCCGTTGGAAATTTGTCCACGGAAATCTTTGTAACGCTCATCCAATGGCATGCGTAATTGTGTAATTAGAGGTTTTAGGTGGGTTATTTCAAGCCCTGAGCGTTCCATCAAGGTTTTCCCAAAACGTTCATCGGTCATTGGATGGTTGTCATCACTAGGGAGCAATAAAGGAGAGGGTGCTTGATAGTGCCCTGTTTTGCTATTAGCTTGAGCGCCTTGATTGATTCTGAAACATAGCTGTGCGTTAGCGATTAAACGATTTTGCTCATCTTTAATATCAGCGTTAATAAAGGCAAAGCGCCGTGCTTTACGTGAAAAGCGCGCTGATATGGTAATTGTTTGGTCGCGAGTGCTGCCAATATAGCTAATTTGTTGATCTAATAATTCAGCTTCAACCGGTTCAATATCATAAGTTTCGGCAGCGAGCAATAAAGCCGCATCATGCATGCAACTTGCAAGTATTCCACCGTGTACAACGCCATTAGGTTGGTTCAATTGAATTTCTTTGTATGGCAACTCTAACACCACTAGCTCTGTAGATAATGATAACGCTTGAATTCCCCAGTGTGTCGCCCAATGGTCGTTTTTATATTGATCTAATAAAGCAGGTTGATTAACGGTCGTTGTGATTTTGGCGGGATGGTTCGGGCTTTGAAAAAATTCAGGCATTTTGGTTTGGGTTCATATTTTAGTGCGGTAAAAAATAACACTTGTTAGAAATAATCGCAAGTCAAGCCAGCATTGAATGAAATAGACAAGTATGTTAGTTTATTTAGAACTAACGATTGTTAGGTTTTTATGGGCGTTGTTGTTAATAAGCTCATAAAGACTCTCATAAATAGACAAAATACGGGAGGGAATCAAGTTGTCAGCGCAAAATCCAATAGTCCTTGTGGAAAAGAAAGAGGCTGTACTTTACATAACAATTAATCGCCCAGAAAAGCGTAATGCACTGGCGCGTGAAGTATTGACATTCATTAAAGATACTTTTAACGCCTATAGTGAAGACCTCAGTATCAAACTGGCTGTCCTAACGGGTGCTGGTGATAAAAGTTTTGCCGCAGGTGGTGATTTGCATGATTTATTTGATGTAAGAACAAACGAACAAACACGTGAAATGTCTGATGAAGCGTTTCAGTGTTTAGAAGCGGTTAGGCAATTTCCATTGCCTGTTATCGCGGTACTTAATGGGGATGCCTTAGGCGGTGGTAGTGAACTTGCTATAGCTTGTGATTTTAGGCTAGCAGCGGAACATGCACGAATTGGTTTTATTCAAGGTAAGTTGAACATTACGAGTGCATGGGGCGGTGGCCCGGACTTGGTGAATTTAGTGGGTGCTAGGCAAGCGCTACGCCTGTTTGCAACAAGTAAAGTTGTTAAACCAGAAGAGGCATTAGCGCTGTCATTATTTGATCAAGTTGCTGAAGAAGGACAATCAAATGAACAATTAGTTGAAGCTTTTATTGCTCCAATGATTAGTAAAACCTCTACAGTTTTGCGTGGCTTCAAAGCACTTTCAAAAGCAAAAAGAGATGGTTTGAACCGTGAACAATTGCGTGAAGTTGAAGCAGGCTGGCTGGTAAAAAGCTGGACAGAGCAACCCCATTGGGACGCGGTCGATAAGTTTATGAATTCAAGGAAAGCAAAATGAGTGAAGAAAAGAAGTTTAAACGAGAAGGCGGTGGTTTCGTAGGCAATCCGCCAATACCTACGCCAACAACATCGTCTGGCTTAGAAGTTCCTAAGGTATTAACCCAGCAAAAAAATACTGAGGAAGCGCCATTACCGGGCGAATACCCCTTTACTCGTGGGATTTTTGCAGATGGTTATCGTGGGCGTTTATGGACATTTAGACAATACTCGGGCTTTGGCTCAGCCGAAGATACTAATAAACGCTTTAAATGGTTACTAGACCAAGGCCAAACTGGTTTATCGGTTGCTTTGGATTTACCAACACAATGTGGTTATGACCCTATTCACCCGGTAGCTGCACCTGAAGTCGGTAAAGTTGGAGTATCTATTTCTAACTTATCTGAAATGGAAGTGTTGTTTGAGGGGATTGATTTAAGTAGCATTTCAACCTCATTTACCATTAATGGGACTGCCGCTATTATCTACGCCATGTACCTTGCATGTGCAGATAAGCTTGGCGTACCGCGTGCTAAATTAACAGGTACGATTCAGAACGATATTCTTAAAGAATATGTAGCAAGGGGCACATGGATTTTTCCAGTAAAACCTTCTATGCGACTAACCTCCGATGTGCTTATTTTTGCAGGTGAGCAATCACCGCGTTTTAATGCCATTAGTGTGGCAGGTGCGCATGTTCGAGATGCCGGCTCTACCGCAGTTGAAGAACTAGGTTATACCTTAGCAAACGGTTTGGCTTATGTAGAAGAGTTGAAGCAACGGGGTGGCGATATCGAAAAATTAGCTCAACGCTTGAGTTTCTTCTTCTACGTTCATATGGATTTTTTCGAAGAGATTTGTAAGTTTAGAGCGGCGCGTCGAGTATGGGCTAAATTACTTAAAGATCGTTTCGGTATTACCAATGAAAAATCATTGCGTTTACGTTTTGGTGTTGTTTGCGGTGGTTCATCTTTAGTGGCTCCACAACCACAAAACAATATTGTTCGAGTTGCCGTGGAAACCATGGCGGCTGTTCTAGGTGGTGCGCAATCTATTTTCACCTGCGCCTATGATGAAGCCTTTCAAATCCCAACTGAACGTAGTGCTGAAATTGCCTTGCGTACACAACAAATTATTGCCTTTGAAAGTGGTATCAGTAAAACGGTTGATCCATTAGGTGGCAGTCATTATGTTGAAAACCTAACTGATGAAATGGAAGCCGAAGCGCTTAAAGTTTTGGATGAAATTGATGAGTATGGCGGTGTTATTAAAGCGATTGAAGAAGGTTATATTCAAGGGAAAATAGCCACACGTGCACTAGAAAGAAAGAAAAAAATTGATTCGGGTGAAACCGTTGTTGTCGGACAAAATTGGTTTAGACGTGAAAACCAAAAGAATGAGCATGGTGAAACATTTAGTTTAGATCCT
>Ga0209081_1001670_pt1 | contig 13215 bp, 13 predicted proteins | sample GOMGulsemesocosm_4_FD_184636 | JGI IMG/M metagenome (GOLD analysis project Ga0209081, IMG submission 184636) | Methane-oxidizing microbial communities from mesocosms in the Gulf of Mexico - GOM15B Gulf of Mexico (SPAdes) (version 2) | ecosystem: Environmental > Aquatic > Marine > Cold seeps... | reverse complement strand
CAAGCCAACCATCAAAACATCACTTGGCTGCTCTTTAAATAGCAACCAAACCATCATAGATCGAGTATAAGCAGAATGTAATTCATTCGGCGCACTCATCAGCATACTACTTTGCCTTGGACTCGTACCAAAGTGCAAAGCACGCACACCCGCTGTCTCGACGATTTCAATAACACCTTGTTCATCATATTCTTGATAAACAAGTAAACCTTCATATTTGCACATAAACAGATGAAAAATAAAACAAAAAGAGAAGCTGGGCATGCCATACCAAGCAGTAGACTCGTCATTAGCGACTAAGTCGTATTTAGATTTTAAGCTTGATATTAGAGAAAAAAGAACGGATCACTCAGCCTATTTTAACCTACACTTGCCGAGTGATGTTTTTTTGAATTTCAGCACCTAGAAGCGAGAAAGAATATCACTCACTTCTAGACAGCTGATAAGGAAAGGGTTTTAACTTGTTTTACACAAAAGGATTAGTTAATACGATAGTTTCGTTGCGCTCTGGACCGGTAGACAAAATAGCTATTTTCACACCAACCAATTCTTCTAAACGATGAATATAAGCTACTGCGTTAGCCGGTAGTTTATCTAATTCAGTAATCCCTTTGGTGATTTCTGACCAACCAGGCATGTATTCAATTACCGGCACACAGGCTTCGTAATTTTCAGCACCTAATGGCGCAACACTCACTTCTTTGCCAGCAATATTATACGCAGTGCAAATACCGATTTTATCTAAACCATCTAAGACATCAAGTTTAGTTAAGCACATACCGCTTAATGAATTTAATTTTGCTGATTTACGCATAGAAACCGCATCAAACCAACCTGTACGACGTTTCCTACCTGTCGTCGCACCAAATTCATGACCTTTTACACCTAAATGCTCACCATAAGCATCATCTAATTCAGTAGGGAATGGACCATTACCCACGCGCGTTGAATAAGCTTTAGTAATCCCTAAAACATAATCAATATCTAAAGGGCCAACGCCGGTACCTGTTGCTGCACCACCCGCCGTTGTATTCGATGAAGTTACAAAAGGGTAAGTACCATGGTCAATATCTAATAATGCTCCTTGAGCACCTTCAAATAACAAGTTATCACCATTATCTTGATAGGTATATAACTTTTCAGCTACATCGATCAACATCGGTCTAATTTGCTCAGCTAATTCTAAAGATTCAGCTAGCATGGTATCAAAGTCAATTGCCGGCACTTTATAATATTCAGTTAGCAGAAAGTTGTGATAAGCCGTTAATTCTTTAAGCTTTTCGGTAAACAACTCAATATTTAAAAAATCCCCCGCACGAATGCCACGGCGCGCGACTTTATCCTCATACGCAGGCCCGATTCCACGTCCTGTCGTACCAATTGCTTTTGCACCTTTGGCTTTTTCTCGCGCCTGATCAATCGCCACATGCACCGGCAAAATTAATGCACAAGCCTCACTGATTAATAAGCGAGAACGCACAGGAATACCAGCCGCTTCTAATATTTTAATTTCTTTTAATAAAGCTTCAGGCGATAAAACTACGCCATTACCAATTAAACATTGTACATCTTCACGCAATACGCCCGAGGGAACCAAATGTAAAACTGTCGTTTTGTCACCAATAACCAGCGTATGCCCTGCATTATGTCCACCTTGAAAGCGCACCACAGCCGCCGCTTGATCAGTTAACAAATCAACTAATTTACCTTTTCCTTCATCGCCCCATTGTGTTCCGATGACTACAACATTTTTACCCATAACAGTTCCAGATTAATTTAACGGGACAAGAACCCAGTTCTCATCACTTTTTTCTAATATTTGGTTACAACCCAAATCATGCGTATTGACCTGTTGACCCGATAAGGCCTTGATCACAATACAACCACTTGCACGAAGATCTCGTACTTTTTCATCTAAAGCCAAATCACCTTGCGCTATTGGTGCGAAAACTTTAATAGTATCTTCAGTAGATTTATCCGCTTTAGTTAGTGCTGCCAATATTTTTAAATCCGCACTAAAGCCAGTGGCCGGCCTTGCACGCCCAAAAATTTGACCAATATTATCATAACGGCCACCACGCGCAATTTCCTTGCCCATTTCAGGAACAAAGGCAGAAAAAACCACACCAGTATGATAATGATAACCACGCAATTCAGCCAAATCAAAGCTAATTGTTAGCTCAGGATAATAAGCATGCAATAAATCAGCTAATGCTAATAATTCGGCCAAAGCAGCTTTTACAGTTGCATTAGCTGCCGAAAAAACTGTTTGCGCAGTTGCCAAAATGGATTTGTCACCATTTAATTTAGGCAAGTTCAAAAAGATAGCTCTTAATTCCACAGGAACTGCATAACTCTCCAATAAATCACTAAGTTCGCTATTTGATTTACGCTGTAAAATATCAAATAACTCTAATTCTTGCTCTTCAGTTAGCTGAGCCTGCGCAACTAAACCACGATAAATAGCAACATGACCTAAATCTAGGTGCACATTTTTTAGGCCCGCCATTGCCAACACTTCAAGCATTAACTGCACGACTTCAGCATCACTATCAATACCCGCATGGCCAAACAATTCCGCCCCAATTTGCATTGGGATTCGTGTTTTACCTAAGGCATCGCCTCGGGTATGCAAAGTGGTGCCTACATAACAAAGCCGTGATGGCTGCTGATGATGACTTAAACTATGCGCATCAATTCTCGCCACTTGTGGTGTCATATCAGCACGAATACCAAGCATTTCACCACTTAATTGATCCGTTAGCTTAAATGTTTGCAAGTTCAGGTCGTGTGCCGACCCTGTTAGCAATGAATCCAAGTAATCAATAAAAGGCGGAATCACCTTTTCATAGCCCCAACATTTAAAAACATCCAACAATTGACGACGTAAAACTTCTAAATGCCGTGCATCTTCAGGCAATACTTCTTCAACACCTTCTGGCAATAACCAAGGATCTCTTTGCAACATGATAATTTTCCAATTCACACAAAAACGCCCCGCATAGGCGGAGCGCTTAATTGTTCAATTCAAATAAATACTTAAATTATTTCATTTTTTTGAAATATTTAAAGAAATCAGAGTCTGGCTCTGTCACCATAATATTTGCAGAGTTTTTACCAAAAGTTTCTTTATAAGCAGCCATACTACGATAAAACGAATAAAATTCAATATCTGCACCGTATGCTTTTGCATAAATTTCAGAGGCTTTTGCATCCCCCTGACCTTTAGTTTTTTCTGCATCACGATAAGCATTCGCTAAGATAATTTCTTTCTGCTTATCAGCATCAGCTCGAACACGCTCTGCTGCTTCCGAACCTTGCGATCTAAACTCACGCGCAACACGCGCACGCTCTGCTTCCATACGACTATAAACAGATTGACTCACCTCACTCGGTAAATCAATACGTTTTACTTGTACATCCACAATATCAATACCTAATTTAGCCGCAGCCTCTTTGGTATTAGTAATCAGTGCTTCACGTACAGCACTACGATCAGTTGATACCAACTGCTTAATATCACGCTTACTAAATTCACTACGAAATGCATCTTTAATGACTTGGTCTAAACGCACATTCGCTTGATAAGCATCACCCGCCACAGAGGTATAGAAAGTTGTGACATCACTAATACGCCATTTTACAAACGAATCAACGATCACATTTTTCTTTTCAGCCGTTAAAAATCGCTCTGGCGCAGTATCTAAAGTCAAAATACGCGCATCAAATTTCTTAATATTATTGATAAAAGGAATTTTGAAATGTAAGCCCGGCTGATAATCAGATGCAACAATTTCACCAAACTTAAATTTAATTGCTTTTTCAGTTTCAGAAACAGTAAAAACAGACATCATACCGACTGTTAATAAAGCACCAATACCCACTAAAATTTTATTTTGTGACATTTTAGCGCCCTCTCTGTGTACGTCCACGCGTTGATGGTCGCGCCGTGTTAGTTGTAGTATATGTCTGCGTCGCTGATGGTGCCCTTTGCACGTAACCATCGCTCATCTTAGCTTGCGACTTAGCAGCTAGCTTATCTAAAGGCAAATACATTAAGTTATTCCCCCCCTTAACATCGACCATCACTGTATCGGTACCGCTCATCACTGATTCCATCGTATCTAAATAAATACGTTTACGAGTCACTTCTGGCGCTTTTTTATACTCAGTCAAAATCTGCTTAAAACGACTCACGTCCCCTTCTGCAGCCGAAATAATACGTGATTTATAACCTTCTGACTCTTGCGTTAACCTTGCTGCAGCACCACGCGCCTTAGGCACAACATCATTGGCGTAAGCTTCTGCTTCATTAATTAATCGCTGCTTATCTTCACGTGCTTTAATAGCATCTTCAAACGCATTCTGTACTTGCTCAGGTGGCTGAGCATCCTGCAAATTGACACTAGTAATGACAACACCTGATTCATAAGAATCCATAACTTGCTGAATTTCAGTCTTAATATCAGCAACAATCTGACTGCGCCCCTCAGTCAGAACAAAGTCCATGGTATTACCACCAATGACACCGCGCTCCGCACTTTCTGTCACTTGCTTTAAAGTTGCTGTCTGGTTCAGGATATTAAATAAATACTTTTTAGCATCATTAACTTGATACTGAACAGCTAAACGCACATCAACTATATTTTCATCTTTAGTTAACATTAGCGCTTCTTTAGCAACCGAACCTTGGCCAGAAGTACTACGACCACCGCCTGAACGATACCCAACCTCTAAAAACCGTTGCTTAGAAACATTAACAATCTCTACGGTTTCAATAGGTGAAGGTAAGCGCCAGTTCAAACCCGGTTGTGTTGTGGCAATATACTTACCAAAACGCATTTCAACGCCACGATTTCCTTCATCAACGACATAAAATCCACTAGCGCTCCAAAGAACAACAGCACCGAGCGCTAAAAATCCAAGACCTTTTAGGGAAGGAGGTGACGCTTCATTATTACCACTACCGCCACCCTTATTGCCGCCAAATAAGCCACCTAATTTATCTTGCAGCGAACGAATCGCCTCATCTAAATCAGGAGGGCCATTGTCCTCGTTGCGACCACTCCAAGGGTCTTTCTTCTTATCATCACCGCCTGGTTCATTCCAAGACATTCGCTAACTCCACCTTTGTACAGCAAAAAAATTAATGAGAATTTATAAAATATGTAATTCTTATGATTTTACTTGGTAATTACCCTAAAAAATACATAATTACACAATTTCTTCTATTTCAACTTCTCGTAAAACACCTAAATACTGCCGATCAATTTCCACCAATAAATCCCAGCCACCTTCTTCGGTGCAATCTTCTTGCAAAATATGGGCTACTGAGAATAATTGCGAACGCACACCACCTTGACTAGGTAACAAATGGCATAACCTTCTTACTCTTGTTGCAGAAAATATTTCCGCTAAGGCTTGTAAAAGCAAATCCATTCCAGCCCCTGTTTGCGCTGACAACCACACTCGCACAGGCTTACCTTGATCATTTCTATCTATTCGCGGGGCAAAATCATCTAATAAATCAATTTTATTGAAGACTTCTAACTGAGGACTTTTATCCGCGCCTATATCCTTCAAAACACTATTTACTTCATAAATCGTTTCATTACGATACTCATCATTCGCATCAATCACATGCAACAATAAGTCAGCATCTGTTGCTTCTTGTAATGTAGATTTAAATGCTGCGACTAATTCATGCGGCAGATGACGAATAAAGCCTACTGTATCGGCTAAAACAATCTCTGAATTGTTCGCTAATCGACAACGACGCATAGTGGGATCTAACGTAGCAAACAACTGGTTTGCTACGTAAATATCTGCACCGGTTAAGCGATTAAATAAAGTCGACTTACCTGCATTAGTATAACCAACCAAAGACACACCAGGAGTATCAGAGCGTTTACGCCTAACTCGCCCTTGATGGCGTTGCTTGACTACTTTCTCTAAACGACTTTCGACTAACTTAATTCGCTGACTGACTAGGCGACGGTCAGACTCTAATTGAGTTTCACCTGTTCCGCGCATACCAATCCCGCCTTTCTGACGATCTAAATGCGACCAACCTCCAGTTAAACGCGAAGAAAGATGATTTAACTGCGCCAACTCTACTTGCAACTTACCATCATAGGTCTTTGCTCTTAAAGCAAAGATATCCAGAATAAGACCATTACGGTCAACCACCCTAAACTCTAATTCGGCTTCTAAGTTACGCTCTTGACTAGGCGTTAAAACATGATTAAACAGCACAAGATCTGCTTCTGTTTCTTCTATTACCGCCCTTAATTCCTCCAATTTCCCAGAACCTATAAAATAGCCAGGATCTGGGTGGCGCCTAGAACCAGTAAGAACATGCACAACTTCAGCTCCTGCAGAACTTGCCAATTCTTTTAATTCATTTAAATCTTCTTGTCCGTCATGCAAAGTAATGTGTACTAGGACGGCTCTTTCTCCGGACTCAGGACGATCAAACAATAGCGATCTCCTTAGCCGATACTTTTAACTCACTCAATGTCGTTCTCTTTATTAATCATAGTGACTGGTTTTCCGGGCACAATAGTAGAAATTGCATGTTTATACACCATCTGTGACATTGTATTTTTTAGCATAATGACATATTGATCAAATGAATCAACACGGCCTTGCAACTTAATACCATTAACTAAAAAAATTGATACCGGCGTGTGCTCTTTTCTTAACGCATTCAAAAAAGTATCCTGCAAGTTTTGGCTTTTTGACATACATCTCTCCCTATTTTTATTTTTATTTTTCTGCAATCAGCTCAAAGCATATTTTGATACCTTACCGATAATCAATCAGATTTACAAGATATAGGTACGCAAAGTTAAAAATCAAGCCCTACTCCGGCTTTAATAATCTAAGTTGGTGGCTCACTATTGCTAATGCCCCTAATATTCCAAGGGTTGATGCACTGACTATTAAACTCACTGATTCCGGAAAGTTCATGAAATGCAATTGAAATTGACTCTGATAAAGCATAGATAAATGTGCGACGGGAGAGCTGAGCATAAATAACATTAAGGTAATAATGCACCAAGCAAAACACCCTGCTATAAAGCCAAACCAAAAACCACTATAAAGAAAAGGCAGGCATATAAATGCATTTGTTGCCCCTACTAACTTTTCTACTACAACCTCATCTCTGCGTGTTTGCAACTCTAAGCGAATGGTATTTCCAGTAATAAAAACCACGGCAACAGCTAATAAGCCAGATAGCAACATGACCACTTGATTGGCTATTTGCATAATTGACTGCAAACGCGCCACCCAATCCATATCTATTTGTGCAAAATCGACTTCTTGTGCATTTTTTGTTTGCTCTAACAATTGCGTTAGTTGATACGCTTCACGTACCTCTTGTGTAGGAAAAACCTGAATGACCGCTGGCAAGGGATTGCTTTCCAGGGCATTCAGTGCAGCACCAAAGCCACTATATTGCTGAAACTCTGCTAAAGCTTGCTGCTTAGAAATCAGCACAACATTAGCCACTCCCGCATAAGCTTGTAATCGCTGCGCTAAATTGGCAGCTTGCTTATCAGAAATATGTTCATGTAAAAATAATGAAAACTGCTTACCTGTCTGCAAATTATCTACTAATTGCTGGGCATTATTCACTAAAACATAAAAACTACCCGCCAAAGACAGCGCAATGGCCATAACTATAATAGCCATAGCTGAAGTAAAAGGAGTTAACAATAATCGACGCAAACTAGCGCTTAATGCCTCTTTATGCAGCAGCAAGTTAATACTTAGCCAACCTGTAGGCTTACGCTTCTGCTGGCCAACGTGCTTAACTTGCCGTGGAGGTTCGATATGTTTTTTTCTAACTGACTTCATAAATGATGCTTAATAAGTGCGCCATGATCTAATTGCAAAACCCTATGATTCAATTTTGTCACTAATTCAATATCATGCGTGGCAATTAATACCGTTACACCCACTTGTTTAAATTGCTCAAACAAATGCATAATTTCTGCTGATAATTGCGGGTCTAAATTACCTGTAGGCTCATCAGCCAAAATTAACGCAGGTTTATTAACAACTGCTCGCGCAATACCAATGCGTTGCTGCTCTCCGCCCGACAAGGCCAAAGGCAATTTATTTTCTTTAGCCAATAAACCAACCTTATCAAGTGCCGCACGAACTCGTCTCGCCACTTCATGCCGACCAACACCCGCGACGATTAAAGGTAACGCAACATTATCAAAAACCGTGCGATCAAAAAGCAGCTTATAATCCTGAAAAATCAAGCCTAACTTACGCCGTAGATAAGGAATTTGCCTATCGTGCATACGGCAAATATTTTGCCCATCAACCAATATCTGCCCTCGAGTGCAACGCTCAATAATCGCCACCAGCTTAAGTAAAGTACTTTTTCCTGCGCCCGAGTGCCCCGTTAAAAATGCTATTTCGCCTTTATCAAGATGAAAACTAAGATCAATTAAAGTATCTCCTGCATCGGCATAACGCTTATAAACATGATCAAAGCTCAGCATAATAAACTAGTGACTATCTTGATTAAACAGCGCATCAATAAAATGCTTCGCATTAAAGTCCTGCAAATCATTAATACCTTCACCTACCCCCAGAAAACGAATAGGTATACCTGCTTGTTTTGCTAAAGCGAAAATAATCCCCCCTTTCGCTGTACCATCTAATTTAGTCAGGGCAATCCCAGTCAACTCAACTGCTTTGTTAAAATGCTCAGCTTGCGACAATGCATTTTGCCCCGTACCTGCATCCAAAACCAATAACACTTCATGAGGCGCCGTATCATCAAGCTTACCTATTATGCGTTTGATTTTTTTCAACTCTTCCATCAAATTTGATTTAGTGTGCAAGCGACCCGCTGTATCAGCAATCAACACATCAACACCTTTTGCTTGCGCTGACTGTACCGCATCAAAAATAACCGACGCTGAATCCGCACCCGTATGCTGTGCCACGACATGAATTTTGTTGCGCTCACCCCAAACTTGCAACTGCTCAACGGCTGCCGCTCTAAAAGTATCTCCGGCTGCTAACATGACACTGTGACCTTGCTGTTGTAATCTTTGTGCTAGCTTGCCAATCGTTGTTGTTTTACCTGCACCATTAACACCAACGACTAAAATCACATAAGGACCTTGTTTTTCAGGTATTACCAAAGGCTGACTCACAGGCTTTAGCAATTCAAATAATTGCTGCTTTAAAATGCCGGATAACGCGTTAACATCTTGCAACTGATGTTTTTCAACACTTTCTTCCAATTTAGTAATGATGTCTGTGGTCACATCCATACCCACATCAGCCATTAATAAACTAGTCTCTATCTCTTCCAATAAATCTTGGTCAATCTTGCGATTCGCAAAAGTAACCACCGATAACGCAGCCCCTAAACCTGTGCGCGTTTTTCCAAGCTGTGACTTTAAACGCAAATATAAAGACTCAGGCTCAACTAGCTCAGGAGCAAGTATTTGCACTTCATCTTCAACAATAAGCGTTGGCTGCGCTTCTTTCCGTAGATTTTCAGAAACGACAGAGTCTTCCGCAGGTAAAGTAACTTGAACTTCATCTGCTGCTTTATATTTCGTATGAAACCTGATCAGTAGCAAAGGCAGCATCAAAATCATAGCCGTAAGACTATGCACTACACCTATCCATGTCGGCATGGATAGCTTAACTAACGCGATGCCAGCAGCAAACTGAATTAGCAATAACAAGCTTATTGCAGCACCCGCCCAACGTACTGACCTAATGCGACTGCTAGTAGCAGATAGCATTAGGCCTGTTAAACCAATAAAAACAATAATTGAAAAAATACGGTGCACCCAATGCACAGCGATTTTTGCATCAAAGGATAATGGCGCTAAAAAGTTAAACCCATTGACATAATTTGCTTGCGGCCACCACGAATTCAAACACTGCGGAAATCCACCACAGACTAAACCCGCATGATTTGCTGTGAGCCAAGCACCCACCAATAACTGCAAACCTAGAACAACAATAGCACCAGAAACAAGCCATGATTTAGTACCATCATTACGCTTAACGTAGTCTGTTTTACTATGCAAATAAATATGCACAAGCACATACAAGGCAAATGCATTCAACAGATAATGAGCCAACTGATTAAGTGCCTGAGTACCCAACCAATGCGCATGCATACCTAAAGGGATTTGCACACCCACCAAAGCAGCTAAAATTAGCGTATAAACAACCAGTTTCAATCGTGCATTTTTTAGCCAAAGGCTACTCAAGATCATCATGCCTAACAGCACAACAATAGCAAAAGCACTTACTGAGTGGATCAAAACAATGAGTTCATGATTTGCTATATTTTCTTGAGAAAATATTTGCACCACCTGCGTATAACAGCTTAAAAACTCATTACATGTCAGAACTTCAACAGGTACTAAATGCTGATATGCGCCAGTACCTGCAAGTAATAAAATAAAAAAACCAACTAAAACAGTAAAAACCCTAAACATACCTACTTACCCAATTTGAGAAATTCTAAGTAATTTTTTCAAATCACTCTTAACAGCATAAGGATCGAAACCTGATTTATATTGCATCATCAAGTTACCCAGTGGATCCATTAATATTATCATTCCATCTGTAAGTTCTGCTGCTACCTTTTGCTTAATTTTTTCCAGCAATGCCGAGCTAGGTTTAACCTTTAATAATCGATCATCCGCATCCCACCACGGTTGAAAGCTTTCCTTTTGGTTGCCTTGCACTAGAATGACAGCACGTCTAACACGAGGTAAATCTTTATTAAGCATTAAGCGTAATTGCTTAGTTGCATGAATCGCATCAATACAAAGCTGATTACACTCTTTATTAGGAATAATATTTAAAATAACCCAATGCCCTTCAAGCTCTTTAATGTTTTTTACAGAAAAATCATCTATCCCGAGCAAATCACTTCTCTCCGTAATGACTACCGGAGCAATAAGCTCACCGTTATTAGTTGCTCCTGGTCGAAAATCAGGATTTCCAGTTAAATACCATGCAATTGAAAAAGGAATAGCGGTCATTAACGCTAAAATAATAATTGTGCGTTGATTCTTTTTTTGTTGATTATTCATCTTTATGTTTTTTACAACTTATCCAAAGTATTAATAATGTTAAGGTAACAGCCAAAGCAAACCACTGCACAGCATAGGCAATATGTTTTTCTGGCGGCATACGAATATTTATCTGCCAATCCCTTGCATAGCCATTCGGCTGATCAGGCAATAACTGCACCTGAAAATCAAAAATAGGCTGCTTAAGCTTTTTAGTAATCTTGGCATCATTGATTATTTGCACAACTGAAGGCCAAGAATCGCTGGGTTCGTCGGCTCCTGCCAAAACCAGCCCCACCCCAGGAAAGTGATTGAGCATACCACTCAACACCAACTCACCAGAAGGCGATTTAAAATCAATATTAGGTAATTGTTGCCTGTCCTTACTCATGGCTACCCAACCACGATTAACCAAAACCAACTTATTATTACCTGCCAGCACAAAAGGGGTCAAAACAAAGCCTCCCACTTTACCATTTATAATTTGGTTATCGACTAAAAATTGATGCGCTACATCATAGTGCCCACGTAATTGTACTTGCCTATACCGCCACTCATCGCCAGTAGCCAACAAATGAGTCAATGCTACCGGTGGTAACAGCATTTTTTCTTGCTGAGCAACTATATGTGCTCGCTTAACTTCTGCCCTATCCAATTGCCAAAAACCTAAGCGTAACAAAAGAACCAATACGGAAATAAAAACAATAAAAGGGATAAAGTTAATTTTCCAGGTATAGTTTAAAAAACTCAGTTTCATCTGTGATACCTAAAATAAAGCCGATAACATCATCATTGCTTAATTAAAATCTTAACTAGGCTTATAATTATCAAAATTTTTGCGACCTAGCAACCCCATCCATTCATTAATAGACTATCTTACCACTATGCTAAAAATTCTTATTATTCTTGTCTTCCTAACGATCCTTGCTAGCCTTGGCACAGCACTCTACCACCTAATAATGCATAAAGAGTCTTCAGCAAAAACAGTCAAGGCATTGACTTATCGCATTGGAATTTCTCTCGTTTTATTTATCTTATTATCTATTGCTTTTATGACTGGCTTAATCCAGCCTTCAGGTATCGGTATGCAAATGCATCTACAAAAAGCAGCACAACAACAAAATAACTAAAAAGCTAAGATAAAACCCCGAAATTATTGCTATTTATCAAGACAAAAAAAAAGCACTACCCATACAGGTAGTGCTTTTTTCAGCAAAACTGGATTGCTTACATCATATAAACAAAAATAAACAAGCCCAACCAGACGACATCAACAAAATGCCAATACCAAGCTGCAGCTTCGAAAGCAAAATGATTTTCAGGTGTAAAATGTCCTTTTGAACTACGGAATAAAACCACAGTCAAAATAATAGCCCCCACACAAACGTGAAAACCGTGAAAACCAGTCAACATGAAGAAAGTCGAACCATAGATACCAGAACCTAAAGTTAAACCCATTTCATGATAAGCTTCTTGATACTCGAGCGCCTGGAAAGCAACGAACAAAAAGCCTAAAGTAACAGTTGCCGCTAAACCTTTGATTAATTGACTACGATTTTTTTCAATTAAACCATGATGCGCCCAAGTACAAGTCACACCACTAGTTAAAAGAATTAATGTATTCAACAAAGGTAAACCGAAAGCACCCATAGGCTCAAATTCACCACCGACATCACCCGGTCCATTTGTTGGCCATACAGACTCAAAAGAAGGCCATAACATGCCTGAAGAACGACCTGGGCCGTCACCAATACTTGCCAACCAATCTACTGATAAATTACGCGTGTACCAAAGCGTACCAAAAAATACTGCAAAAAACATGATTTCAGAAAAAATAAACCACATCATTGCCATGCGATAGGAAATACCCACGCCTTTGTTATACATGCCTGACTCACTTTCTGTTGCTTGTAAAGTGAACCACCCACCAATCATGACAATAAAAATTGACAAGCCGACCAGCATAAAAGTAGAGCCTGCCGCATTGCCATTTAAGTAGTTTGCAAAACCTGCCAATGAGGTCATCAAACCAATAGTCGCAGCTATCGGCCATGTTGCCTTATGTGGAATGTAATATGCGCCTTGTGTAGACATCATAATCCCCTATTTAGTTAGTAGTATCAAAAAATGTAAGTCC
>Ga0209081_1001669_pt1 | contig 13217 bp, 8 predicted proteins | sample GOMGulsemesocosm_4_FD_184636 | JGI IMG/M metagenome (GOLD analysis project Ga0209081, IMG submission 184636) | Methane-oxidizing microbial communities from mesocosms in the Gulf of Mexico - GOM15B Gulf of Mexico (SPAdes) (version 2) | ecosystem: Environmental > Aquatic > Marine > Cold seeps... | reverse complement strand
GCGTTATGCGAATGATTCAGAAGTTGCGCGTATTATCTTAGTTAACAAACTAGACCGTTTAGGTGCTGATTTTTACCGCGTGGTAAAGCAAGTTGAAGATGTATTAGGTGCTAATCCATTAGTTATGGTATTGCCTATTGGTACAGAAGATGATTTCGTTGGTGTGGTTGATTTATTAACGGAAAAAGCATGGGTTTGGGATAATTCAGGTGATCCAACAAACTACGAAATTCAAGATGTTCCTGCCGATATGGTAGATGATGTTGCTGAATATCGTGAAGCACTGATCGAAACAGCATTAGAGCAAGATGACGAAGCAATGGAAGCTTATTTAGATGGCGAAATGCCGTCTATGGAGACCATTAAAGCGTGTATCCGTAAAGGAACAATCAATCTTTCTTTTTTCCCTACTTACTGTGGATCCGCGTTTAAAAACAAAGGTATTCAATTAGTATTGGATGCAGTTATTGATTACTTACCTTGTCCTACTGAAGTTAAACCACAGCCAGAAGTAGATGAAGAGGGTGTAGAAACGGGTGAGCTTGCTATTGTTGATGTTGATAGACCATTCCGTGCTTTAGCGTTCAAAATTATGGATGACCGTTATGGCGCTTTAACATTTATTCGTATTTATTCAGGTATATTGAATAAAGGTGATTCATTGCTCAATAGCTTTACCGGTAAAACAGAGCGTATTGGTCGTATGGTGGAAATGCATGCTGATGAGCGTATTGAAATTGATACGGCACAAGCGGGTGACATTATCGCTGTTGTAGGTATGAAAAATGTACAAACAGGTCACACATTATGTGATCCTAAGAATCCTGCTACATTAGAGCCTATGGTATTTCCTGATCCCGTTATCTCAATTGCTGTTGCGCCAAAAGATAAAGCCGGTTCTGAAAAAATGGGTCTTGCGATTGGTAAAATGGTAGCAGAAGATCCATCTTTCCGAGTTGAAACCGATGAAGAGAGTGGTGAAGTTATTCTTAGAGGAATGGGGGAACTACATTTAGATATTAAAGTTGATATTCTAAAACGTACTTATGGTATTGATGTAGAAGTGGGTAAGCCACAAGTAGCGTATCGTGAAACGATTACTAAATTGATTGAAGATAGCTATACACATAAAAAGCAATCAGGTGGATCTGGTCAATTTGGTAAAATTGATTACAAAATTGAGCCGGGTGAGCCAGGTACAGGTTTCGTTTTTGAATCAAAAGTAACTGGTGGTAACGTACCTAGAGAGTTTTGGCCTGCTGTTGAAAAAGGTTTTAAAAGTATGATTGGTGAGGGTGTCTTAGCTGGCTTCCCTTGTTTAGACTTTAAGGTGACTTTATTAGATGGTGGCTTCCATGCAGTAGATTCGTCTGCGGTTGCATTTGAAATTGCAGCCAAATCAGCGTTCCGTCAATCGATTCCTAAAGCTGGACCACAGTTGATTGAGCCTGTTATGCATGTTGATACTTTTACTCCTGATGATCATGTTGGTGATGTTATTGGTGATTTAAACCGTCGTCGCGGTATGATTAAATCGCAAGAAGCTGGTGTTACTGGTGTCCGTGTTAAATCAGATGTGCCTTTAAGTGAAATGTTTGGTTATATCGGTGATTTACGTACGATGACATCAGGTCGTGGACAATTCTCTATGGAGTTCTCTCATTACATGCCATGTCCTAGAAACATTTCTGATGAAGTGATTAAAGAAGTGCAAGAACGTAATAAAGCTAAAGCAGCAAAAAAATAAGTAACAATGTTGAGCTAGCTTGTCTAGCTCGGTTGCATAGCTTTTGAAGAAGGCCGCCCGCTGTAAAGCTGGTGGCTTTTTTTATGCCTAAGGAAAACAGTTGAATACAATATCGAGATGGTCACTTCTCATTACTAAAGGGTGCAGGTAGTTTTTAGTTAGTCATTCCTGCGCGCTGTTAAGTACTGAGGCGTAATTACAAAACGTTTTTTGTAGGTTCGAATTTATTCGTGCCTTATTCTTAATAGGCTTTTTCGGTACGAATAAATTCGAACCTACGGGCATACCATAATGCTTTTAAGTTATTATTTTGCTTATGAGAACATATATGATTTATAAAATTCTACTATTCCCTTTGTTATTTTTGCTTGGATTATTAGGTGCTCAGGCTGGTACGGTTACTAAGCAAAATAATCCGTCAGTTGAAATATTAAAAAATACTTTAGCTTTAACGTTTGCCATAGACGGCACATTATGGCGTGTACTACCTGGGCCTGAGTTTGTCTATGTCGATTACTCTAAAGATCTAGGTCTAAGTTATAGTCAGCCGATTAAAGTTAATAAAAAAGCACAGAAAATAAGTGCTTGGGCAGAAAATCCTCCAGCTATTAAGGTTAGTCGGACAGGGCGTATTTACATTCTTTATTATGCTGATGAGCAGCAAAAATCGACTAGCTATTTTAGTTATTCAGATGACTTTGGCAGGAGCTTTTCTGCTTCTAAATTAATTAGCGATCATGCGGCAACGGATATGCATTATATGGATAAAATGTTGCTAGATAAGCAAGATAATGTGCATTTCTTTTGGCATGATAAGCGAGATCCAAATAATAATGCTGCACTCGGTGTAGGCGCACTTTCGCTGTATCATGCAAAAAGTGAAGGTGCTGATAAGAGTAGGCTGAAGAATTCACTAGTTTCGCATGCGGTTTGTAGTTGTTGTCGTAGCGCGGTTAGTTTGTCACCGCAAGGTTTGCCAGTGATATTAATGCGTATGGTATTTGCTGATGGGGCACGAGACCACGCCTTATTAACACAAAATAATCAGGCTGAATGGTCGGTACCTCAGCATATCTCTGATGATCACTGGGTGATTGATGCCTGTCCTGAGCATGGCCCAGCTTTAGCCATAGATGAACAAGGCAGAAGTCATTTGACTTGGTTTTCATTAGGCGATAAGCGGCAAGGAATTTTTTACGCACAAACTGATAATTATGGCGCAGCGGTTTCGGACCCAATGGCGATAGGTCAAATACAGTTTTTACCTAGCCACCCAGATGTGATCAGCGCAGACAAACGAGTTGTGTTAGCTTGGACAGAGTTTAATGGCAGGGAAACCAGTCTTTATATTCAACAATCGGATGATAGGGGCAATACTTGGCAAGTTGCTAAAAAGGTTTTTAGTACTTTATCGACAGCAGGCTACCCCCAGTTACTAGCCTATAAGGAACGTATATTTATATCTTGGATGACGCAATTAGAAGGTCATCGCTTTATTGAGGTAAGTAAATGAAATTTGTTAAAACAATCTGTCTATTCTGCGTATTTTTGCTATCTACTGCGCATGCTCAACAGTTGGAAATTGAACTATTCCAAGCAGATGCTTATCAGCACATTTTAAATAAACATAAAGATCAGCCTTTTATGTTAGTGATTTGGTCGGTTACTTGTTCTGCTTGTTTATCAGAAATGGCGTTAATTCAGAAAATCCACCAGCAGAACCCAGAGTTAAATATTGTCATGCTCTCAGTTGATGGTCCAGAATACTTTGCTGATATGCTCGAAATTATCGCACAAGAAAAACTAGCTGATGTAGAGCAGTGGGGCTTTTCTGAGGATAATTCGCCTGCTTTACGGTATAGCATTGATAGTCGTTGGTATGGTGAGTTGCCGAGGACTTATTTTTTCGATAAAGCACATCAAAGAAAAGGTTTCAGTGGGGTATTAACGGCTGAGCAGTATAAGTTTCAGCTTGGAAAAATCATACCTATAAAAGGATTATAGTTAAGCTATAATCATATCTGATGTGGGCGTAGATATACTCCGCTTAAGGTTTGGTTTTTAATATGCCCTGAAACTATCAAGAGAATACAGGGAAATAAATAGACTCTGCATTCCTGTATTCCGTAAGCTTCATACAGGCTATATTTTCGTGGGTTATTAACCCCACATCGAGCAACTCACAAAAATATAGGTTAAACACGTCTTACTTTTTTCACGGAAAGGTTAATGAAGCATACGATCGAAAAGACACGTCGAGAATATAACCAATGGGTTGCTGATGAAACATTAGAAGACTATGCCTTGCGCTATTCACCTTCTGGTTTTCGTAAGTGGTCACCTTTATTGCTGGCCAATACTGCATTAGGCGGCATCTCATTTCTGGCGTTAGAAGCTATTGGAGCAGTTCTATTGCTCAATTATGGTTTTAGTAATGCCTTTTGGGCGATTATGCTCGCCTCAGTGCTTATTTTTATCGCTGGTTTTCCCATTTCCTATTATGCTGCGCGTTATAACATTGATATTGACCTGTTAACACGCAGTGCTGGCTTTGGTTATGTTGGTTCTACCGTTACCTCGCTTATTTACGCCTCTTTCTGTTTTATTTTCTTTGCCTTAGAAGCCGCTATTATGGCGCAGGCACTGAAGTTATATTTCCATTTGCCATTGCAATGGGGATATTTACTCTGTTCCTTAGTTATTATTCCTATTGTATTTTATGGGGTAACAGCCATTAATCAGTTGCACCGTTGGACGCAGCCAGTTTGGTTGCTGTTGATGTTTCTGCCTTTTTATTTTGTGTTTAGTAAAGAGCCAAATGCCTTGGTTTTTTTGCTGAATTATAAAGGAGATATATCAGACTCGAACCAATTTGATGGGTATTATTTTGGTATTGCAACAGGCATTTCCTTTGCTTTAATTGCGCAAATCGGCGAGCAAGTAGATTATTTGCGTTTTATGCCAGACAAGAATAAAGCGAATCGTTTTATTTGGTGGACATCTTTAACCCTAGCTGGGCCTGGCTGGGTTATTTTAGGTTGTCTCAAGCAATTGGGTGGAGCCTTATTGGCGTCTTTAGTGGTTATGACGGGATTAGGCATGGCCGAGGCGAAAGAGCCAGTGCAGATGTATTGGGTCGCTTACCGGTATGTCTTTGAGCATTCTGATACAGCTTTATTGATTACAACGATCTTTGTGATCATCTCGCAAATTAAAATTAATGTCACCAATGCTTACGCTGGCTCTTTAGCCTGGTCTAACTTTTTTTCTCGGGTTACGCATAACCATCCAGGTCGAGTCGTTTGGTTGGTTTTTAATATAGGAATTGCTTTACTATTAATGGAGTTAGGTGTTTTTGAGGTTTTGCATAAGGTATTAGGTTTATATTCTAATGTCGCTGTTGCCTGGATTTTTGCTGTATTTGCGGATTTGGTTATTAATAAACCCTTAAAGCTCAGTCCAGCCATTGTTGAATTTAAACGTGCGCACTTATATAACTTCAATCCAGTTGGGTTCCTGAGTATGTTAATTGCCTCCTTTCTCTCCATACTGGCTTTTAGCGGTTTATTCGGTAGTTATGCCCAAGCTTATTCGTGGCTATTTGCTATGTTGTTAAGCCTTACGTTATCGCCTTTAATAGCGATTTTGACGAAAGGAAAATATTATATTGCACGAGGTAATGAGCATTTTGTTAGCTCAGATGATTTGGTGGTCTGTGGGGTTTGTGAGCAGCACTATGCAGAAACCGATATGGCGCACTGTCCATTTCATGAAGTGCCTATTTGTTCGTTATGTTGTACTTTAGAGTCAAATTGCCGAGATCAGTGTAAGCCCACTCAAGAATCTTTATACCATCGCTTACTTGCTAGTTTATTGGGCCTGCTATTTAAGCAAGGTATATTAGATAATGTTGTGCGTAGGATTTCTAATTTTATGCTCGTTTCAGGGGGGATGTTAAGTGTTCTCGGGCTGGCTTTTTGGCTGGTCTATTCAGATATTGTTGGTGGCGCAAATGCTCCGTTATTTGATGAGCAAGTGGCACATATCTATAGTTTACTTGGTTTTATTACCGTATTAGTCTGCATTGCAGCTTGGTGGATTATTCTTGCGCATGAAAGCCGGTTTTTAGCCGAAACTGAGCTTAATGAACAAAATGAAACTTTAGATAGAGAGGTCAAAGAACGTAAAAAGGCAGAAGCCAGTTTACGAGAAAGTGAAGTTGCTTTTAGGAAGTTGTTTGAATATTCAGGGGATCCCGTGCTATTGATTAAAAATGGCTGTTTTTATGATGGCAATATTTCCGCGCTAAGTGAGCTGGGTTTACATTCAAAAAAACAACTATGTAATATTGCTCCTGCATCTATTTCCCCAGAATTTCAGTCTGATGGCCGTAATTCTGTTGAAAAATCAACGCAAATGATTGCTATTGCGCAAGAGCAAGGTTTTCATCGTTTTGAATGGGAACATGTTAAAACAGATGGAACTGTCTTTCCTGTGGAGGTCAGTTTAACGCCTATGCTAGTGGGAGGTGAGGATATTGTTTATGCGGCTTGGCGCAATATCAGTGTGCGTAAAGAAAATGAAGAGGCGTTACGCCAGCGTACCAATGAAATACGGTTGCACAATGATGTGTTGCAATTAATTAATGCAGGGGAGGCTCTTAATAGCTTATTAAATCAATTTCTCAATAAAATTGAACAGTTACACCCCCACATGTTGTGTTCGGTATTATTACTAGATGCGGAGGGGAAGCATTTAAAATTAGGCGCGGCTCCTAGCTTACCTAATTCGTATAACCAAGCTATCGACGGTCTCGAAATTGGTAATGGCGTTGGTTCTTGTGGGACAGCGGCATTTTTAAAAAAGACTGTTATCGTGCAAGATATTCAACAGCATCCTTATTGGCAACCTTATCGAATGCTTGCGCAAAAAGCCGGCTTGGCGGCGTGCTGGTCACAACCAATTTTTAGCAGTCAAGATCGAAAGGTGCTCGGTACTATTGCTATTTATCATCGTATACCTGCTAAGCCAACAGCTAAAGAGTTGGAGTTATTTAATGGCTATGCCAACTTGGTGGCATTAGCCATAGAGTATGATTATGCGCAATTAGAGTTATGTATTGCAGCGAAAGCTTTTGATGTGCAGGAAGGCATAACAGTGACAGATGCGAGCACTAATATTTTAAAAGTTAATCAATCCTTCTGTGATATTACTGGGTATTCCGCAGAAGAAGCTATTGGCAATAAGCCATCTATTCTTAAGTCCACATTGCATGATGATAGCTTTTATCATGCAATGTGGAAAAGCCTAAAAACATCAGGATCTTGGCAAGGTGAAATTTGGAATCGACGAAAAAATGGTGAAGTTTATCCTGAATGGTTAAAGATTGACGCAGTAAAAGATGGTGAGCAGAATGTCACTAACTATGTGGCTTCTTTTAGTGATATTACATTGCGTAAGCAAGCAGAGCAGGAAATTAAACAATTAGCTTATTATGATCCTTTAACTAAATTACCTAATCGCCGTTATTTACACGGTCATATTGATCAATATATTGCTAGGGCAAATAGGGAATTAACGGAGTTTGCAGTATTGATGTTAGATTTGGATCGATTTAAGGCGGTTAATGATACTTTGGGGCATTTAGCGGGTGATGAATTACTTAAACAGGTTGCTGGACGGATTTCTGAACAACTGAGAGAAACCGATGTAGTCGCTCGCTTGGGTGGTGATGAATTCATGGTTTTGTTAGAAAATATTGAACATATAGAAGACGTAGGACGTATAGCCGAGAAAATTGTTAGTTCTTTATCCATCCCGTTTGTACTAACTCAAAGCGATGATGTGCGTATTGGTGCGAGTATTGGAATTTGTTTGTATCCTGAGCAGGGAACTAGCTATGAAAAATTAATGGATCATGCGGATATGGCGTTATATCAAGCGAAAGATAGTGGGCGGGGTTGTTTCGCTTTTTTCTCAGATAGTTTAACCCAGTTAGCCCGAGAGAAACTCAAGATTGAAGCTCGGTTGCGTTACGCTATTAAGAATCAAGAATTGCGCGTTTTTTATCAACCTCAAGTAGATATTTGCAGCGGAAAAATTATCGGTGCAGAAGCTCTAGTACGCTGGCAAGATCCAGAAAATGGACTTGTGCCACCAGGTCAATTTATTCCGATTGCAGAGGAGGCGGGGTTGATTATTTCGCTGGGTGAATGGGTTTTAAATGAGGCTTGCAGGCAAGGTAAGCAATGGTTGGATCAAGGCCTAGCTAAAATAACAATTGCTGTGAATGTTTCACCTAAGCAATTTCAGGGTTCATCTATGGTTGCTGTTGTAAAAAATGCTCTGCGAAAAACAGGATTTCCCGCTGACTTATTGGAATTAGAGTTAACGGAAGGTAGTTTAATGGCGCACCAGGAAGAAAGTATTAAAGTGTTGGGGGAATTACGCGCACTTGGGGTGCGTTTAGCTATGGATGATTTTGGAACGGGCTATTCATCCTTAGCTTACCTCAAGAGATTTCCTTTGGATGTACTGAAAATTGATAAAAGTTTTATTGATGATATTCCCTACGATAAAAGTGATATGGAAATATCGGCGACGATTATTGCTATGGGTAAGACGTTAAACTTTAAAGTACTTGCTGAGGGTGTGGAAACAGAAGAGCAATTAGCATTTTTGCAACAGAATGGCTGTGATAGTTATCAGGGGTATTATAAAAGCAGGCCTTTAGATAGAGAGGCTTTTGCTAAATTTTTGGGGTTAGCTGGCTAGGTGGGGGAGTTTGTATTCCAAAATTACTTTTGGGTTACTGGCATCGTTGATAATTGATTTTGTGTGCTTAAGTTTATTTCTCAATCATTTTCCACTGATGATCAATTAAACCTTGTAGCGGTTGATAATTTATCTTATAGGACATTTTCTGGCAATCGGCTACCCAGTAGCCTAGATAAAGCCATTCTAAACCCAATGATTTAGCATGTTCAATTTGCCATAGTACGGCATAAACACCCAGGCTACGTTGAGAAAACTTAGGATCAAAAAAAGTATAAACCGCTGATAAAGCATTCTCTAAGAGGTCAATAATAGCAACGCCCGCTAATTCACCGGCACAAGAAAATTCGACAAACAAGGTATTGCACCAGTCGCTAGATAAGAAGCTGATATAGTCTTCGGCGCTGGCATTGGCCATATTGCCTTCGGTATGGCGATTGCGTTGATATTGTTGGTATAGCTCGAAGTGGGCTTGTTCGAATTGCGCTGGTTTAATAATGATTTGTAGGTCGGTATTTTTTTTGAGTGTTCTGCGCTGTTGCCTCGATGCCTGAAAGTCATTTACGGCTAATCTAGCGGGAACGCATTTTTGGCAGTTTGTACAGTAAGGTTGATAGGCGTGATCGCCACTACGCCGGAAACCTTGCTCAATGAGTTGCGAGTAAACCTCTGTACTCAGTTGAAACTCTGGGTGTATATAAGCGAACTGCGACTTATGCTCTGCTAAGTAGCTGCAGTCCTGTTCAGTATCAAGGTATAAAGGGATAGAAATCATTTTTTCCAAGCGGTAGCGTGAGGTTTGTTTTGTAGAAATTTGCGTAATAATATGGCAAAGTCTGAGCGTGGCATTTCCTCTGCACCAAGGCTAGCTAAGTGGTCGGTATGCACTTGACAGTCAATCAATTGGTAGCCCCATTCAGTTAACTGCTGTACTAGTGTAACAAAGGCAATTTTTGAGGCATCGGTTTTGGTATGAAACATGGATTCCCCGAAAAAAACTTGGCCTATGGCAATGCCATATAAACCACCGACTAGCTTACCTTGAAACCAAGCTTCTATAGAGTGCGCATGACCTTCCTCATATAAACGGATATAAGCGGCTTGCATTTCAGGGAGTAGCCAAGTACCTGAGTCTTGAGCTCTAGGCATAGAACAAGCTTGTATTACATCTGCAAAGGCGGTGTCAAAGCTGAGTTGGAAGGTTTGTCTGCGTTGTGTCTTTTGCAGACTTTTTGAAACATGCAATTGATCTGGAAATACGACTAGGCGCGGGTTGGGCGACCACCACAAAATCGGATCTTCATCACTGTACCAAGGAAAAATACCCTGTCGATATGCGTTAATAATGCGCTGTGTTGACAAGCACCCACCTACGGCGAGCAACCCGTCAGGGTCGGTTAAGGCCGTTGATATGGAGGGGAAGGCTTGGTCAGCTCGATCGGAATCAAGAAGTGTTAGCATAAGTTAAAGGTATGATTTTGAGCGTAGCTAGTATTGTAATGGAATATGTAAAAAGGTGGCAAAAATAAGCAAAGGTAGGACGGATTCCAGTCCGCTAGTAAGGTAATGCTTTAAAAGCTGACGGGTTAAAGCACACCCTACGAAATCCTTTTGTTGGTGCTTATTATTTATTGAATATTAATGAAAAATAAAGGTGTTTTTTCTAGGAATATGCTATATTTAATTCCTCTAATGAGAATGATTATTAATTAGATGGATGTTGATCCTTAGGGAGTAGAAAAATGGATATGAGAATAAGAGGCCTAAAAGATTTATCGATTGGCGATAAAGGGCGTGTTACAGGTTTCAATAAACAAGGCAGGGCGTATCGAAAACGTCTTTTAGCGATGGGCTTAACGCCTGGCACGGAGTTTTCTATTGTCCGTTTTGCACCCTTAGGCGATCCGGTGGAGATTACTTTAAGAGGCTTTTCTTTGACCTTGCGCAAAGATGAAGCTGATATATTAAGTATAGAGAAGATTTGATGCAAACTGATTTTACTATTGCCGTTGTCGGTAATCCCAATTGTGGAAAAACTACTTTATTTAATGCTTTAACGGGCGCGCGGCAGCATGTGGGTAATTGGCCGGGTGTTACGGTCGAAAAGAAAACGGGAGAATATACACATCAAGGCAAACAGGTTGAGGTAGTTGATTTGCCTGGCACGTATTCTTTAGAAGCGGATAGTGAGATTTCTCTAGATGAGCAAGTGGCTCGGGATTATGTAGCTGCAAAAGAATCCGATCTTATTATTAATATTCTGGATGCGTCCAATATTGAACGTAATTTATATCTAACTTCGCAGTTAGTTGAAATGCGGGTGCCAATGATTATTGTGCTGAATATGATGGATGTTGTTGCACAGCGTGGCTTGGTTATTGACCAGCAGCAATTGTCGAATTTATTAGCCTGTCCCGTTGTTGCTATTTCAGCGTCTACACGACAGGGGGTTAGTGAGTTAAAAACACAAATCAATCAAGCCGTACGAGACGCTCCTATCCCGCAATTAGATATTGAGTATCACCCTGCCATTGAGCAAGCTATTATCGGTTTATCTGTTGCGTTACAATCTACAGCAGCCGAACAGCAGTGCGCTTTACGTTGGCTAGCTATTCGTTTATTAGAAAGGGATACTTTAGCGCGAAAAATTGCGGGGCCTGAGTTAGTTCAGCAAGCTGAAGCATTAGAGCGGGATATTGAGCAAGCAACCGATGATGAGGTGGATATTTTAGCCGCAGATGCGCGCTATGGATTAGTTAATAAAATCAGCCACCTTTGTGTCAATAAAAAGAATGAAGTTAGCCGAGGGGTGACTAATAAAATTGATAATTGGGTGCTAAATCGTTATTTAGGCATACCGATTTTTCTATTGATTATGTATTTAATGTTCATGATCACTATAAATATAGGCAGTGCTTTTATTGATTTTTTTGATCAAGTAGCTGGTGCCATTTTTGTGGATGGTTTAGCTATTGTGTTAACGGCTATATCATTACCTGAGTGGTTAGTGGTGTTATTAGCTAATGGAGCGGGTGGCGGCGTGCAAGTCGTAGCTACGTTTATTCCTATTATTGGTTTCTTATTTCTAGTTTTATCTTTATTAGAAGATTCTGGTTATATGGCGCGAGCAGCATTTGTGGTCGATCGTTTTATGCGCATGATTGGTTTGCCGGGTAAATCGTTTGTGCCGATGATTGTTGGTTTTGGCTGTAATGTGCCAGCGATTATGGCAACGCGAACTTTGGAGAGCCAGCGTGATCGAATTTTAACCAATATTATGAACCCGTTTATGTCTTGCGGTGCGCGTCTGCCGGTGTATGCTTTATTTGCCGCGGCATTTTTCCCAGTTGGTGGACAGAACTTGGTGTTTTTCCTTTATGTGTTTGGTATCGCTGTAGCTGTGTTGACCGGCTTAATTATGCGTCATACCCTGTTTAAAGGTGATTCTATGCCGTTTATTATGGAGCTGCCTAATTATCATTTGCCGACTTTGCAAAGTATTGCCATTCGTACTTGGGATCGTTTACAAACCTTTTTAGTTAATGCTGGTAAAGTTATTGTGCCAATGGTGTTAGTGCTGAACTTTTTAAATTCCCTAGGCATTGATGGGAGTTTTGGTAAGGAAAACACGCAAAAATCGGTGTTAAGTGAAATCGGGCGAACTTTGGTACCTGTGTTCAGGCCGATGGGTATACGCGAAGAAAATTGGCCGGCAACAGTAGGGATTTTTACTGGTATCTTAGCCAAAGAAGCGGTAGTCGGGACTTTAGATGCCTTGTATACACAACTTGCACTAGAAGGCGTAGAGCAGGAGCCTGAAGTGTTTGATTTGCAACAAAGCTTAACTGATGCGGTATTAACCATCCCTGAAAATCTATTAGCTGTAGCGGATAATTTACTAGACCCTTTAGGACTAAATATTGGTGATGTTAGCGATAGTCAGTCTGCAGCTGATGCGCAGGATGTTAGTCAAGGAACGTTTGGTGAAATGCAGGCGCGTTTTGATGGTCAAGCGGGGGCTTTCGCGTATTTATTATTTATCTTATTGTATGCGCCTTGTGTTGCCGCAACGGCAGCTATTCAGCGTGAAACGGGCACTAAATGGACGGTATTTGTCGTGGCTTGGACGACCGGTATTGCCTATATGACAGCAACAATTTTTTATCAATTAGCTACCTTTAGCCAACATAGCGAGTCATCACTTTTGTGGGTTATTGGTTTATTAAGTGCATTTTTTACCGTGATATTTTCTTTCTGGTTAACAGGCAGAAATGAAGACATACGAGAAATCGCATGATTTTATCGGAATTACGAGATTACCTAAAACAGCAACATCGCCTGTCGTTATTGGAAATGGCTAACCACTTCGATACCGATGCCGACGCCTTACGCGGCATGTTAAGTAAATGGGTCAGTAAAGGCAAAGTTAAACGCATCGATATGGGCGCAAGTTGTGGCACGAGCTGTTGCAAATGTGATCCAGCCATGACTGAGATCTATGAGTGGGTGGGTAACGCTTAGGAATCAAAATTCAATAATCTCCGAAAGCACTGCCAGTGATTCATAACCTAACGTTTCGGAGCTTATTGAATGTGCATTCCTTAGCTAGGCGATATTCTAAATAAATATGTACTAGCTGCAAATATTAAGGCAAGTTGATTAAACTATGAAAAAGCTTCCAACGCTGAAAATCATG
>Ga0209081_1001668_pt1 | contig 13218 bp, 10 predicted proteins | sample GOMGulsemesocosm_4_FD_184636 | JGI IMG/M metagenome (GOLD analysis project Ga0209081, IMG submission 184636) | Methane-oxidizing microbial communities from mesocosms in the Gulf of Mexico - GOM15B Gulf of Mexico (SPAdes) (version 2) | ecosystem: Environmental > Aquatic > Marine > Cold seeps... | reverse complement strand
TCATCAACGTTAGAAAACAATTTTGATTTTTTTAATGTATCTAAACAATGCTTGTAATGAATTGATGTTTTTTGCATACATTTACTTAGCTTTCATTAATTAATTATTTATTTATTTATTTATTTATCCAACATTGTTAGCGACTCGTTCGGTATTTCAAATGAATTGTGCTAACTCATCTTCAATAACAGCACGGACTCTTTCAACACTTTTACGCCCTTCTTCTATTGCCATTTCGGCTTGATCAAATTCAAGCAAGCCTAATTGTGATAACCTAGGTGAAATAATTATTTCTGGTACATCGCCAGCCATTCGACTACGCGTTATACGATCTTGCATTATATTAATAGAGCTAGCCATCACTTCAAATGTACCTGGGTTTTTAATATCTTGATTAAAGAATTTTGAAATCAAAAAGTTTTTTTGTTTATTAATTTCTGATTTAAGTGGCGTTGCTAGCCGTTCAAAAAAACTCGTTTCGTTTTCTTGTATTGATGCGGATCTTTCTGCACCTAACAAGCCTGTTTTAGGTGAGCTTTTCAAAAGATCGCCATTAAGGTTAACCGCAATAACAATATCAGCCCCCATAGCACGGCAAAGAGAAACGGGTACAGGGTTTATTAAGCCACCATCAATTAACCATTTATTATTAAGTTTTACAGGCGAAATTAACCCAGGGAAAGCAACAGAGGCTCGAACATTGTCAAATAAAGAGCCTTCTTTTAACCATACTTCTCTACCCGTATTTAACTCAGTAGCAACAGCAGCAAATTTTCGTGTAAGGCTTTCGATATCAGGATCACCGGTTTCTTTTCGAATAAATTTAAATAATTTTTCACCTTGAATCAATCCTCCTTTTGATAAAGACAAATCAAAAAAACCAATGATTTCTTTCCATGTTAATGTTCGACTCCATTCATCTAAAGTATCAAGTTGGCCATTTGCATAAGCAGCACCAACAAAAGCACCAATTGAGCAACCCGCAACAATATCAGGTTCAATACCCATATCTTTTAATGCATGTAAAACACCAATATGCGCCCAACCTCTAGCTGAACCACTTCCTAAGGCAATACCCACTTTTATTTTCTTATTTGATTGGTTGTTCATAAATGTATTTTAAACCTCATTAAACTCTGCGTAAAAAAGAATATAACAAAACAGGAACGACAACTAGCGTAAGTATTGTTGATGCAATGGTACCAAAAATAAGTGAGATAGCTAAACCTCCAAAAACAGGATCGGTAATCATAACAATAGAGCCAAGTATTATCGCTAATGCCGTGAGTAATATAGGTCTTAAACGTACCGCACCCGCTTCACTTACCGCTTCATGCAAAGGCATACCCTGTTTCATATAATCAAGTACAAAGTCAATTATAAGTAAAGAGTTTCGTACAACCACACCTGATAAGGCAATAACACCAATCATAGAAGGCGCACTAAAATATTGACCCATTAACCAATGTCCCGGAAAAACGCCAATCAAACCTAAAGGTATTGCTGACATGGCTATCAGCGGAATCATAAATGATTTGTAGTAACCAACCAGTAATAAATAAATAAAGAGTAGTGCAATACCTAACGATATAAACATATCTCTAAAGGTATCTAATGTTAACCTAATTTCACCATCCCATAACAATTTATACCCATCAATAGTATCGGGTACAACAGGTGCTAGCTGTAAATTAGCCGTGCTCAGTGTTGTGTTGTCAATAATTAAACCATCTAAACGGTTATCTAAATCTAAAACAGCATATAAAGGTGCTGTCTTTTTCATTTCTGCACCTACGTAAGTGACCCGTTCATAGTCTTTATGCAGAATAGGTCTATCTTGCCATGACTCGATAACATAGGTTAATTCTGACAGCGGTATTTTAATATTTGCTTTATTAGTAACATACACACGAGATAATAAGACAGGATCTATTTGATACTTTCTAGGGATATGTAATCGAATAGGCACAATATGTTTTTCTTTGCTTAGATGTAATCGTCCATAATCTTCACCATTAACCAGACGGCTTATCGCTTGAGCAACATCGACAGCGGATACACCAGATAATGCCGCTTTTTCTTTATCGACGACCAGTCTATATTCAAGCACATCTTCAACTTCAGTGTCTTTTACCTCAACAACATCATAAGTTTTTTTAAACTCTTCAACAACTTTGGCGGAGATATTACGCATTACATCGAGATCTGGTCCATATATTTCAGCTAATAAAGTTGCACGAACAGGCGGTCCTGGTGGATCTTCAACTAACTGAATGACACTACCTGAAAAACGATTTTCAATGGTTAATATATCGTCTCTCAGTGATCTAACTAATAAAATAGAGCTGATATCTCGTGATTTTTTATCGATAAGATTAACTCTAATTTCAGCAATATGTGGACCTGTTTTATTACTATTTCCTTTAAGTAAGCCATTAAAATCAATAATGCCAGATTGACCAATCCATGTTTGATAATTGGTAATATATTGATTTTTACGTAGCAAGTTTCCAATTTCACGAGTCACCTGATCGGTTACTTCAACCGGCGTATATTCAGGCATATCAATAGTAATATTAAAGGTGTTATTGTTATCTTTAGGTAACAAGGAAAGTGCCACACTACCTGATGATATTGAACCAGAAACTCCCTCTGAGCGGATAAATTGCCAAGTAGGTTGAAGCAGCGACACGCCAATAGTGCATATAATGAGTATCATGCTAACGTAACGTACTTTTCTTTTACTGAGTAGAGGTGTGATTATCCAATGGTAAAATTTATGTAAATTATCGGTTTTATCATTACTTTCTAACCCATGCCCTTCATCTGGCTTTAACCAACGATTAGCCGCCCAAGGTGTCACTATGTAGGCAACAACAAGCGAAGATAACATGGCGACAGGTACATTAAAGGCAATAGGGTAGAAAAACTCACCCACCATGCCTGTAATTAAAAGTAAGGACAAGAAAACTAACATAATGGCAAAAGTAGCTAAATTAGTTGGGTTGCCTATTTCGTTAGTGGCTAAGATCGTCACTTCACTTTTATTTTTTCCATCTAAATTTTGGTATCTTCGGTGGATGTTTTCAATAACAACTATAGCGGAGTCAACCAGTAAACCTAATGATAAAATTAAGCCAAACAAGCTAACTCTATTAATGGTTAAGCCTGCCAAGTATGAAATACCAAGGGTTAACCCTAAAATCAGTGGTACAGTCATGCCCACAATTAAGGCTTCTTTGATCCCTAAAAAGAAAATACACACAATAAATACAGAAAAAACAGCAATCACTAAATGTTCTATTAAGTTGTTAACAGAGGCATTGGCTTTTTCGCCATCATTTCTAGTGATAACCACATGCACACCTTTTGGTATCATGTTTTTTTCAAGTCGCTCAACGCGTTCAATAATATCTTCAGCAACAAATACAGCATTAGTGCCTTGTTTTTTTGCTACCGAAAAAGTTACCGCAGGCATTTCGCTATTTTTACTTTGATCAAAACGAGGATCGGCACGACCAAAAGCAAAACGAGAAAGTCTTTCTCTATCTTCATTGGGTGCGATAACAATATTAGCAATATCATTTAAATAAATAGGTTTATTATTATGAACACCTACAATTAACTGGTTAACATCATCTTCTGATGATAAAAATGAATCTAAATGAATACGGCTATTTTTACCGTTTCGCACTTGTGTATTCATGGGTACAGAAATATTAGCCAGTTGTAAGCTTTGAGTTATTTGATTTAAGGTGAGATCAAAAGCAAGTAAACGTTCAGGATCTAGCTCGACTCTTACTTCTAAATCACGCCCCCCTTTAACTTCTGTTACTGAAATTTCTTCCATAGAGTGTAAACGTTCAACCATACGATCAGCTAAACGCTTCAAAGCATAATCATTATATTCATCAGAAGACAAGGTAACAGTAATAATAGGAACATCATTAACATCAACACTTTTTATTAGCGGTGTAGAAGCATCTGGTGGTAATAACCTTCTTTTTCCTAAAACACGGTCATAAAGTTTAACTAAAGAGTCTTCAGTATTTTGACCTACTTCAAATTGAACATTGACCACAGCAAAAGAATTAAAGGCGGCAGCAAAGGTATGATCTACCCCTTTGATCTCTCTAATAATTCCCTCTAATGGGTTAATAATTAATTGCTCAACTTCTTCGGCTGTTGCACCAGGTAGTGCAACAAATATTTCAGCACCTGGTACCACTATTTGCGGGTTTTCCTCTCTTGGTGTTAACAATATGGCTAAAAAGCCCAGTAACAAACAAGTGATCATAACAAGTATCGTTAGTTTTGAGGTGATAAAAATATCCGCTAATTTACCCGAAGCATTTAATTTTAAATCACTCATTTATAGCCTCCAGTGAGGCTGAATGTTTTACAATATCCCCCTCACGAATTTGACTATTAGCGTACAATATTATTTTTTCATCACTCTCTAATCCAGCTCTAACTTCAATACCCTCTTTTATTTTAGCGCCTAGGTTAAGCCATCTAAAATACGCTTCTTGTTGTTCATTAACCACAAAAACCCCACGTAAACCACCGCGTTCAATCAACGCTGTAGAAGGAATAACAAGCGAGGATTTTTCACCTAATATAAAGTTTACCCGACCAAACATACCCGATAAAAGCCCATCATGATTTTGCAATGCTATTTTAACTTTATATCGACGTGTTGTAGAATCACCTGCAGACACTACTCTAGCAATAGTGCCAACGATACTTTCATTTAAAGCATCAATAAAAACAAAAACACTTGCGCCTTTTTTAATTTTGCTAATCTGGCTTTCTGCAATATAAGTATCAAAGAAGAGCCCTTGGCTAGATTCAATGGTAAGTATTGGTTTTCCAGGTGTGGCAAGTGCGCCTTTTCTTAAATATCTATCAACAACAACCCCGTCTACTTCGCTTGATATTTGTATGTATTGTCGTTGTGATTTAGCAATTGACAATGCCGTTTTAGCAGCGTCTAACGCATCATTAGCTCTATCTCTAAATAATTGCGTTTTGCGCATATTATTCTCTGAGATACTGCCTTTTTTAAATAAATCTTGATATCTCTCAACATCAATATCCGCATCTTGAACTGCTAATTTAGCGGTGTTGACTGACGCTTTAGCTTGTTGAATTGCCCCTTCAACATCAGAGCTATCAAGTGATATGAGTATCTGCCCTTTAGAGACTTTGTCTCCTTCTAACACTAAAATATCTTTAATGTAGCCGGTCGCTCTAGATGAAACATCAATACGCTGGTCTGAGACAACACTGCCTATAGATTTTAAATTGATAGGTAACAGTTTTGTTTTAACAGACAACGTACTTACATCCCAAATTTTTGGGAGGGGTAATGGAGCCGATTCAGATTTTTGTTCTTGACAGCCTGTTATCACAAACATTGTAATAACTAAGCAAATAATCTTTTTGTACATTTAAATATCCTATTTAAGAGGGGCAATAGTATTTTGATTCATAATAAAATCAAACATTATGTCGCTGAACACTTTTGAATAAGCTGAAAAAGATGAAACTTCGGGTATATATTTCATCACTGATTGAGAATCAAAAAGAAGCATATTAACACCAATGAGCATAAAAGCTTGTATAGAAGCGGTAATATCTTTATTAGTTTTTTGTATATTATATGTTTCAAAAACAAGTGCAGTAACTTTTTTAAATGTGTTAGCAAAAATATCTTTTGCTAACAACTGCCCTTCAATTTGATTGTTATCCATTAACTCTCTTTTAATCAAATTAGTAGAGTCAGGGTGTTCAATCATGTTTTCTAAGTGACGTGTTATATACTCCTTAAGTCTTTGTTTTGGAGTCATTGAATGCTTTACTGTAGAGAGTTCTAAAGTATTAAAAACATCTTCACAAGCTAATTTAAGCGCTTCTTGGTAAAGATGCTCTTTAGATTTGAAATGGTGATATATATTAGCTTTGCTACCACCTGCTTGCTTAGCTATTTCACTAATAGAGGTTGCTTTAAAGCCTTGTTGAGCAAAGAGTGACTCTGCAACACTAAGGATAGTTAAAGCACTTTTAGAAAACTTACAACGACTTGCTTTTATCATAGGAAACCTGATGGCTGTATTTTTCATTCACTCAAACAACTGACCGAACGTTCAGTAAGTATAACAAGGAAAATATAAACCCAAAAGTGTTAACGCTAGTAATACAGATTTATTGTTACTTTTATCATTAATATTCCAACTAATTTGAGCTATGTACTTCGTAATTGAATCCAAGCCTGCTATTATTTATTCAATTATTGAATTTTCAAAAAAACTAAAAAAAACTAAAAATACTACTAAGGCAGCATAAAATATGTTTACAACATTAAAACAATTACCAGCAGATCCTATTTTAGGTTTGTCGGTTAAATTTAAAGCAGATAACAATCCTAACAAAATAGATTTGGGCGCTGGTATTTATAAAGATGTCACTGGACATACTCCTGTTTTAGCTTGTGTCAAAACAGCTGAACAATTTCGTGTTGATAATGAAACAACTAAAGCCTATATAAGCTCTGCTGGCTCGGCATTATTTAATGAAAAAATGACTGAGTTAATTTTAGGTGATCATAAAGTTATTACTCAAAAACGTGTGCGTACCGTGTCTACACCAGGAGGCACTGGTGCTTTACGTGTAGCAGGTGAGTTTATTAAAACTTGTACGCCAGGCGCTACTATCTGGGTAAGTAATCCTACTTGGGCAAATCATCAAGGTGTTTTTAAAGCCGCAGGTTTGAATATTAAAACATACCCTTACTATGATTATGAAAACAACAATTTAGATTTCGATGGTATGCTTGCAGCGTTAAAACAAATACCGAAAGAAGATGCCGTGTTATTACATGCTTGCTGTCATAACCCGAGTGGTATGGATTTAAGCAAAGAGCAATGGCAACAAGTAGCCGATGTAACTAAACAAATCGGTTTTATGCCTGTTGTTGATATGGCTTATCAGGGCTTTGGCGAAAATTTAGATGCTGATGCTTATGGCTTAAGATTACTAGCAAATACCGTTGATCAAATGATTATTTGTAGTTCATGTTCTAAAAACTTTGGTTTATACCGTGAACGTATTGGTGCTTGCTCAATTATTGGTAGTAGTGCTACTGCGGCAGATATTATTAATTCAGTATTACTGAATGTTGTTCGTGTTATGTACTCAATGCCGCCAGCGAGTGGCGCAGCAATTGTAGAAACTATTTTAAGTTCAGCAGAACTTACTACTCAATGGCATGGTGAGTTAAAAGAAATGCGCGACCGAATTAATGGTGTGCGTCAACTACTCGTTAATAAGCTTATTGAAAATGGTGTAACCCGTGACTTTAGCTTTATCACCACACAAAATGGCATGTTCTCATTTTTAGGTATTGATAAGGCGCAAGTACAGCGCCTTCAAGATGAATTTAGCATTTATATTGTTGGTTCAAGTCGCATTAGTCTTGCAGGTATCTCACCTGACAATGTTAATTACTTAACACAGTCTATTGCTAAAGTACTTTAATTTGCTGAACCATAGCCTATAACATAGCCTATAAAAAGCACAAAAAGGCCAGCCGTTAATCATATTAACGGCTGGCCTTTCTATTCAAGATGAACAGTTATTCAATATAAGCTGTACAACAAACTTATCGAGCCTGCAATACGTTTTAAAATTAAAACAGCATTAAAACAAAGCTAAACAATAACAACACTAAAATAAAGCTAAACAATTTTGCTTTTAGTTACAATCACACCATCCGTATCGCCATACAGGTAATCACCTTGAGAAAATTCAATGCCACCAAACGCTAAAGCAACATTTCGTTCGCCACTTGTTACAGGAATAGATTTTCGAGAACACGTACCTAAAGCATATAAAGCAACGGGAATATCGGTAATTTGAAAAGTATCTCTAATATAGCCATTAACAACGATACCGCTATAATTATTTTTCAGGGCAAACTTCATCAAGTTTTCACCCACTACCGCGTAATATTCTTGATCAACGTCAACAACAACCACTTTTCCGGTTCCATCTTCATCCCTCAAAAGTTTAATAAGATCAGCATTATTTTTATCTAATTTAATCGTCACTATTTCGCCTTGGCATTTGCTAGCACCACCATAATTGTTATAGCCTGCTCCTAATACCGATACCTTATTACTATGGTCATCACATATATCAGCGGTAAAAAATGTCATAAATCTGTCCTGTTCTTTTTTATATCGGATAATAAGCCAGTATTCTAGCATTAAAGGAGTGTTTTTTATTAAATTTTGCTACTATATATTCATTAATAATGGGTGATTATGCATTAGGCGTAAATTATATGAAAGTAGTAACAGGCGTAGTGGGTAACGACATCCATGTGGTGGCTAATCGATTAATAGAGCTTTCTCTTGATGCCAGAGGATATGAAGTATTCAACCTTGGGGTTAACACCTATTTAGAAGAGTTTTTTGATGCGGTAGTAGAAACAGGCGCTGAAATATTAATGATCTCTTCTCTAAATGGTGAAGCCGAAGGCTGGAGCCGAGAAGTTAAGCTACTTAAAGCAAAATATAAAGGCTTAGATGATTTAATTATGATGATCGGTGGCAACTTAGTAGTTGGCACGGGCAACGCTGAAGATATCATTCCACGATATAAAAACTATGGTTTTGATATTGTTTGTCACCAAGTTGACTTAAATACAGGTCTAGACATGTTAGAAACCTTGCTTGAAGAGCGAAGCATTAAATCTAGCAATACAATAAAGAATACAACTAAAAATAAAACCAAGAATACAACAGAGAGTAACGATTAATGAGTTTGCTGCAGGAAGAAAGAGAAATCATTCTTAGTAATGAGTATGTCGATAACTTTGACTTTGCTGAAGTGACAGAGTTTGTTAAAAATGCCAGTAAAGATTTATTTATTTCGCACCACTTTAAGAATAAAAATAATAAAAAAATGCTGGTTCAGCCTAGAGGCGGCTTTCCAACATATAAAAAGCAATTTGCCTTAAATGAATTTTTTGTTAAAGCGAATGTAGATGTTTTACCTTTAACCATTGACTCAAATACCCGCTTAAATGACTATGCTACCGCTAAAAAAATGTTACGTTTAAGTGAAGAAAATGACGTAGACATGCTAAATGGCTATCCATTAGTTAATCATGGTTACAGAACAACACGAAAAATGATCACTCACTTTAACAAGCCTGTGAGTTTAAGACACGGTACGCCTGATGCAAGGCTACTTATTGAAACAGCGATTGCCTCAGGTATTTTTGAAATAGAAGGCGGACCAATAACCTATTTATTACCTTATTCAAAAAACTTCCCTCTTGATAAAGCCTTTTTATACTGGAAATATGTTGAGCGTGTTTGCGCTAATTATTCCAAACTGAATGAGCCTATCAATAGAGAGTCATTCGGGCCATTAACAGCTACCTTGGTACCGCCATCAATTACCATCGTTATTCAATTACTTGAAATGTTACTGTCGTTAGAAGAAGGTGTTAAGTCATTTTCAGTTTCTTTTGCTCAGCAAGGTTCTATGAACCAAGACATAGTTACTGGCGCGGTGATTAAAAAATTAGCAAAATATTATGCGGAGCAAATTAACTGTGGTGATGCCACCATTAATTTAGTGTATCACCAATGGATGGGCGCCTTTCCAACCAATAAAGATCATGCTGAACAGCTTATTAATATGGCAACAGTTATTGCCTCAATGGTTGGTGCAGATAAAATAATTACCAAAACCCGCGAAGAAGCGTCAGGTATTCCAACCAAAGAAGCCAATGCAAAAACAGTAGCAAATACTCAGTATACGCTAGGTATTTTAAACGGCTTACCTAATGTGGTTGATGAAGAAGAAGAGGAAATGTTAACGCTGCAAGTCAAAGCGATTATGGAAGCAGTCTTTAATGATCCTGCTGACACCTTGTGGCGTAAAGTTTTTAATTCAATTAAAAATGGCATTATTGATGTCCCTTTTTCACCGCATATTATTAATCATAATAATATGATCACTATTCGAGATGCCAAGAAAAACATCAGAATTATAAAAAGAGGCAATGTACCCATACCAGATCGCTGTTACGCCTATGATAAAGCGCAATGTGATTTAACCAAAGACACTACTAGCATTGTTAATGATATTATTCATGACATAGGAATTATGCAATGAGCACCTTAAAAGCAGAAAACAGCAAGAATAAACATAAGTTGCTCATTGATGTGGGTAGTACATATTTTAAGTTAAATACTAACGACTCGTTAGAGCAACATTTTCGAGACTTTAATAAAGACATTCTCGATGATTTAATGCATAAATGTGGCGACACTATCAGTCAGTATGATAAAAAAGATGTTCATATTTGCTCATCCGCTAATGGCGGTTTAACCACGCTAATTATAGGGATCACCAATACTTTTTCGTTAAAGTATGCCACTAATATCGCCTTCAACTCAGGTATTAATATTATTGATACTGTGCTTTATCAAAACATTGAAGATTATTCGTTACCTAGTGACTTAATTGATGTGGTTATTATTGTTGGTGGCATCAACTCAAATGGTGATGTTTTTTCTGAGAATTTATATAACTATTTAGCGCAATTACGTTATTCAAATATTGTTTTTGTTGGCAATAAACTTGATGTGCCAGCAATAGAAAAAAACATTAAAAATGTGGACGTTTTACCTAATATTATTGATGACAGATTACATATTGTAGAAGATCATTTACGCGAATATTTAACTAACCTGTATCAAAAAGATATTGAAGGCAAAGAAGATGTTAAACATCTCTACAATATTACCTCAAATCAAATCTATCCAACGCCTTATATTGTTAATAAAACACTGCCATTAATTAATGCCAAATTTTCAGTGGTAAACCCTTTTATTTTATTAGATATAGGTGGCGCAACCACAGACATTCATTACTCAAAAGACTTAGTAGACGACAACATTGTCACTGAAAATGAATACGACAGGTTAGTGTTTAAAAAGCTTGGTGTTTATAAGTCTAAGCAATCATTAATTTTTGCCGCTAAAAATAATGAATTTGTATATGAATTACTTATGCACTTAAAAGTAACCGAAAACATTTTTGAAGAGCAAAGTGATAAGGCAACTAAAGTGCTGATGCAACTCGCCATATTTTTAGTTTTATGTAAAATTTCACACTATAGAAAAGCTTATATCAACTTAAAACTGCTTTCGATAAACTCTATTGTATTAACGGGTGGCATTACTAAAGTATTATCAAGTGAAGAAATAGAAAATATTATTTCGTTTTTCTACAAAAAAATTCTCAACTCTGCCCATAATCCAAGTACGGTTCTTGATAGTAATTATGATATTTGGACGCTTGAAGCAGCTGCCCTGCCCCTTTAAAGAAAGAAAAAAGAGGAAAGAAACATGTCAATAAACTGTATAAGAACATTACTTGAAGATGCAGCTCACAGCGATAAAACAGCTATTGTGCACAATGAAGCACATACTAAAAAAGAGATTAGTTATGCTGAGTTGTTTACCAAAGTAAACCAAGTTGCCTTTTATTTAAACGAGCTAGACTTACCTAAAGACTCAAGAATAGGGATTTATTCAACAAAAGGTATAGAGCAAGTTATTGCAATATTAGCAATACTCTCAACAGAATACACGTTAGTACCATTAACCACGTTACTTAAACCTGAGCAGGTAGAGTACATTATTAATGACTGTAATATTCAATGTATTATCACTGATAAAGTAAAGTTGGAAAGCATTGAAGAAGTCAACTTTGATGGTCATGTTATTTCTTATGAAACCGCTAGCAAGGGAATTGCCTCCTTTGATGAAATATTCAAATATTACAATAAACCGTATGTTTGTGACATTAATGGTCATAGCAATGCAGTAATCACTTATTCTTTCGGTGTATCAGGTACACCAAAAGGTATTGTAATATCTCATCGAAATTTAATTGATTCTGCACGTGTTGCTGCTCAATATTTAAAATTATCTCATGACGATGTTATTTCAGGGGTGCTTATTTTCAACCTTGATTATGGTTTGAATCAAATTTTTTGTACTTTATATAAAAAAGCAACCTTGGCACTACATCGCTTTATTTTGCCCGAAGATTATTTCAACCACCTGATTAACGATAAAGTAACCGTATTACCCTTAATGCCCGTTAATATTTCACAATTGTTTGATGGAATAGAGCGCATACCCAGTGCCGAATTGTTTTCATCCGTGAAAACAATTACCTCATCAGGCGGCAATGTTACTGCCAAAATGATTAAAGATTGCAAAAACACCTTTACTCAAGCTGACTTCTATTCCATGCATGGTTTAACGGAAGCTTTTAGATCAACCTACCTTGATCCATCACAAGCACAAATAAGACCTGACTCTATTGGTAAAGCGATCCCTGATGTTGAACTTTACGTCATCAATGAAGAAGGTAAAGAATGCGCCGTACGTGAAGTGGGCGAGCTAATCCATCGCGGTGGTTATATATATCGAGGCTTTTGGAATGCACCTGAACAAAATGCTCAACGTTTTAAATCAGTACAAATACTGAAAGATGTTATCAATTTAGAAGGCCAATTAACCGATGAAACGGTCGTTGCTACAGGCGATTATGTTTACAAAGATGAAGAAGGTTATTTCTATTTTGTTTCCAGACAAGATGACATGATAAAAACCAGAGGCTTTAGAGTTTCTCCGCTTGAAGTGGAATCAGTGGTTGCTAAAAACATTCCTCAGATTGAAAAATGTGCCGTTTTTGGTTTAGATAACGAACTTATCGAAGAAGAAATTGTGATGGTTTATTCTGCGGCTAGCGAGATAACTGAAAAAGAAATATTGTTTGAACTTAAAAAGCATCTTGCTTCATACATGATCCCAAATCGAGTTATTTATAAAAAATCACTTCCGCTCATTCAAAGTGATAAAAATCAAGTAAATAAAGACTCACTGAAACGAGAATTGTTAGGCGCAACTTAACATAAGTGATATTAGGTCTGATCTGGAACCACAAACCTAAATTAAAAATGCCCACTTTCACTAATGTTTTAATTGGATTTTCGTGGTTTTTATGAAAGATAAAGTTGTTGTCGTTATTTTACTTATTATTATGGTGTTAAATTTTTTCGATGTGTTGACGGATATTTCGTTAGGCGCACCTACTTGGCATATTGTTGAAGAAATTATA
>Ga0209081_1001665_pt1 | contig 13237 bp, 11 predicted proteins | sample GOMGulsemesocosm_4_FD_184636 | JGI IMG/M metagenome (GOLD analysis project Ga0209081, IMG submission 184636) | Methane-oxidizing microbial communities from mesocosms in the Gulf of Mexico - GOM15B Gulf of Mexico (SPAdes) (version 2) | ecosystem: Environmental > Aquatic > Marine > Cold seeps... | reverse complement strand
GTTTTTTATCTTAAAACTTGCTTCTTGTATCTTGCAACTTCTCTATTGATCCCCATATAGTTTCTAATCAGCAATTTATAATAATTTCCAAAGAGACACACATGACCGAAGAATTATCTAGTGTAGTTGAAATCCCCGTTCTTGCTTTAAGAGATGTTGTCGTTTATCCACAAATGGTTATCCCCTTATTTGTCGGTAGAGAAAAATCTATTCGTTGTTTAGATCTTGCTATGGAAAATGATAAGCAAGTTTTTTTAGTTGCACAAAAAGATGCAGCTGTTGATGATCCTCAAGCAAAGGATGTTTATGACGTTGGCACCGTAGCAACTATTTTGCAAATGTTAAAACTTCCAGATGGTACGGTAAAAGTATTGGTTGAAGGTGTTCAGCGCGCGCGTGTTAGTGAGTTTATTGAAACTCAGGAATATTTTAGCGCTAATATTGAATATTTAACGATTGAGAATAGCGTAGTAGATGAGATTGACGTATTGATTCGCTCAGCTATATCTCAATTTGAAGGTTATGTAAAACTCAATAAAAAAATTCCACCTGAGGTACTTACTTCAGTTTCAGGTATTGATGATGCGGAGCAGCTTGCTGATACCATGGCTGCACATATGCCATTAAAATTAGAAGATAAGCAAAAAGTATTAGAAATAGTTGATGTTGTTAAACGTCTAGAACATTTGATGGCATTAATGGAAGGAGAGATTGACTTACTCCAAGTTGAAAAGAAAATTCGCACTCGTGTTAAAAAGCAAATGGAAAAAAGTCAGCGAGAGTATTATTTGAATGAGCAAATGAAAGCAATTCAAAAAGAATTAAATGAAGGTGATGAAAAACCTGATGAACTTGAACAAATGGCGCAGCGAATTGAAGAAGCGCAAATGCCAACAGAAGCAAAAGATAAAACGTTAGCTGAATTACAAAAACTTAAAATGATGTCGCCAATGTCTGCAGAAGCGACAGTAGTGCGTAGTTATATTGAGTGTATGATTAATGTGCCATGGAAAAAACGTAGTAAATTAAAACGTAACTTAACATTAGCGCAAGAAGTGTTAGACAAAGATCACTATGGTTTAGATAAAGTTAAAGAGCGTATTTTAGAGTATTTAGCCGTTCAACAGCGTGTAAGTCAGCTGAAAGGACCTATTCTTTGTTTAGTAGGGCCTCCTGGTGTTGGTAAAACTTCATTAGGGCAATCTATCGCCAAGTCAACCGGTAGAAAGTATATTCGCATGGCTTTAGGTGGCGTACGTGATGAAGCTGAAATTCGTGGTCATCGCCGTACTTATATTGGTTCATTACCTGGTAAATTGATCCAAAAAATGTCAAAGGTGGGTGTTAAAAATCCATTGTTCTTGTTAGATGAAATTGACAAAATGGCTTCAGATATGCGAGGCGATCCAGCTTCTGCATTATTAGAAGTATTAGATCCAGAACAAAATTCAAATTTTAACGATCATTACTTAGAAGTCGATTATGATTTATCTGATGTGATGTTTGTTGCTACATCAAACAGTATGGATATTCCTGGACCACTTCTTGACCGTATGGAAGTTATTCGTTTGTCGGGCTATACCGAAGATGAAAAACTAAACATTGCCCGCAGCCATTTGCTTGATAAACAAATTAAGCGCAATGGTTTGAAAGCAAAAGAAATTAAAATAGACGATAGTGCCATTGTTGGCATTATTCGTTATTACACCCGAGAAGCAGGTGTTCGAAATTTAGAACGTGAAATATCTAAGTTATGCCGTAAAGCCGTAAAAGCTATCTTATTAGATGAAAACTTGAAAAAAGTAACCATTAATCAAGATAACTTGGATGATTTTTTAGGTGTACAACGCTTTGATTATGGTAAAGCTGACGATGAAAACCGAGTAGGCTTAGTAACTGGTTTAGCATGGACACAAGTAGGTGGGGAACTGCTTACCATAGAAACAGCGTCAGTACCCGGTAAAGGAAAATTAACCTATACAGGCTCTTTAGGCGACGTTATGCAAGAGTCTATTCAGGCAGCAATGACGGTCGTTCGAAGTAGAACCGAAAAATTACGTATAAATGAAGATTTTTATGAAAAACGAGATATTCATGTACATGTACCTGAAGGAGCAACACCAAAAGATGGCCCAAGTGCGGGTATTGGTATGTGTACTGCTCTTGTTTCAAGTTTAACGGGTAATCCTGTTAAAGCTGAAGTAGCCATGACGGGAGAAATAACGTTACGTGGTGAAGTTTTAGCTATTGGCGGTTTAAAAGAAAAGTTATTAGCAGCACATCGCGGCGGTATTAAAACAGTTATTATCCCTCACGAAAATGTACGTGATTTAAAAGAGATACCTGAAAATGTTAAAGCAGACTTATCAATTCACCCGGTAAAATGGATTGATGAAGTACTTGCCATAGCACTTGAACACCCCGTAGAACAGTGGCAGGTAGAGTGATTTCCACTCGAAAAAAGTTGTTTTATGATGCAAACTAATAAAAAAGTTAAAAAAAACAGAAAAAATTAAAGAAAAATACAATAAAGGCTTTTTAAACGCTGAAACTATGGTAAGTTAACTACGCTTATGTCGCTAGACCCCTTGTTTACTGTACTTATAAGGTGTTAGTAATGAAGGTCTGCTCATAATAGTATTTTTCTAAACTCGGCGTTTGATGTTCAAAAGAAGTAAAATTACGTTGTGTAAATATAATTTCTATAGGACGAACTTTTATTAAAACTCTTACTAAAAAAAGTAAAGAGAAGTAAAAATAGCGTTGTAATAATAACAATTGAAGGGGTATACACTGTGAATAAATCTCAACTTATCGAGAAAATTTCTGAAGGCGCTGACATTTCAAAAGCTGCTGCGGGTCGTGCATTAGATTCATTTATTGGCGCTGTAACTGAAGAATTACAAAATGGCGAACAAGTTGCTTTAGTTGGTTTTGGTACTTTCTCTGTACGTGATCGTGCAGCTCGCACTGGCCGTAACCCACAAACTGGCGCTACTATCCAAATTGCAGCGGCTAAAATTCCAGCTTTCAAAGCGGGTAAAGCATTAAAAGATGCATGCAATGACTAATATTTAGCTAATTGCTTTTAGCTATTTTCTTTGTATGTTCAAAGTTTATTTAAAGACCACCTAAAGGTGGTCTTTTGCTTTCTACATACGATAAATATGCGGTAAATAATTTAAATTAATAATAAATTACTATTTACCCCGTCTTACACTTCAAGCGATGGTCAGCATCTGCTAAAATCGCGAACAACAAAAAATTATAGTCTATATATCGGTAATATTTATTGGTTTAATAAAATAGACTTTATCTGGCTATACCTTAAATAAATGAGATAAAGATGTTAGAAGATATTAGAGAGAGTTCGCAAGGCTTAACAGCCAAAATTATCCTTGGCCTTATTATATTAACCTTCGCGGTTGCTGGTATTGGTAGTTACACTAACTCTGTGGACACTTCTGTTGCAACGGTAAATGGTGAAAAAATTAGCCAGGAAGCATTCAATAAAGCATACCAAGCTCAACGAAACCGTATGGTTCAACAGTTTGGTGAGATGTTTGATACATTGTCAAATGACAGTAATTATATGGCAAACTTTCGTCAAAGTGTTTTAAGTAATTTAATTAATGAAAAGTTGGTTGATCAAAATGCTCAGGATCTTGCCATTCGCATATCAGACGAGCGAATTAAAGAAACTATTAGAAATATGCCAGAATTTCAAATGGAAGGTGCTTTTGACAATAATCGTTATTTAGCGGTTATAAATCAAGCTGGATTCTTTCAGTCATCAAATTTTCGTGATTATTTACGAGTAGAAATGACTCGCCGCCAATTATCACAAGCGTTAGTTTCTACAGAATTTAATTTACCATATCAAGAAACATTACAGCAGAATTTACAAAATCAAACACGTGATATTCGTTTTACAACTGTTTCAGCAAAGCAATTTGAAGCAGGAATAGATGTAAGTGAAGAAGAAATTAAAACTTATTATCAGGCTAACCAAGTTCGTTTTGAAAATAAAGAAAAAGTAAAAGTAAACTTTATCCGTCTAAGTGTTGATGATATTGCTAAAGAAATAGAGGTTTCTGATGAAGATGTAGCGACATACTATCAAGATAATATCGCTAACTTTACTCAGGCGGAACAACGCCGTGTTTCTCATATTTTAATTGAATTTAGTGAGGGAGATAGTGAAAGTGAATCTATAGCTAAAACTCAAGCCGAAACAGTATTAACCCGACTTGCTCAAGGTGATGACTTTGCAGTACTTGCCAAAGAGTTATCTAATGACACGTTTAGCGGTGAAAATGGTGGTGATTTAGATTATATAGAGCCAGGTGTAATGGGGCAAAGCTTTGATGAAGCTGCCTTTGCAATAACCGCTATTGGAGAAAACACAGGCCTTGTTAAAACGAGTTTTGGTTATCATGTTATAAAACTAACGGAACTTAAACCTGCAGTTGTACAAAGTTTAGCTGATGTTAAAGCAGAATTGCACACAAAAGTAAGTAATGAAAAAGCTCAAGAGGCGTTTTATGAACAAACTCAAGAAATGGCGCGTGTAAGTTTTGAGTTTCCTGATAGTTTAGATGATGCCGCAAATGAAATTAATGGCAAAATAGAAACATCTTCATGGTTATCTCGTGTTGGTAATGCGGCTCCTTTTGATAATGTTAAAGTTATTGAAGCAGCTTTCTCTGATTTGGTTTTACAAGATAATATGAACTCAGATATTATCGAAGTAAGTGATACTATGGCTTTAGTTTTACGTTTAAATACATACCAAAAAGCTAACTTAAAGCCCATTACTGAAGTAGAGGCGCAAATAACCGCTATTTTAGTCGCTCAAAAAGCAACAGAAAAAGCACATAACACTATTGATGAATTATTAGTACAGTTTAAAGCAGGTAATGATATTACCGAACAATTAACTAAAAATTACGCTAGCTTCACCTCAAAAAATAATGTTACACGTTATAGTACAGATTTAGATCAAAGCATCTCTCGTGAAGCGTTTGTATTACCACACCCAGTAGCGGGAATTATTTCTGCTTCAACTGTCGCTTTAAGTAATGGCGATTTAGCTTTAGTTGAAGTGCAAGCGGTTAATGTGAGTGAAGCTGAAATTAATCCGCAACTTACTCAGCAGCAAACGTCTCAATTAGCGCAATCTGCGTATAAAAGTTATGTTGATTCTTTAAAGGTGGATGCAAAAATCACAAGTAAAACAATAACGGCATCTACAAATTATTAATTACACTAACAGTTAACAGTTAACAGCTAATAGTAGAAAGTAAGTAGTAAGTTTATAAATTCACTACTTACTTTTTATAATTTTTTAGGTTTTAACCGAAAGTTTTGATTCATTAATAATTTTTGCGTTACTTTATGCTGAGGTTTTCTCATTACATCTAATGTCTTTCCTACTTCAACTACCTTTCCTTTCGATAACACCATAATATCATCACTGAAATGACGAATAATGCCTAAACTGTGAGATATTAGGATGTAAGCTAGCCCCATTTGTTGCTGTAAATCTAGTAATAGGTTAATCATTTGTGAACGTAGGGAAGGATCAAGAGAAGCTAGAGCTTCATCTAGTATAATGACTTGAGGTTGCAATATAATAGCTCTTGCAAGAGATATGCGTTGTTTTTGCCCCCCAGAAAACATATGAGGGTAGAAATTCATATGGTCACCAAGTAACCCTACTTTTTGTAATGTTGTACGAATGAGCTCTTTACGTTTTTTTTCATTAAAAGAGGTGTTAATTTTTAATGGTTCATCTAGTAATTGCAATATAGTTAAACTAGGGTTGAGGGTGGTGCCTGAATCTTGAAATATCATCCGGATATGCTGACATCGTTGTTTATAACTGCCTTCTTTTAATAATTGGCCATTCAAATAAATATTACCACTACTTGCTGGCTCTGCCCCAACAAGTATTTTTGCAAGTGTGGTCTTTCCCGCGCCAGCTTCACCAATAATGGCTAAGGTTTTATGTGCTTCAATGCTAAAAGAAATAGGCTCTAGCACCGTAGTGGATTCTTTTTTAAACCAATAGCCCTTTTGTTGGTAAGACTTACTTAACCCTTCTACTTTCAGTAATGCTGTCATATTAACAACCCTTCTTAAAAACTTTACGAGGAGTTTTAATTGGAGTGAGTGGAAAATGACAACTTACTTTATGACCATGAAAATTTGTTACAGAAGGCGCTGTTACACAGGCTTGTTGTGCTCTTGGACAACGAGGTCCTAATCGGCAACCAATAGGTAAATGCTGTAAAATTGGAATACTTCCAGGCAGTGTCATTAATCGAGATTTGGCGGGTAAATGAAAATTTGCACTTGGGCTACTATCAACTAATGCCCTAGTATAGGGGTGCAATGGTTTATTGAATATTTGCTCCGTGGTACCTGCTTCAACAAATTGTCCACTATACATTACCGTAATGGTATTGGTCCAATGGGTTATATTTTCTAAATCATGACTGATTAATAAAATAGACATGCCTTTTAATTGGTTTAAGCTCGATAAAAGTCTAAAAATTTGAACTTGGTTGTTATTCTCCATAGCGGCAGTTGGCTCATCTGCAATTAACAATACAGGTCTTCTCGCTAAAGCTATAGCGATCATTACCCGTTGGCATAAGGCTTCAGTTAATTGGTGTGGATAACTGTTAAGACAAGTACTGTGACTTTTTATACCGACTTTATGTAATAATTTGATTGAAGCTGATCGTCGTTGTTGCTGCTTTTGCCAAAAAAAACCTGAGAGTGTATTGGTATCAATTGCTTCTGCTATTTGTTCGCCAATAGTTGTTGTTGGGTCTAAGCAAGTCATTGGCTCTTGAAATATCATCGCAATATCACGTGAAAGTAAAACTTTACGCTCTTCGATAGACAAGCGTAATAAATCAACGCCACGCCAATGAAACCTATCGGCATGAACATGCCATTTACTATCTAATACACCAACAATGGCTTGCGCTAATAATGATTTACCTGAGCCAGATTCACCTACTAAACCGCGAACTTCACCTTCTTTCATTGATAAACTTACTTTATCTACAGCTAAAATATTTTGATCCCCACTGACCAATTCAATAGATAAATTTCTTATGTCGAGTAAATTCATTATCGTTCCTTGCGCAGTTTAAGGGCATGGCGAATGCCTTCACCAACAAGATTGGTTGCCACAACGGCAAATAAAATAGCTAAACCAGGCAAATAAACGGTCCAAGGGGCGATATAAAATAAGTCTAAACCATGTGCCAGTGTTGCTCCCCATTCAGGTAAGGGAATTTGAGCTCCTAACCCAAGGAAGCCCAAAGTAGCAATGTCTAATATAGCAGCAGATTGAGCTAATGTTGCTTGGCTTATGATGCGATCAACAATGTTAGGGAAAATAGAATAGTACAGTACTCTAAACGGGCTTGCGCCATCGAGCCGTGAAGCAAGTACATAGTCTTTACGAGACTCCTCCTTTACTGCATAACGTGTAATATGTATAAATTGCGGAATGAGTACTATGACAACAGCCCATACGGTATTACTGATGCCTGGGCCTAATATAGCCACGATGACAATAGCAAGTAATAAAGAAGGAATAGATAAAATCACATCGAGAAAGTGATTAAGAAAGCTTGATTTTAACCCAGAAGTTAGCGCAGATAGTGAACCAAAAATAACACCAACGATAAGAGATGCCACCACCACGATAAAGCTCAAGCCAAAAGTTAGAGACGTTCCATACATTAAACGAGATAGCATATCCCGTCCTAATTCGTCAGTACCAAGTAAGTAGCTTACATTACCATCCGCATGCCATGAAGGAGGTAGTAACAACATATCTAACTCACCCTCAATAGGCGAATGAGGTGCTAGTAATGGCCCAAATATAGCGAGAACAATTAAAAAAACAAAACAGCTAAAGCCAACCATGGCAACAGGCGTTTTGCGAAAAATTCGCCAATGCTGCATAAAAGGGGAGGGAAAAACTTCCTCTAAGTATATTTTATCACGAGCCATACTTATTACCTCGGGCTAGGGGATTGAGTGCAGCATAAAGAAAATCGGTTAAAATATGCACGACAAAAATAAAACATGACAATACGAGTAATCCACTTTGTATGGCAGTGTAATCTCGTTGGTAAATGCTCTCTATGAGCCAACGACCAATACCAGGCCAACTAAAAATGACTTCAGTTACCATGGCTATAGTCACTAAATTGGCGAATTGAAGTCCAACATGGCGAATAATTTTAATTAAGGCATTTCGAATGGCATGACGCATGATGATTTGTTGAAAAGTTAAACCCTTAGCACTTGCCGCTCTTATATAATTTGTTTCTAACACTTCTATCATCGATGTTCTTGCTAAGCGGATAAAAATTGTAGCTGGGGCTATAGCAATGACTGTCGCAGGTAAAATAACATGGGAGGTTGCATCAATAAAGGCTTGCCATTTATAAGGACTATCGCTTAGTAAAATATCAATAAACTGAATTCCTGTTACTAGCTCTATTTCAAATAACAAGCTGATTTGTCCTGCAGATGGAAGCCAGCCTAAATTGATAGAAAAAGTTAAAATAGCTAATAAACCAAGCCAAAAAACAGGAATAGAATAACCTAACATTGAAACGGATAAAATAAGATTATCAGCAAGTTTGTTATGCTTAATTGCGGCTATAAACCCTAGAGGAATACCGAAAAACATTGCAATAAATAAAGCCACTAAGCTAAGTTCAATGGTTGCAGGTAATAGATTGAGAATTTCAGTGCTTATGTCAGACTGACTTGCCATCGACAGCCCTAATTCACCATTAGCTATATGATTGAGGTAAGCTATATATTGCCAAAAAATATTTCTATCAGTTTGATATGCCTTGTTAATTTCAATCAATTGATTTGGTGTGGCGTTAATTGCGCCTGACATATTAATAATAGCATCACCAGGAAACAAAAAGCTCAAACTAAATGAAAGTAAGGTCAGGAGTAACATAGTAAATATAAATAAATTTAAACGTCGAAAAGTAAAAACTAGCATGATTAATTTTCACCACTATTGAATGAGTTAATTTTTGTTACCTGATAAAAATTAATGCCGCCAAATGGTGCTAGTATATCACCCATTACATTGTTGCTACGCGCTTGATAACGTTTTGAGTGAGCAATAGGTATTAAAGGAACTTCTTTTGTTACTATATTCATAGCCTGAGTGTAATATATTTTCCGTTGACGAATATTGTCAGTTTGTAATGCTTTTTGAATAATATCATCATATTTTTTATTACACCAAAACGTTTTATTACTACCAGTTTTAGTGGCTGAGCAACTGAGAATAGGAGAGAAGAAGTTATCAGGATCAGGGTTGTCTGCTGACCAACCAGATAAGAAAGTTTGATGCTCTCCACGCTTTAAACGGTGTAGAAAAGTATTCCATTTATAACTCACAATGTTAACCTTTATTCCTATGTTCTTTAGGTCTGTTTGAATTAATTTAGCCATAGTTATACTGTTAGGATTATAAGCTCTTTGAGCGGGCGTTACCCATAAATCCATAGTGAAACCTTGGGGGTACCCTGCAATTTCTAGTAAACTTTTTGCTAGTATAGGATTAAATTCTTGATCGGCAATACTGTCGTCAAAAGCCCATGATGTGTTAGGTAATAATGAATTGGCTAACTCAGCTTTTTCTTGATAAACCGCTTCAAGTAAGACTTTTTTATTGATGGCATAACTGATTGCTTGTCTTATTAATTTATTGTCAAAAGGTGGTTTTTTAACATTGAAACCAAAATAACCAACATTTAATGCGATAACCTCTTCTAAGGTTAAATCTTTGTGTTGAGTGATCTTCTTGTGAGCAATAGGGTAAGCTGTTATGTCACATTCTTTTGCTAATAATTTAGTTAATCTTCCCGTATTACTTGGCGTAATATCAAAAACTAATTGCTCAAGTTGAGCTGGTTTTTGCCAATACTGTTCATGACGATAAAAACGAATAAAAGAACCGACACGATACTCTTTAAATTTGAAAGGACCCGTTCCTATCGGATGAGTATCTATATTACTTTTAATATGCTGCTTGGTTAATTGATTGGCATATTCTTCAGATAAAATAATAGAAAAATCAGTGGCTAAATTAGCAAGAAAAGAACTATCAGTATGAGATAAATGAAAACGGATAGTGTAATCATTAATTTTTTCTACTTTTTCAACTAATAGGCTAAAATTAACACTTTGAAAAAATGGATAGTGTCCCCCTGAAACTAAGTGATATGGATGATCAGCTTTTAAAATACGGTTAAAGCTAAAAATGACATCGTCAGCATTTAATAATCTAGTTGGTGTGAAGTAACTCGTCTGATGAAAAGGAACATCTTTACGTAAATAAAAAGTAACTTTTTTCCCATCTTTAGTCGCATGCCAAGACTTTGCTAATGCAGGAGTCAGTTTGTTATCTTTTCCTTTATAGGTGATTAACCTGTTATATAATTGATTAGAAGTAGCATCTATTGTTGTACCTGAAGTGACAAGTTGTGGATTAAATGTTTCAGGAGAACCCTCAGCGCAATAAACTACGCTGTGTTCACTTAATGATACGATACTCTCATCGTTACAACCAAGTAATAGTAAGCAGGCCAAGCATATAATAGGAACAAGTTTAAGGTTATTCATTAGCATTATTACCGTCAAGTAAATTGTATTTTTTTAGGTAGCCTCTCAATTGATGATAGGTCAGCTCAAGTGCTTGTGCCGTTTTCTTTTGATTATATTGGCAGTGTGCTAAAGCTGATTTTATCAGTTCTATTTCATAATGTTGAGATAAAGTTTTTAGTGATTTTGGAAAGCAGGTATTAGTGAATGTTGCAAAAGCAGATGTTGTTGAAAGTTCAGCTTTGGTATTGCTAATATCTTGAACTTTATGAATATTTGACATAGGCTCAGCTGCAATTTCATTTTGTACAATATGAACGTTATTTAGCGCTTTAATTTGCTGGCTTGATCGTTTATTTGGTCTGTAAGGCGATTCAAATGGATCTATAACTAAATCATTTATGGGTAAATGAGGGTTATTACAACGATATACACTTCGTTCAATAACATTTTTTAATTCACGAATATTACCTGGCCAGTGATATTCAAGCATGGCGCGTTTAGCTTTTTCAGTAAAGCCACTGAAAAGTTCAAACTCTAATTCACGTGTCATATTAATAGCAAAATGCTCTGCTAACATTAATATATCTTCAAGCCTCTCTCTTAACGGAGGTAAAGTAATAACATCAAATGCCAAACGGTCAAGTAAGTCAGCTCTAAATTGTCCTGACTCAGCTAATGTTGGAAGGTCTTCATTCGTTGCCGCAACAAGGCGAACATCAGTTGTTATGCAACGGGACCCACCTACACGTTCAAATTCACCATATTCAACAACACGTAATAATTTTTCTTGTATTAAACCAGAAGTGTTGGCAATTTCATCTAAAAATAATGTGCCATTGTCAGCTCTTTCAAAACGGCCTTCATGGCGTTTATTAGCACCAGTGAAAGCACCAGAGTCATAACCAAAAAGTTCTGTTTCAAGCAGATTTTCATTTAATGCCGCACAATTAAGCTTTAAATAGTTTTGCTGCCAACGTTTTGATAAATAGTGTAAACGAGCGGCAACGAGTTCCTTACCTGTACCTCGCTCACCAATAATTAATACGGGTTTACTTAATGGTGCAATTTGAGAGATTTGCTCTAATACGTCTAAAAAGTTATTGGATTGACCAAGAAGGTTGTCTTGTTTATTAAAGCGCGACATAACCTGACCTAATTATTAGTTAATTTAACTAACAAATAGTGTATTTTATTAAACGATGAGTTAATAGTATTATTTAATTATTTAATAAATATATTTAAAACAGCATGTTAGTACCATCGGTTAGTTTGGCGTGAAATATGAATAGTATACGTTATAAATTTAAATCCAAATTTATAGTCGATCTTATTAAACTTAGATAAAATTACCGTTTAAGTTAAAAATGAAGGCTTAATGAAAGTATAAAGGACGTTGTTATGGGCATTTTTTCAAGGTTTACCGATATTATTAATTCTAATATCAATAGTTTATTAGATAAAGCTGAAGATCCAGCTAAAATGGTAAGATTAATTATTCAAGAAATGGAAGATACTTTAGTAGAAGTACGTTCTAGCTCAGCTAAAACGTTAGCTGATAAAAAAGATCTAACTCGTCAAGTAACTCGATTTGAAAATGAAGCACAACAATGGCAAGAAAAAGCTGAATTGGCATTAAGAAAAGATCGTGATGATTTAGCTAGAGCGGCATTAATTGAAAAGAAAAAAAACACTGAAAGTTCACAAGTCTTAGTTGAAGAATTAGTCTACGTAGATGAGAACATCAGCAAGCTTCAAGATGAAATTTTACAACTACAAGAAAAGTTAGTAGATGCAAAATCTCGTCAAAAGACTATTGTTATGCGTGAAAAAACAGCTAGCTCACGTTTAAAAGTTAAGCAAAATATTGATAGTAATAAAGTAAATGATGCATTGAGTCGTTTGGAACGCTACGAATGTAAAATTGATGATATTGAAGCGCAAGTTGAGTCATATGATTTGGGGCGAAAATCTTTAGCTGATGAAATTTCTGCTCTTGAATTAGATGACAAGGTTGAAGATGAGTTAGCGTCATTAAAAGCTAAAATGAAAAACAGTGAGGAATAGTTTTAAGTACTATCACTAGTCATCAAAAGTAAAAACGTAGGAGAAGTATCGTGGAAGAGATCATCATGGCACCAGTCATTATTTTTATGATAATAGTTGCGCCTATTTGGTTAATATTACATTACCGAAGTAAAAGCCAAGTTAATCAAGGTTTGAGTGAAGAAGAGTATATTCAGTTATCTGACTTATCAGAAATGGCTGACAAAATGGCTGATCGTATTAAAACACTTGAGGCTATTTTAGATGTGGAAACCCCAGACTGGAAAAATAAGCTATGAATACCAGACGAGGTGAGTTGTTTCGAAATCCACATAAAGGAAAAATAGCAGGTGTTTGTGCTGGCCTTGCTGATTATTTTGGTTGGGAAACATGGCTAGTACGAATACTCGTTGTTTCAGGTGTATTGTTTGGCATACCATTTTTAATTTTAGGTTATATTGCTGCTTGGTTTATTCTGGATGAAAATCCCAACACGTCACATAAAAAACCAAATAAAAAA
>Ga0209081_1001663_pt1 | contig 13238 bp, 11 predicted proteins | sample GOMGulsemesocosm_4_FD_184636 | JGI IMG/M metagenome (GOLD analysis project Ga0209081, IMG submission 184636) | Methane-oxidizing microbial communities from mesocosms in the Gulf of Mexico - GOM15B Gulf of Mexico (SPAdes) (version 2) | ecosystem: Environmental > Aquatic > Marine > Cold seeps... | reverse complement strand
CAAACTGTTCCCACAGCGCCTTGAGAAACCCGGCATCGGCGCGGCGGTCAGCCGGACGTCGATCATGATAGCGTTCACGCCGAGAGAGCGCCGTAACCCCTTTGGGGTTGGGGCGGCGAATGGTAAATTGGTAGTCAGTGCCTGGCAGACGGCCAGGAAATCCGCGATGTTTCAGCATGGAAGCGCCTTTCGCCCGACGCCGCGCGGATCATTGGGGACCGACCGCAGGGCCGGGCCCCAATAAGTATTACTTGTATTTGCCAGTATAGGCAGGCTCGACCGAGATTGGCTCGGGATCGATGATAACAAATTCTTCTTCTGTGCTGCCACAAGCGGCGACGGCGGCCAGCAGGCCAACCATTGCAAGCAGTTTGATGCTCTTGGACATTTCTGTCTCCTGTGTGAAGTCGTGAAACCTGTACGGCTTGGTGCCGCTGCAGAGTTCGGCCTCATATGACAGGTCGCGAAATTGCGGCCCGCGCCAAACTTAGCCGAAATACCGGTCTGATTACATCCTAAACCGGGCAGCTCTGATGCATGTGGCCGCAAAGCCGCAAAATTTCGCCGACCAACACGAGATGCGGCAAGATATAGACGCGCCATCAAAACTCCTCCCAGATACAGTGGGTGTCATCGGGTCGATAGCTTTCAAAAAATTGAGTGGCGGCGGGATCTTGCACACCAAATGCCACCGGACGATCCATCAGAGAAATCACCACCCGTGCCGGGGTGATGGCGTGTGTTTGCAGGTAGGGCAACACCAACGCATCACAAAGGTGATCCATATCCGGCCCGGCCTGATCATAAGTTACAGTGCCAGTGTCGCGGGTGATTGCCGGCGCCACAAAACGAAACCGCACCCAAAGTTCCCCCGGCGCTTCATCCAGCAGCACCTCGGTCAGGGTGACATCCTGACCCGACGGCACTGGAAAAGCGTCCGCAGCGCGCAGTGGCGCGACGGCAAACATCACCGCACATAGAGCCCCGCAAGCACGCGCAGCAAAGCGGCGCACGCCTTTGGCTGGGACTGCTGGCGCGGCACCACTGGCGCGCGCTGTTCTATGTCTGTTGGGGCGGATCATTGGCGGGTTTGCAGCTTGCGTCACAATTGAAGGGTGTCCCCGCCGGACGGCAATTCAGCCGCCGGCGGGGGTATTTTCAGCGTTTCAAAACCGCCATCACAACGGAATGTTGTCGTGCTTTTTCCAAGGATTCTTGAGCGACTTACCCCGAAGGGAGGCAAAGGCACGACTGACCCGGCGGCGGGTGGATTTGGGCTGGATCACCTCGTCAATGAAGCCACGTTCCGCAGCAACAAAGGGGTTGGCAAACCGGTCCTCGTAATCGGCAACATGGGACGCAGTCTTGTCGGCGTCGCCCAGATCGGCGCGGTGGATGATCTCTGTCGCACCCTTGGCCCCCATCACTGCGATCTCGGCAGTCGGCCAGGCATAGTTGAAATCACCACGCAGGTGCTTGGAGGCCATCACGTCATAGGCGCCGCCGTAAGCCTTGCGGGTGATCACAGTGACCTTAGGCACAGTTGCTTCGCCATAGGCAAACAACAGCTTGGCACCGTGTTTGATCACGCCGCCATATTCCTGACTGGTGCCGGGCAAGAAGCCGGGGACGTCAACCAAGGTCAGGATCGGGATCTCAAAGCAGTCGCAGAACCGCACGAAACGGGCTGCCTTGCGTGAGGAATCGATATCCAGACAACCCGCCAATACCATTGGCTGGTTGGCCACGACGCCAACTGTCTGCCCTTCAAGCCGGATGAAGCCGGTCAGGATATTCTTGGCAAATTCCTCTTGGATCTCGAAGAAATCACCTTCATCGGCCAGTTTGGCGATGAGTTCCTTCATATCGTAAGGGGTGTTGGGGTTTTCCGGGATCAGAGTGTCCAGGCTGACCTCGATCCGGCCCGGTTCATCAAAGAACGGACGAACAGGCGGCTTTTCGCGGTTGTTCAGCGGCAGGAAGTCGACCAGACGACGCACCTCGGCCAAAGCCTCGACATCGTTTTCAAAGGCACCATCCGCAACGCTGGATTTCTTGGTGTGGGTCGATGCTCCGCCCAGCTCCTCGGCAGTCACTGTTTCATTGGTGACCGTTTTCACCACGTCAGGGCCGGTGACAAACATGTAAGAGGTGTCTTTGACCATAAAGATAAAGTCAGTCATGGCAGGCGAATAGACCGCGCCGCCGGCGCAGGGGCCCATGATAACCGAAATCTGCGGCACCACGCCCGAGGCCATGATGTTGCGCTGGAACACTTCGGCATAGCCAGCCAGTGAGGCAACGCCTTCCTGAATGCGGGCCCCACCAGAATCATTGAGCCCAATCACCGGCGCACCGTTCTGGATCGCCATATCCATGATCTTGCAGATCTTCTGAGCATGGGTTTCCGACAGCGAGCCACCAAAGACGGTAAAGTCCTGCGAATAGACATAGACCATACGGCCATTGATGGTGCCCCAGCCAGTGATCACACCATCGCCCGCAGGCCGCTGGTCTTCCATACCAAAATCAGTACAGCGATGAGCGACAAACATGTCGAACTCTTCAAAGCTGCCTTCATCCAGCAGCAATTCAACACGCTCACGGGCAGTTAGCTTACCGCGGGCGTGTTGCGCATCAATGCGGCGCTGGCCGCCACCCAGCCGCGCGTCCTGGCGGCGGTTTTCCAGCTCGGAAAGGATATCTTTCATGGCCCATGTCCCCTAATGATTTGGCGCGACCATATCTTGCGCCGCAGGCAGACCCAAGGCAATAATCGCAAATTTGCAAACCTATACCATCGCATACTTTGCTAATTGCAAATATGCTAATGCACAACTTATGTAATATTGTGCCACCTGAATGGACAAACGGATATCACTGACCTAATGCAAATCTCATGCAGAGTTCTAAAAGCCGCTTTTTAAGCCGCACAAGCCCACCACAAATTGTGACCTTGATCCTGCTGGCGGGGATTTCAGCCCTGGGGATGAATGTCTTCCTGCCCTCGCTGCCCGGAATGGCCGAGTACTTTCAGGTCGACTATCGCCTGATGCAATTGTCAGTGGCGCTGTATCTGGCGGTGAATGCGGTGGTGCAGATCCTGATAGGACCGATTTCCGACAAGATGGGGCGCCGCCCGGTGATCCTGACCGGGATTGTTTTGTTCCTACTTGCCACATTGGGCTGCATACTGTCCCCGACAGCCGGGATTTTTCTGACCTTTCGAATGTGTCAGGCGACAATTGCGGTTGCCATGGTGTTAAGCAGGGCCGCCGTGCGTGACATTTATGATCAGGATCAGGCCGCCAGCATGATCGGCTATGTCACGATGGGCATGGCGGTGGTGCCGATGGTCGGCCCGGCACTTGGTGGCGCATTGGATCAGGTGTTTGGCTGGACCGCCAATTTCTGGCTGCTGTTTGGTCTGGGCCTTATCATTCTGGTGATTGCCTATTTCGACTTTGGCGAGACGGCACAAAAAAGCGGCAAGACCCTGATTGCGCAATTCCGCGAATACCCCGAATTGCTGCGCTCACCGCGCTTCTGGGGCTATTCGCTGGCGTCTGGCTTCTCTTCGGGTGCGTTTTTTGCCTATCTGGGCGGCGCACCTTTTGTTGGCACCGAGGTTTACAAATTGAGCACAGCCCAATTGGGCCTGTATTTCTCGGCCCCTGCGGTGGGGTATTTTATCGGCAATTTCCTGTCCGGACGGTACTCGATGCGGATTGGCGTCAACCGAATGGTGCTATGGGGGTGCTGGATCAACGGTATTGGCATCTCCATGTCGCTGATGTTGGAAAGCACAGGATTTGGCTCGGTCTATACTTTCTTTGGTTTCATGAGCTTTGTCGGACTTGCCAATGGTATGGCGATCCCCAATTCCACTGCTGGTGCCCTGTCTGTACGTCCGCATCTGGCCGGAACAGCCGCAGGTCTGAGCGGCGCGCTGATGTTGGGGGTTGGCGCAGGCCTTAGTGCACTGGCGGGATGGCTGCTGGTGCCGGGGTCAACAGCCACGCCACTATTGCTGCTTATGCTGGCGACGGCCATATTGGGCCTGCTTGCCATCCTGCTGGTGGTCTGGCGGGAACGGAAGCTAAAACTATAGCCCCTTGCCGTCACAACTTTGCAATTCTACAGTTCGGGGTATTCGGATTTGCAAAGGCATGACCTTATGGCCACCCAAAAACTCTATGCTGGTGCCAAGCTGCGTGAAATGCGTACGCGGCTGACGCTGACCCAAAAAGATTTTGCCGCCAAGCTGGGAGTATCCCTGCCCTATCTGAACCAGATGGAAAACAACAACCGCCCCGTAAGCACCACCGTGGTGCTGGCGCTGGCGCAAGAGTTCGGGCTGGATGTCACCGAGTTGAGCACCGGCGACAGCGAGCGGTTGGTCAGCGACATGCGCGAAGCATTGGCCGATCCAGTGTTCTCCGATGTCTCACCGCCGCTGGCCGACCTGCGTCTCACCGCCTCCAATGCGCCAGCCCTGGCTAAGGCCTTTCTGGAGCTGCATCGCGCCTATCGTCAAACCCACGAGAGACTGGCCTCACTGGATGAGGCGCTGGGGCGCGAGGATTCTCGCGTTCGGGCAAGCCCCTGGGAAGAGGTGCGCGATTTCTTCCATTATTGCGACAACTACATTGATGCGGTGGACCACGCAGCCGAGCATTTTGCCCGTGGTGGTGACAGTCGCGGTGCGGCGATTGCGGCACTGAAGGAGCAGGGTGTCACTGTGCAAGAGACTGAAATGGACAGTCTGCGCCACTATGACAGCGCCAGCCGCTGCCTGCGCCTGTCGAGCCGGGCGGCACCGCAGACCCAAGTGTTTCAGCTGTTGCTACAGGTGGCATTGCTGCGCCAGAATAAGTTGCTCGAGGCAACGCTGGACCTTGCCCGGTTCAACAGCGATGAAGCCCGTGCCATTGCCAAGATTGGACTGGCCAATTATTTTGCTGGGGCAGCGCTGATGCCCTATGGTCGGTTTCTGGCCGCAGCGCAGGAATGCCGCCACGATCTGGAACTGCTGGCCACCCGCTTTGGTGCCTCGTTTGAGCAAGTGGCACACCGGCTATCGACGCTGCAACGACCGGGAGCCAAAGGTATTCCGTTCTTCTTTGTGCGGGTCGATCAGGCTGGCACGATTACCAAGCGCCATTCGGCCACGCGATTGCAATTTGCCCGTTTTGGCGGTGCCTGCCCGCTGTGGAACGTCCACCGGGCGTTCGAAACGCCAGGGCGTTTTCTGCGCCAGCTGGCGGAAACGCCGGACGGGGTGCGCTATATCTCGCTGGCGCGGGATGTTTCAAAGTCCGGTGGCTCGTTTGGATCACCAGTGCAGCGCTATGCGATTGCGCTGGGATGTGAGGTGCGCCACGCCGGTTCTATCGTCTATGCCGACAACATGGGTGTGGGGATGGACAGTGCCTATGAGCCCATCGGCATCTCTTGTCGCATCTGCGAACGCCAGCACTGCCACCAACGCTCAGTTCCGCCGCTAGAGCGGCGATTGACCATCGACACCGACACGCGCGGCGTCCTGCCGTATGAGTTGAGCTGAGCTGAGAGGAAGTAACTCGGAAAATTCGAATTTTCCGGGCCATTTTCTTGTAAGAAAATGAAACCGTCGCCGGCGCCATCTCAGAACGCCGAGGAAACACCCCAGAACGGACCCTTCAGCGCTGCGCCACTTGCCACTTGGCATGGAGCCAGGGCTGTGCATTCGACGATGGCAGACGACGTCCCAGGATGTGATCGGCTGCCTTCTCTCCGGTCATGATCGACGGTCCATTCAAGTTTCCATTGGTGATACGCGGGAAGATCGAGCTATCCGCCACCCGCAACCCATCCACCCCGATCACCCGGCATTCGGGATCCACCACCGAGACCGGATCATCCGCCGCCCCCATGCGGCAGCTGCCGCAGGGATGAAAGGCGCTCTCGACATGTTCGCGGATGAACCCATCCAACGCATCATCGCTTTGCAAATCGGCGCCGGGTTGGATTTCGTGTTTCACGTAAGGCTTGAAAGCCTCCTGCGCAAAAATCTCTCGGGTTAAACGGATACAACGGCGAAAATCCTGCCAATCCTGATCCGTCGACATATAGTTGAACCGGATGTTTGGCGCGGCCTTTGGATCGGAGCTGGCCAGCGTTACCTCCCCGCGTGAGTTTGAGCGCATGGGGCCAACATGGGCCTGAAAACCGTGACCGGCGGCGGCCTGACCGTCATAGCGTACCGCCATGGGCAGGAAATGATACTGGATGTCAGGGTACTCAACACCGGCCTGCGAACGGATAAAGGCTGCGGATTCAAACTGGTTTGAGGCGCCCAGACCCGTTTTGGTAAACAGCCATTGTGCGCCAATCAGTGCCTTGCTGAACAGGTTCCAGTGCTTGAACAGGGTGATGGGCTGCGAACAGGCCATTTGCAGATAAAGCTCCAGATGATCCTGCAGATTCTGACCCACGCCGGGCCTGTCTGCCACCAGATCAATGCCATGGTCGGCCAGATGTTGCGCCGGGCCAATGCCCGACAACATCAGCAGTTTGGGCGAATTCAGCGAACTGGCAGACAGGATCACCTCGCGGTTGGCACGGATCACCTCTACCTTGCCGCCCCGCGCCACCTCGACCCCGACCGCGCGACTCTGTTCAATCACCACACGTCGGGCAAACGCGCGAATCAGAGAGCAATTGGGCCGTTGCAGCGCCGGGCGCAGATAGGCGTTGGCCGCCGACCAGCGTCGCCCCCTCCACACAGTTTGCTCCATCGGGCCAAAGCCCTCTTGCTGGTGGCCATTATAATCGTCAGTGACGGGGTAACCTGCCTCTAGGCCGGCTTTGACAAAGGCATTGTGCAGCGGGTTATTGCGAGGCCCGCGCGAGATATGCAGCGGGCCATCATGGCCGCGCCACTCGGAATCGCCCCCCTGCCCGCCATGGTGCCAGCACTCCATCCGTTTGAAATAGGGCAACACGTCGCCATAGGCCCAACCATGGGCGCCGCTGTCCGCCCAATGATCATAGTCGCGCGCGTGGCCGCGCACATAGACCATACCATTGATCGAGGAAGACCCCCCAATCACTTTGCCGCGCGGGGTGACCAGACGGCGTCCGCCCAGATGTGGCTCGGGCTGGGTTTTGTAACCCCAGTCATAAAGCCCCATATTCATTGGATAGCTTAACGCGGCTGGCATCTGGATCAGCGGTCCGGCATCAGTGCCGCCATGTTCGATCACCAGCACCTGATGGCCTGCCTCGCTCAGGCGATAGGCCAGTGCGCAGCCCGCCGAACCTGCCCCCACAATCACATAATCCGCGTTCATGTCCTGCCTCCGCTCACACTGCGTCCACTTACACTGTCACCGCTCATGCCCTGTCAGCCCCCGCCCCTTGCACCATTACTTGAATGCATATTCCATTTCTTAAATGACCATTCAAGTCTTCAATACCAAGCGACATGAGTTGCAACCCAGGGCGCGCTCGGCGATTGTGTGGCATGAACAGAAAACGCATCCGTGACATCCGCAACGAAGAGCTGATAGAGGCCACGATCGTGGCTGTGCACCAACACGGCTATAGCCTTGTGACCACGGCCGACATCGCCCATGAGGCCGATGCGTCGGCGGCTTCGATCAACTATTACTTCGGGTCAAAAGAAGGCCTTATGGAGGCCACCATGCGCCAGTTGCTACGCAAGCTAAGGGCCGCCACAATCAAGGGCTACGGCGCAGCGCATACACCAGTTGAGCGGCTCTATGCAGTGATGGATGCCAATTTCTGTGATCCTCTGTTCACAGTGGCGCAATGCAGCCTTTGGGTGCAGTTCTGGGCCAACGCGCCCTATTCACCGCGTCTTGCCCGGCTGCACCGGCTCAACCGCGCAAGGGTGCGCAGCCATTTTCGCGCCGAATTACGCAGCCTGCTGCCAAGCGCCGAGATCGAAACCGCACGTCAGGCGTTGCAAAGTTATATGGATGGGGTCTGGTTGCAGGCCGCCCTATCAGAGCAGCCCTTAGATCCAGCGGCCGCCCGCAAGGCGGCGCACCGGGTTGTGGATCTGGTGCTCTCGTGACGTCTAAACCTTGGTGGCCATGTCCGGAGGCGTGATGGCGCGGCGCTTCAGCACCGCTTCGCGCCAGGTGATAAAACACACCGCCGATATAATCAGACCGCCGCCGCTGACGACCCAGATATCCACCGGCTCGTTAAACATCAGCGCCCCCAGTGCCGTCGCCCAGATCAGCTGTAGAAAGGTCACCGGCTGTGTCACCGTCATCGGCGCGGCGGCAAAGGCCAGCGTCATCGCGTAATGCCCGGCGGTGGCAATACAGGCGACCGCAAACAAAATGCCAATCTCGGTCCAGGTTGGTGTGATCCAGACCTGCGCCGCAAAGGGTGCCAGCCCCAGCGTTACCCAGAGCGACAACATCACCACCACCACTGTTGGATTGGTGCCATCAACGGTAAATTTAGCCAGCAAATATGACGCGCCCAAAACTGCGGCAGCAATCAACATGGCAATATGGCCGGGCGAAATTTCACGAAATCCGGGCCGCAGGATGATCAGGGTGCCGATCAGAGCCGCTACAATCGCTGCCACCCGCCGCAGCGCCAATGTTTCGCCCAGAAACAGTGCCGCCCCAATCGTCACGTAGACAGGTGAGATATAGTTCATCGCTGTGACCTCGGCCAAGGGGAGCTGGGTCATAGCATAGAACCACAGCATCACCCCGACGGAATGCAGCGCACCCCGCGTGGCAAACAGTCCCCACATCCGGGGGCTTATTTGTGCCCGACGCACCGCGCCCAACATTGGCAGTAGCAACAGCATCCCCAGAAAATATCGCAGAAATGCCGATTGTGCAGCGGGGATACGCCCGCCAAGATATTTCACCAGCGCCGTCACCGCCACAAAACACAGGCCAGTGAACAACATCCAGAAAACCCCTTTGAGGGGCTGATACTGTGGGGTTGAACTCATGAGGCTGTAAAAACACCTAAACGTCAGCGGGCACAACCCTTCACATGACAATCATTTTTATTTCCGCCCCCCCCGTTATGAAATTGGTCAACTTTGTCTGCTCCTTAAGGGCGGCGTCAGGCCTTCAGAAGATACGATGCAACCCGTACCCTGGCAATCATGGTGCGCGCATCATCGGGGCAAAACGGCTGCGTTACATCAGCAGCAGCTTGGCCGCGATGGCCCACATTGTCAGCCCCACCAAAACGTCAAGAATCTGCCAGGCGACGGGACGCGCAAACAGCGGTGCCAGGACTGCGGCGCCATAGCCCAATGCGAAGAAAAATGTGAAACTTGACAGCACAGCGCCAAACCCAAACACCAAGGGTTGCGGATATTGCGCCGAGATCGCTCCTAGCAATACCACCGTATCCAGATAGACATGCGGGTTCAGCCAGGTCAGCGCCAATAGGGTGGCCAGCGCAGGCAGCAAGGCCAGACCTTCGCCTGAACCGCTCTCGACTTCCTGGCTCTTAGCCCCGCGCCAGGCCGCCAGCAGGCTGGCTGCGCCGTAGCAGATCAGAAATCCAGCGCCACCCCAGCGCATCAACGGCTCAAACCAGGGCCAAAGCAGGGTCAGCGACCCAAACCCCATCACTCCGGCAAGGATCAATACCGCATCAGATGCGGCACAGGTGAGGCAGATCCAGAATACATGCTGACGCCGCAGCCCTTGGCGCAGGACAAAAGCGTTCTGTGAACCAATTGCCATGATCAGGCTAAAGCCAAGGGCAAATCCAGCAAAGAGGCTTGGCGGCATCGGCGTTCCTTTTGCAATCATCAGTGCAGTCATGAGAGGTTCTGACCTGGGTATTTGGTGCACCCGGCACCGCCATTATCCCATATGAGGCCACAATACATGTGCATTTTGAATAAAGAGTGGCCCGCAAAAGACACCTGTTATTTTCAATTGTTGTGCACCATCCCCCCGTTGACAACGTGGGGTCAGACTAAATGGTTGATAGTTTCAAAAACGAAGAACTCGCATTGCGGCGCCGATTGCTGTTTCGGCTGTTGCGTGAATTCAGTTTTGACAGGCCCGTTTTTCAGGGCGAGCCGATCTCGGACCCGGTTCCAAAGGCGCTGATCACGTCAGAATACCGGCAGTTCGGCGACCGAAGCGCGGCACTTTTTCTGGGCAGTTGGCGTTTGATGTGACCTGCTCAGTTTTCTGCGCGGCAAAGACATGTGCCTGTCTGGAGAGACATATTCAAAACACCCGGCCCTGGGCCAATTAAAAAGACCCGCCATGCTGGCAGGCCTTTGGTGCGTCGGTAAGAGCCGACCCCGCTTTGGCGCAGTGCCATCAACAATCACCGACGAAAAATCCGCTCCGCTGCCCAGTCAGAACATCGTCAGCCGTTCACAACCTCCTCGATCATCTCATCAACTGTGGTTTTGTTGGCGATCGCAGTTACGAACAGGTCAACCAGCTTATTGATCACTGTCCGCTGCAGCGTCCTGCGGAAAAAGGGTAGTGGCACCAGCTCCAGCAACATCGGTACTAAATAGTCCTTAATTGCCTCAGCGGCGACGGGTTCCAATTGAAAATTTCTATCCCCTGCACCATCCAGAATTTCCGAAGGAATATACTTCATCACATTTCGATCCACCGCTATCACCACCTTGCGCAGCAGCGACAACTCTTGCGCCTCACTCAACACAAAGGGGATGTTGATCTTTTCATTTAGCCACTTTGCAATATTCTGATGCTGCTCCGTAGTGAGAAAGAATTTTTTGTTATTTTCACCAGGCGCACGTGTATCGTCAATCAAGGAATTTCCCACAGCAATAACCTCCAGTAGCTGAAATGCCATTGCATTAAGCAGCTTGAGGTTGAATGCCGTCAGTCAATTTACCATAAAACGAAACATGCAGGAACACTGGCCGACCAATTTGGCCGTCCAGTTTTCTATATAAACAAAGGCTCGGGTGAAATCTCTAGTTCAGAGAATTGAGACAGCAATCAGAGCTGTTCCATCACCTCGTCCGTGGCTTCAAAATTGGTGGTGACGCGCTGAATGTCGTCGTCATCTTCCAGCGCATCCACCAGCTTCATCAGCTTTTGCATCGCCACCAGATCCATCTCGGTGCTGGTGGTTGGCTTCCACACCAGCTTGGTGCTTGCGGATTCGCCCAGTTCAGCCTCAAGCGCCGTTGAAACATCGTTCAGATCAGTGTCGGCGCAATAGATGATATGGCCCTCATCGGAACTTTCGACATCTTCGGCGCCGGCCTCAATCGCAGCCATCATCACCGTGTCAGCGTCACCAGCCGAGGCAAGGTAAGTCACTTCACCCTTACGGTCGAACATGAAACCAACCGAGCCGGTTTCGCCCAGATTGCCGCCATTCTTGGAGAAGGTGGAGCGCACAGTGGATGCGGTGCGATTGCGGTTGTCCGTCATCGCCTCGACGATCACAGCCACACCATTGGGGCCATAGCCTTCATAGCGGATTTCTTCGTATTCATCGCCATCACCGGCAACCGATTTCTTGATCGCGCGGTCAATCACATCCTTGGGCACCGATTGCGATTTGGCCTCTTTGACGGCCATCCGCAAGCGCGGGTTTTTATCCGGATCCGGGTCGCCCATTTTGGCGGCTACGGTGATTTCCTTAGAAAGCTTCGAGAACAGTTTTGAGCGAACGGCGTCCTGGCGACCTTTGCGGTGCTGAATGTTTGCCCATTTTGAGTGGCCTGCCATGGTCCATACCTATGCTGATTACACGTTTGCCGCACATATAGCCCCGTCTGGCAGCAGCTTTCAAGCACTGGCGGCCGATCCGTGCTTGTTCCGCCCCTGTCAGCGACTAAAGTGGGCCTATGACATTCGATCAAATTACATTGTTTTCGCTTTTTGCTGCCGTCTTTGCCCTGCTGGTCTGGGGAAAGTACCGCTATGATCTTGTTGCTTTCGCCGCCCTGATGACGGGGGTTGTGCTGGGTGTGGTGCCGACAACGGACGCGTTTTCCGGGTTTGGCCACCCGGCAACGCTGGTGGTGGCGCTGGTGCTGATTGTATCAGCTGGATTGGTGCGATCTGGGGCGGTCTTCCTGATCACCCGTACATTGGTGGATGCCTCACGCGGGCTGGGCAGTCATATCGCGCTGATGGGCGGCATTGGTGCTGTGCTATCGGCCTTTATGAACAATGTGGCGGCGCTGGCGCTGCTGATGCCGGTGGACATTCAAACCGCACGCAAAGCAGGTCGCGCGCCAGGGCTAAGCCTGATGCCGCTATCCTTTGCCACCATCCTGGGCGGTATGGTGACGCTGATCGGCACCCCGCCAAATATCATCATTGCCTCTATCCGTGCTGAAACCCAGGGCGAGCCCTTTGGCATGTTTGATTTTGCCCCAGTGGGCGGCGTGGCCGCAATTGCCGGTCTTGCCTTTGTGGCGCTGATTGGCTGGCGCCTGATCCCCAGCCGCGATGGTACCGGATCAGCCGAGGCACAGCTGGCACAATATATCGCAGAACTAACGGTGCCCGTGGGCTCCCCTCTTATCGGCAAACGATTGGCGGAACTGGACGCCGAGGCCGAAGCCGCCGATGTCGCCATTCTGGGCCTGATCCGCGACGGTCAACGCCGTTATGGCCGTGCCACCGGTTCGATTTTGCAAGCCGGCGATGCCCTGCTGCTTGAGGCCACCCCCGAGGCCCTGGATGAGTTCCGCACCGCGCTGTCGCTGGATTTCTCGGATCAGGCGCGTCAGGAAAAGCTGACCGCCGAGGGCGAAGGGCTGGAGGTGGTTGAGGTGGTGGTGCCAGAAACCGCCCGCATTGCAGGTCGTTCGGCGCAGTCCATGGGACTGGCCTGGCGCCAAAGCACCATATTGATGGGGCTCTCACGTCAGGGCCGTCACCTGACCCGGCACATCCGCCAGACCGACATTGAACCCGGTGATATCCTACTGCTGCTCTGCCCTCGTGATCGGGCAACAGATGTAACGGATTGGCTGGGCTGCCTGCCATTGGCGACACGCGGCCTGACCGTGACCGCCAACGATAAGACCTGGTTGGCCATTGGCATGTTCGCCGCTGCGGTGCTTGCCGCCTCGGTTGGGTTGCTGTATTTGCCGGTGGCGCTGGGACTGGTGGTGATTGGCTATGTGTTGACCAAGATCCTGCCGGTGGCCGAAATCTATGACCACATTGAGTGGCCGGTGGTGGTGCTGCTGGGGTCAATGATCCCGCTGGGCG
>Ga0209081_1001661_pt1 | contig 13245 bp, 9 predicted proteins | sample GOMGulsemesocosm_4_FD_184636 | JGI IMG/M metagenome (GOLD analysis project Ga0209081, IMG submission 184636) | Methane-oxidizing microbial communities from mesocosms in the Gulf of Mexico - GOM15B Gulf of Mexico (SPAdes) (version 2) | ecosystem: Environmental > Aquatic > Marine > Cold seeps... | reverse complement strand
GGTTACGCCATTGTCAGCAGTAAAAACCTACGCGAAGTGCTGCAGCTCACCCGCCGCTATGTTCAGACCAGCACTAACCTGACCAAGTTCGACGTCAGCTTTCAGCAAGCCGAGTGCCATCTGCAAATAACCCCCACCCATCCGGTTGACGCCGATCTGTACCGCTACCTAGTGGACGAGGATCTGGCGGTGACGGTAAAGCTGGTGCGCGATTATTTTCACCCTGAATACACGCCCCTTGCCGTGCACTTCTCCTACCCAGCACCGCCACAGCAACAGCGCTATCACGATTTTTTCCGCTGCCCCGTGCTCTTTGATGCCGAGGTCAGTCAAATCATTTTTGAGGAAAAGGGCCTCGACTTCACCAATCCGAAACACAATCCGGTGAGCAAGAATCTGGCGTTAAAAATGTGCGAACAAATGCTCGCCCAGCAAAATGCCCAGCGCGGATTGGTGGGCCGGGTGCAGTCGGCCATTTTGAGCCAGCCGGGCAACTTCCCCTCCACCCAAGAGGTGGCCGAGCGGTTAAACATGAGCGAGCGCAGCCTGCGCCGGCGACTAAAAGAGCTGGACACATCCTATCAAGAGATTTTTAATCTGGTGCGCCGGGACATCGCCCTGCGTTATTTGCAAGACACCAAGTTAGAGTTGGAAGACATTGCGCAGCTGGTTGGTTTCAGTGACAGTTCCAGTTTTTACCGGTCGTTTAAACGCTGGACCAATAAAGCCCCTTCCGAGTTTCGCCACGCCTCCCGCCCCTGAAGATGGAGAGCAGCGCGGAGGTAACCGAGGCATCGAATCGACGCTGTACCAGTATCGAAACCCGTTAACGCATCATGCGCTGAAGATTGGCGTCACCGGTCGGGCCACTGCGCCGACAACACTTTTATGACATCGACTCTGCACCTTTTAAAGGCTGAGAACATTTGAGGTCGAAGGTTTAACACAGAGCATGAGTTACCCTATGCTCTGAACCATTACATAATGGTTTTGATAATCACCGATGGCGGCACTCAGACATGGATTACAGAACACCGGTTGAATATGAACCAATAACCAGGTCACGCCGCCATTAAACTTGGCATTATATTTCCAACAACAGCTGTGAGATCAAATGAAAAAAATATTGGTACCTCTGATAGCACTCATTCTATTTTCGGTATTCACCGCCTACAGCATGCTGAATGCTCAAGAATCGCTGTTAGATTTTGGGGCCAGATTGATGAGTTCATTAGATACGGCGCAGGTCGTTATCGATCTCTACATTTTTTGTGCGATGGCCTGTGTATGGATGTACAAAGACAACCGAGACAAGGGTAACCGAGTTATTTCTGTCTTACCCTACTTCCTGCTCACGGCCGTTTTTGCGTCCATTGGCCCGCTGCTCTATTTGGTGATAAACACCATTAAGCAACAACGTCGTGATACCCAACGGTAACCAGCGCAGGTTGTTCGCCGCTAAAGCGGCCGGCCTGCTTACGCTCCAGCCCGAAAATTCGGGCGTCATATGGAACACAACGTTTTTAAGGAGATCACATTTGTCAGAACTAGTATTGGCTTGGGACTACCCAGAGCCACATATCATTGAGCATTGCGCTACGGTCGATGAAGCGGATGGATACGGACACATCAACAACAGTGTCTATCTCAGCTGGTTAGATCAATGTGTTTGGGACCATTGCAATGCCGTGAATATGCCACCTGAGACCTGCCGAGAATTGAATCGTGGGTTTGCTGCAGTCCGCCATGAGATAGATTACCTATCGTCTGCTTATCCTGATGATAAAGTGGCCATCGCAAATTGGGTAACAGCAAACGATGGACGCCTGCGTGCAGAAAGAAGGTTTCAAATCATTAGAATTAGAGATAATAAAACGTTGCTTCGAGCACGCAGTGACTATATCTGTACAAACCTAGAAAATGGCAGGCCTGCCCGCATGCCTGATATTTTCAAAGTCAGTTTCGGTGTGCCCGAAAGCTTATGCTCTTTAGTTTAAGCAGAACAGAGTGATACCTGTTCGGGTAATTGACCGCTTAACGGACAGAGCAGATAACAAGCTGATACTCAGGTACAGCAACAGCAGACTGGATCACATCGCCTTGGCGGTTTTTGCCTTGCGAATCAGCTGAATCAATTCGGTGCGGTAGCCGTAGTCATCGCTGCCCTTGTTGGCCTGGGCCAGGTTAATGGCGTCGTCGAGACTCCAGCTGCCCAGGTGCTTGCCGCCTTTTAAGTGTTGCGCAAAACCGGCTACCGCCGTGGCAAAGCGCACTTCCGTCATCAGTTCAGCGGCGGTTTCTGTGTTGCCGCGGCTATCACCTGTGAGAATGGGTGTGGTGATCAACGTTGACTTGTCCTGCTGGGGCAGCTTGTAACGTATTTTGAGAAAACCGTATTCGCCCCCCTGTGCATTTTCCTTTATTTTTTCTGTGATTTTTACTGTGGCATTTTGCGCGCCGTTCTTTGCGCTGTAACGGCTGGGTTCCAGCAGGCCACCGTCACTGCCGGCGGGGGTGATTTCATAGATGGCGGTCACCGAGTGACCCGAGCCAATATCGCCGGCGTCGACCTTATCGTTATTAAAATCTTGCTGCTGCAGGGCGCGGGTCTCATAACCCAGCAGACGGTACTCCTTGACGGTGGCCGGGTTAAACTCCAGCTGGAACTTGACGTCCTTGGCAATGGTGAACAGGCTCGAGGTGGCCTGGTGCACCAGCACCTTCTGCGCTTCGCTAAGGGTGTCGATATAGGCGGCGACGCCATTGCCATTCTGCGCCAGCTGCTGCATCAAGTGATCGTTATAGTTGCCCTGACCAAAACCCAATACCGACAGATAAGTGCCCTGCTCGCGCTTGCGCTCGACGAAATCTTTGAGTCGCTGCGGGTTGTTGATGCCGACATTAAAGTCGCCGTCAGTGGCGAGGATAATACGGTTGACCGCCCGCGGGTCGAAGTGGTTCTGCGCCAGCTGGTAGGCCAGTTCAATGCCCGCGCCACCGGCGGTGGAACCACCGGCATTGAGTTGATTCATGGCAGCGAGAATTTTCTGTTTTTCGGACACCTGCGTGGGTTCCAGCACCATGCCGGCGGCACCCGCATACACCACTATGGCAACTGTGTCGTCTGGCTTGAGTTGGCTCAGCAGCAGTTCCATGGATTGCTTCACCAGTGGCAGCTTGTCGGCGCTGCCCATGGAACCGGAGACGTCTAACAAAAACACTAGGTTAGAACGCGGCAACTCAAAGCGCGGCAGTTCATAACCCTTGATGCCTATGTGTACCAGCTTGTTGCCCACTTTCCAGGGCGAGTCGGTGACGGTCACCGTGGGTTTGAAGGGTTGTTGGCGCGATTCTGCCAGCGGGTAGTTGTAGTCGAAGTAGTTGATCAACTCTTCAACGCGCACCGCACTTTGTTGTGGCAGGCGGCCGCCATTGAGTTGTCGACGCACAAAACTGTAGGCGGCTGTGTCCACATCCGCGGAGAAGGTCGACACAGGCTCGAAGCTGACAAGTTTGATCGGGTTGCTGTCAAACTCGCTGAAGCGATCGCGGCCTTGTTCGGCAGCCGCAATGGCTATCATATCGTCCCGGTCATAGGTGTTGCGATTAGGGCTGTTGAAGTCACCGCTGACGACCTTGTTATAGGCAAGTGCGCCGCCGGTCATTTGTGCGGCAGACATCTCGGCCTGCTGGCGACCAGCTAGCGCTCGTTTCTGGCCCGTGACGACGATTTCTTGCAGGCGCTTGCGCTCGGCCTTGGCTGGCCGTTCTCCTGTGACAGCGGGTGATTGAACAGTGGCTGACTTGAAAAATTGCGGAGCGGCCAGCTTGGGTTTTAAGGCTTGCTTGGGCGCTGCTGTGTCCATTGCCACAGGCGCGTTCATCGCTAGAGCTGCTTCCATCGCCAGACGGGTGTGCACCTCTGTTGATACCAGGCCCGCGTTTTCTTTCACGGCGACGCTTAGCTGGTCGACGGGGGCCATGGCAATACTTGGCAGGCCTTGGTCGTTGGACAATTGCTGATCAAGTTCGCCGCGATACTCTTTACCTGGATACTCTCCACTTGGATACCCTCCACCTTGATACCCTCCACCTTGATACAACAGGCTGGCGGTCATGACCAGCGCGAAACTGGCGGCCAGGCCGCCGCCGAGGATGAGTCGATTGTTCATGTCGGTTACTCCACTCACTAGGGATGTGAAGCTAAGACGCAGTTGCGGCCAGAATCCTTGGCGCCTGTCGTCATTTTTTTCAGTGGGCGTGTCACCAAGCGCTTGTTCAGTGGAAGCTTGCTCGGTGGCAAAGGCCGCCATGGCAGCGTCCATGGCGCGGCGTTTGGCGGCGGGACTTGGCGGTATCTCGTCGTCAAACAAGCTGTGGAGCGGATCTTTCTGGGTCTGATCGGTCATGAGGCATGTTCCTCAAATAGCGCGAGGCGTTTTCGAATTTCGTGCAAGCGCCAGGAAATAGTGGATTCTTTGGTGTCGAGTATCTGCGCTGCTTCTGCGTGTTTGAGCCCCAGGCCACAGACCAGCACCAGTGTCTCTTTAAAACCCTCGCCAAATTCGGCAACCCGGTTGAGCACCTCCTGCAAGTAGACGTTCGCCTCTGCACTGCCACTGCTCTGTGCTTCAGGTTCGACCATTTCCTCCAGGTGTTGATGGCGCTGCTGACTGCGCTGCCAGTCTTTGGCACAGTTGATCACCAACCGATAGAGCCAGGTGCTAAAGGCCGCCTCGAAGCGAAACTGCTTAAGGTTCTTAGCGAGTTTGAGACAGGCCAGCTGGGTAATGTCTTCGGCATCACTGCGGTGGGCGCACCATTGATAGGCGTAGCGGTAGATGGTGTCATAGCTGTGTCCGAGCAGCCGCTCAAAAGCGGCGGCATCACCGCTTTGCGCTTGTTTAATCCAGGGGTCCAGGTCCATTCATCCACTCAGGTTATGTGAGGCTTTTAAACGCCTAGAGGATTGGCTATCCGTCGTCTGTAGGGTTAGACGCCGTACATTGGTAAAACCTTGGCCGATTAAGACAAAAAATATAAGTTTGGGCAATGATCATACTTATCCAGCGTTAGATTCTAATAGCCAGCAGTCTCTTAAGGCGGGTTTATGTTATTGCCCGTGAGGGACGACAGAGGATAAAACAAAGGGCTATTGTTATCGTTAGGCAAGCGCCCTGCAGCACACGAAGGAACGGGGTGCAGAGGACAGAGGACAGGAAAATACCATCAACTCATCCAAAGGCGACGCCATGGCATCACTGCAACGATTCCTCAGCGCGCAAGCGCCCCTCTACGATCAAGTGCTGGTTGAGCTGGGCCGCGGCCGTAAAGTGAGCCACTGGATGTGGTTTATCTTTCCACAAATACAGGGGCTTGGCCGCAGTGCAACGGCTCGCTACTACGCCATCACCTCGCACGACGAAGCCGTCGCCTACCTACAGCATCCGATACTGGGGCCGCGCCTCATTGAATGCAGCCAAGCACTGCAACTCCTACAGGGCCTTAGCGCGGAGGATATTCTCGGCCCCGTCGATGCTGTAAAATTGCGCTCCAGTCTCACACTGTTTTCTGCGCTGGCGGAGCAAACCGAGATCTTCGAACGGATGCTCGACAAGTACTTTGCCGATGGCCCAGACAAGGCCACCCTAGGCTTGCTAGACAATACTTCTTAAACAATAAAGAGACCGTCGCCTTCGCATTGTTCTACCACCTCGTGAATAGACGCCAGTGTTTCACGAATGGTTTTTTTACGCGCGGTGGTTAAGGTTTTCTCATTGCCAAGCCAGCGAGCGCCCAAGCGAAAAATATGCTCAGCGATGTGTAAGAATTCCTGCTCAAGAATAACGGTGTCCAATAGTGCCATCGATGACTCATGGCGCATTTCATCCAGCAGACTGAGCATGTCGATGCTTGCCAAACCGGTGGTGCGCAAGAGCGTCAAAGCCTCCTCTATGCGGTGCAATAGATACTCACCTTGAGCCCCTAAACCCTTACTCGTCGAGCCAGCGGCCTGCGCCTTTTGTCTCAGCACCTGCTGCTTCGAACTTTGCTCTTGTAAGCCCTGTCGCAACTGTTCCTGCAGGGTCACAAGAAAGGCGAAGACGGCACCTATCGATACCAGTCGCTCAATCGCGCTATCGGATAGTTGCTCAGTGTCCATCGGCTCTGCCTTAGCATCGGCCAGCTCGGTTGCCGCCAACAAGCGATAAGCCACCTGCTGAATAGGTAGATTGTAAACACTGAAAGCGGCTCGTAAATACGGCAGGGTTGCCATCAGCGAACCCCGCTCGCGGTAAATACGACAGAGTAGATCCGTCAACGCCAACAGCAGCCCGGTTTCCGTCATGCGCTTGGCGATCTTACCCGCTGGGTAACCAATACCCGCTGGATGTTCATGGTGCTCGGCCACAGCCAAAGCCAAAGCCATATCCGTCCCATAACTGACCGTGTCCACAATAATCTTTTGCGACACCCGCGGGTGCACACTTAACGAACGCCTTTCCTGCTGACTCAAGGGCGGCTCCTTGAGCACCCACTCTGGAGCGATATGTAACAGCCCCAGATCGCGAAATAAGGCGCCACAAAAAGCCTGGTAGATGGCTTCGGTTGGCCACTGCCCCGCCAGCGCGATGAGCGCCGCCAGCCACGCGCCCAACAGTGACTGCTCAAACTGCTGGGGCAGTTGTAATTGCATCACCCTGAGTTTTTGCATCAGTATCCGCGGCAGTGGTTGACGCAGACAGAGAGTATCGAGCAGGCCCTGCGCCCCGCGTTGATCCGTTACCGCCACAAAATCAGGGTGCTGTGCTGCCAGAGTGTTAAAAGCCGTGATAAGGGATTTTTGCGTCAGGGTATCTTCTAAACCGATGGCATCATCAACCGCATGGTCGAGCGTGTGCTCCGCCATCTTAGCCGCCAGCTCGCTGCCAATAGCCGAACCTTTTTTGACCAGCAGCAGGCCGAATTCATTGTGAACGTCCTGCAACGCAATACAGGACTGCTGCTCGCTAACACTGCTAATATGATCGCTGTAGCTGTCTGCTGCGCGCGGGTTATAATCCATAATTTACTCGGTCGTGGGTAAAGTTAACTGAAGCCTAGTTGGCGTAGATATAAATGCCCAACTGCTTTTGCGGGTATCACCTACATGGGTGGCTGTCCTGATTTACTGAAATCACAATGTAATCACTGCGCACTCAGAAAAAAAGCACGCCGCTTAAATGACCTATAGAGGCTAGTGAGAAGTTTTGTGTGCGTCGGCCCAGTCCATTCCTGCCTAGGTGCTTGTGCACAAGCCAATTCAGTCCCCCCCAAAGAGCCCACTCCCCATTCACCAAAGCTATGTGCAATCGGACACCTTTGCAGGCCTTAAACGCCTAACCATGGGGTTTTCGCTCGTCGCCTATTCAAGATTTACCCCTTACAAAACAATTAGTTAAACCCATTACAGTAGCTAGGTATCGGCCCTCTGCGCAGATCTCTACCCCTAATAAAGGTTGATAGCGACAACTCAAACCCTTAAAGTAATAGTTAATTGAACAATCAATTAACTATTGCTGCAGCAGCAGTAGTACTGTCTTACTCCCAAGTATCCAACAGAGGAATTTGATTTTAATGCCGCGCCCATCCATGAAGATTGTTCGCAAACAACAGCTCATCGACGCGACTCTGCTCTCTGTTGAGCGCCATGGTTTGCACCACACAACGATCAATACGATCAGTGGTTTGGCCGGTTTATCATCCGGTTTGATTAGCCATTACTTCGGCGGTAAACAAGAATTGATTGAGGCAACACAGAAGTACCTACTCGATCAGCTTAAACAAGCATTGTTGAGTCGCACCTCGGCCAAAATACTGCTGCCACTGGAGCGACTGTATGCCATTGTGGAAACCAACTTTAGCGAGCTGCAACGCTCACGGCCCGTCACCAAGACGTGGCTGAGTTTCTGGTCACAGGCCATGCATGAACAGGGGCTCGCTAGGCTGCAAAATATCAACAGCCAACGTTTATACAGCAATCTTTTATTCTCTTTTAAAAAGCTGCTGCCCCGCACAAAAGCCATCACCGCCGCCAAACAGACGGCCGCCATGATTGATGGCTTTTGGTTGCGCAGTGCATTAAACCCAGACCCCGCACGAGAGTTCGAACAAGCCCAAACTTTATGCAAAGATTTTATCGTCACCATGATCGCACAACACGGAGAAACCCGATGACACTCACTGTTTACCCCAATTATATTCACGGCCAAACACTCAACAATGAAAGTGGGGAAACGTTTGAAGTCGTCAACCCCGCCACAGGTGAGGTGAGTTACTTAGTTGAAGTCGCCGACAGTAAAATACAACAAGCCGCCATAAAAAGCGCAACAACAGGTTTTTCCGTTTGGTCAAAGATGGCGGCTATTGAGCGCAGCCGCATCCTGTTGAAAGCCGTTGCGCTGCTGCGCGAACGCAATGACGAGCTGGCCGCGATCGAAGTCACGGACACAGGCAAACCCTGGCAGGAAGCCTCGGTGGTGGATGTGGCAAGCGGAGCAGATTCCATCGAGTTTTTTGCAGGTCTCGCCCCGAGCATCGAAGGCAATCAACAGAGTGTGGGCGATGACTTTTACTACACGCGCCGTGAACCACTGGGTATTTGTGCGGGTATTGGTGCTTGGAACTACCCCTTACAGATAGCGTGTTGGAAAGCTGCCCCGGCACTCGCTTGTGGTAACGCCATGATCTTCAAACCGTCGGAGGAAACCCCTCTCGGGGCGTTAAAACTGGCCGAAATTTTTACCGAAGCGGGTCTACCCGATGGTGTGTTTAACGTGGTGCAGGGCGATGGCCGCGTGGGCGCTTGGCTCACCCATGATAACGACATAGCCAAAGTCTCATTCACCGGCGAAGTGGGTACCGGTCAAAAAGTCATGGCCGCAGCCGCCAGCTCCTTAAAAGAAGTCACCATGGAGCTGGGCGGTAAATCTCCGCTGATTATTTTCAACGACGCCGATATCGACAACGCGGTGTCCGCCGCCATGTTAGGTAATTTCTACACCCAAGGTGAGATCTGTACCAACGGTACCCGCGTGTTTGTTCAGCAAGAGATTTATCCACAGTTTATTGAAAAGCTGGTTAAGCGCACTCGAGAGAATATCGTTTGTGGCGACCCGATGGACCCCGCCACTAACTTTGGCGCGTTAATTTCAAAAGCCCATCAAAAGAAAGTACTGAGCTGCATTGAGACGGGTAAAAAGGAAGGGGCCGAGCTATTGGCCGGCGGGCACGCACTCACGCCCGACAACAGCCCTAATGGATACTTTGTGGAACCCACTATTTTTGGCCAATGCACCGATGATATGACATTGAGCAAAGAAGAAATCTTCGGCCCCGTAATGTCTGTGCTGCCGTTCGTGGATGAGCATGAAGTGATTCGCCGCGCAAACGATACGCGCCTAGGTTTGGCGGCCGGTGTATTTACGCAGGACATTACCCGCGCGCACCGTGTGATCCATCAGATACAAGCGGGTATTTGCTGGATCAACGCCTACGGTGCCTCGCCTGCTGAGATGCCGGTGGGGGGTTACAAAATGTCGGGCATTGGCCGCGAAAATGGCAGCGAGACACTGAAAGCCTATACGCAGCTAAAAGCGGTGTATGTGGGTATGCAACCCCTTGAAAGTCCATTTTAAGGCGCTGAGATGACACAAACGACGCATCAAGAGTACGACTATATTATCGTCGGTGCCGGCAGTGCCGGCTGCGTACTGGCCAACCGTTTATCGGCAGACCCCAGCAATAAAATATTACTGCTGGAAACCGGCGGCAGCGATAAGAGCATTTTTATCCAGATGCCGACGGCGCTGTCGATCCCGATGAGCAGCCCAAAGTATGCGTGGCAATTTGAAACCGAAACCGAACCTTTTCTTGATGATCGCCGCATGCATTGCCCGCGCGGCAAGGTATTGGGTGGTTCATCGTCGATTAACGGCATGGTGTACGTGCGTGGCCACGCCCGCGATTTTGATGAATGGCAACAGCTAGGCGCCAAAGGTTGGGATTACGCCCACTGCCTGCCCTACTTCAAAAAAGCCGAAACCTATTCGTCTGTTGGCCATGAAGCCTATCGTGGCGTTGAGGGCCCGCTTGCTGTTAATAACGGCAACAATATGAAGAACCTTCTCTATCAAGCGTTTATCGATGCCGGTGTTGAAGCGGGCTATTTGGCGACGGACGACTACAACGGCGCGCAGCAAGAGGGCTTTGGCCCCATGCAGATGACCATTAAAAATGGCGTGCGCTGGTCTACCGCCAACGCCTACCTAAAACCGGTGATGCAGCGCGACAACCTCACCGTTATCACCCATGCACTGGTGCACAAAGTATTGTTTGAGGGCAAAAAAGCCGTCGGCGTAGACGTTGAGAGCAAGCACTTCAAGCACAAAGGAAATCACCTTAATATTAGCGCCAATAAAGAGGTGATATTGTCAGCTGGCTCTATTGGCTCGCCGCATATCCTGCAACTCTCTGGCGTTGGCGCTGCGGCAACACTGGCCAAAGCCGGTATTGAACAGGTACACGAATTGCCTGGGGTGGGTGAAAACCTGCAAGATCATCTCGAGTTTTATTTTCAGTTTAAGTGCCTCAAACCAATCACGCTTAACGGCAAACTAGACCCGCTCAACAAACTGCTCATTGGCGGCCGCTGGCTGTTGAATAAGTCCGGCTTAGGCGCAACCAATCACTTTGAATCCTGCGGGTTTATTCGATCAAAAGCAGGGCTCGAGTGGCCGGATCTTCAATACCACTTCCTGCCCGCGGCGATGCGTTACGACGGCAAAGAAGCCTTTTCCGGCCACGGTTTTCAGGTACACATAGGCCACAACAAACCCAAAAGCCGCGGCAGCGTTAAGGTGGTTTCGAGCGATGTCCATACCCCACCGCGCATTCAGTTTAACTACCTCTCCCATCAAGACGACATTGAAGGTTTTCGTGCCTGCGTGCGCCTAACCCGTGAGATCATCAACCAGCCAGCACTGGACGACTATCGCGGCGAAGAAATTCAACCCGGTACCGAGATAGAAACGGATGAACAGATAGACCGCTTTGTTCGGCGTTCTGCCGAGAGTGCCTACCACCCGTCTTGCTCATGTAAGATGGGGAAAGATGATATGGCCGTGGTCGATTCACACACCAAAGTGCATGGTTTACAAGGCCTGAGAGTGGTTGACTCCTCTGTTTTTCCGACCATTACCAATGGCAACCTTAACGCGCCGACCATTATGCTAGCCGAGCGCGCCGCTGATTTAATTTTGGGTCAAACACCCTTGGCTGCCAGCACGGCTGAGGTCACCATCAGTGAAAACTGGCAAGGACAGCAGCGGCACAAAGCACCGGTAAGATAATTCGTTCATGCGCGCGCTCAAGCCCGGTTGAAACGTTTAGAGATCACTTGGCGTAACGGCTAAAAGGGCCATGTCGATTGTAGAAACGGCTTAACAACGTACGTTATTGATTAGCGATTTCATAACAGTAATAGGTAAACATTTATGCGGTATAACAACAATAAGCTTGGAGCTTAATCATGACAACCTGGCTTACGATAGGCATTCTCTTTACTTTTTTGTCCATCCTTTTTGTGCTCTATCGCTGGGGTAATGTTGAGTGTATCGGTGTCACACCCGTGCGAACGTTTACCTTTATCGCCATATTGTTTACCTCCGGTTTGGATGTCGGTTTGATCATGTTTCCGCTCACCGAGTTTTCCGGTTATGCCGATCTAGCAAGCAACCCTGAATATGGTTTTACCAACCCTTTAGCCATAGAGTTTGGCTTTTGGGCCTTCTTAATTTGGGCATTCTATTTTTTATCTTGTTTCTATTTTTGCGTCATAGAACCCAAGGTGAAGTTCTTTGAAATTCCACTCATCAAATGTATCAACAACCTCATCATCATTGGCACCTGCGCCTTTACCGCTTATCTTCTGCTCTCAAACTTACCTTGGTATCTGCCAGAAATAGGCGACGGTGAAACAATTGTGCGCAGCTTTTACCTCATTGTATTTGTGATTATTGCCGCGGCCGTTTACTCAAGCACCAGCCTGCGCTATGTACGACTGCTCAGTTTAACCAGCACGGGTTTGTTTATTGGCCTTATCGTTCTGATGTGGGCGAATGCGTTCCTATTTGAAGGTATTCGTGTGGGTGAGTTCTTTACAACCCTCGCGATGATTAGCGACTACTTCGTCAATATCCATCAGTTTGTTTTGCCAATGAATGATTATCACGAGTTCTACCTACTTTGGTGGTTTGCTTGGAGCATCATGATCGGCCAATTCACCTCACGTTTTGTCGGTGGTTTAAAAACCTATCAAGTGCTGATCGCCATGATGGTATTCCCGTCACTGCCCATCGCTGTGTGGTTTAGCGTTCTTTATTATTACAGCGTCAACGCCATGGACACCTCTGGCTTCTATAACTTGGCCATGGTTATGGTCGGTGTTATTTTTGTGGTGAATTCTCTCGACTCGTTAATCCGCCTCTACACCGACAATCTCAACCTGACGGTTGAGCGCTTAGGCAAGAGGAATTACATCGTCGGCAACATCCTCTTAATGAGCGGGCTCACGCTATTGTTTAAACTCGATTTCTTAGAAATTCAGTGGATTGGCGCCCTAGCGATTGGACTGATATTGGCGTGCTTCGTGTATATATTGGCCACCCAATATAAAAAGGTCGCGGCCATTGAACACTCACCAAAAGAGAACACCCTCGATTTCAGTAAAATTGAGGCGGCACACTAAAAGAACCATTGAACCAGAGCGCGTATAAACCAACGCCAAGCAGGTGGAGAGTGTGGCTAATCTGACAGTCATAACGCCTCAGGGCACCGAAGCAACGCCACCACCGCGACTAGCGTACAGTTGTTAATGCTCACCCAAGCGTGGTGGCGCCTTGTGGTACACCACCGGCGTGCGCGATAACTTAATCGGGTTGCCGACCAATTGCAGATCGGCGTTGTCCGGGTGCGGCACATTGATCACCATGCCGCGGGCGATTAATTGCGGATCTGCAAATACTTCATCAATGCGGTTGATCGGCCCGGCCGGCACCCCCGCCTGCTCCAGTACCGCTAACCAATAAGCTTTATCGCGCCCCGCCAATACCGCCTGCAACTGTGGCACGAGCAGTTCGCGGTGCGCAACCCGCTGGGCGTTGGTGGCGAAACGAGGATCATCTTTCAGCGCATCCAAGGCCAAGA
>Ga0209081_1001660_pt1 | contig 13256 bp, 15 predicted proteins | sample GOMGulsemesocosm_4_FD_184636 | JGI IMG/M metagenome (GOLD analysis project Ga0209081, IMG submission 184636) | Methane-oxidizing microbial communities from mesocosms in the Gulf of Mexico - GOM15B Gulf of Mexico (SPAdes) (version 2) | ecosystem: Environmental > Aquatic > Marine > Cold seeps... | reverse complement strand
CCATCTTTTAAATAGATCGGAATGTGGGGTAGATTTATCGGTGTGCCTGACGTGCCACCTAAATGAATGTTGAGCGAGGTGGAGTGAATAATACTCATTTCAATGGCATCATCATTGATAAGGTATAGTGTTCCTCAGTCAGCGTTAGTCATAGACTTCGTGCCACGTAGAATCATTTCTAGTAGTTCTTCTTGAAGCTATTCTTTTGACAGGGCAATGCTTATTTCTATTAATTTATTGAGTTGCTCAATAATGCGATGATTAGTCATGCTAAAACCTTGTACAATATTTAAGTGCCTAAGGATGGGTCTGAATTCAAGTCTTTCTTTATGTACTGCTCGCAGTACATAAAGAAAGACTTGAGTGCCGGTGTTTTGATTTGCGTTGGTACTTTGTTTTGTCTTTGAATGTGATAGATTTATTAAAATAGTGTGCATATTTAGCGACGCTATTTAAAATAGTCGGTGAGCTAATTTGCTTTCTCTTGCTTTTTTTCATGATTGACTCCTAGAGTGAGAGGATAAATATGACTCCAATAAATAAAGTGTTAAAAATAATATTCGTTAATTTTAAGATAAGCCTGTGAAATATACAAAAGAATTTGATGTTATCGTGATTGGTGGTGGTCATGCTGGAACTGAAGCTGCGCTAGCTGCTGCAAGAACAGGGGCGCAAACATTATTACTGACGCAAAGTATTGATACGCTAGGCCAGATGAGTTGCAATCCTGCGATAGGTGGTATTGGCAAAGGACATTTGGTTAAAGAAGTTGATGCTTTGGGCGGTATTATGGCTAAGGCAATTGATCATGCGGGAATTCATTTTCGAATTTTGAATGCCAGTAAAGGTCCGGCGGTGCGCGCAACAAGAGGGCAGGCCGATAGGGTTTTATATAAGGAATTTATACGCGCTAAGCTGGAAAATCAGCCTAATTTAATGCTCTTCCAGCAAATGGTTGCAGATTTAGTCGTTGAAAATGGCGTCGTTGCTGGTGTGAAAACGCAAATGGGCTTGCAGTTTAAATCGAAAACGGTGGTTTTAACAGCAGGTACCTTTTTAGGTGGCCGAATTCATATTGGACTGGAAAATTATACAGGTGGCCGAGCGGGTGACTCTGCGTCGATGGCTTTAGCGGAGCGCTTAAGAGAATTGCCGTTTAAAGTTGATCGATTAAAAACGGGGACGCCGCCGCGTATAGATGGTCGAACAATTAATTTTTCTATATTAGAGACGCAGCATGGTGATACGCCAGTTCCTGTCTTTTCTTTTATGGGGACGCCAGCACAACACCCTAAGCAAATTCCTTGTTATATAACCAGAACTAATGCAAAAACACATGACATTATACGTGCGGGGTTAGATCGATCGCCTATGTATGCGGGTGAGATTGAAGGGGTCGGTCCTCGATATTGCCCATCTATAGAAGATAAGGTGGTGCGTTTTGCTGATCGTGACTCACATCAAATTTTTATTGAGCCCGAAGGCTTAACAAGTAATGAATACTACCCTAATGGTATATCTACAAGTCTGCCGTATGATGTGCAATATGCGTTTGTGCGCTCCATGCTGGGTTTTGAGCAGGCAGAAATAGTAAGGCCAGGGTATGCGATTGAATATGATTTCTTTGATCCACGAGATTTAAAAGTATCGCTAGAAACCAAGCATATGGCGGGGTTGTTTTTTGCGGGGCAGATCAATGGAACGACAGGATACGAGGAAGCGGCAGCTCAGGGGTTGATCGCAGGTTTAAATGCGGCAAGGAAGGCGCAAGGAAAAGAATCGTGGTGCCCTGCCAGAGATGAGGCATATATTGGTGTGATGATTGATGACTTAATTGCCAATGGCACTAAAGAGCCTTACCGAATGTTTACAAGTCGTGCTGAGTATCGATTAATACTACGTGAAGATAATGCTGATTTACGCTTAACAGAAAAGGGGCGTGAATTACACTTGGTGGATGATGAGCGCTGGGAGGCTTTTAATAAAAAGCGAAATGCCGTTGCAGCATTACAGCAATCATTAAAAGCACAATGGATTAGGAAGGATTCAAAAGAGGCGGAGGATGTCGCGCGTGAGTGGGGTAAGTCGCTTAGTAAAGAAGTTAATCTAATGGATTTGTTGCGCCGTCCTGAGGTGGGAGTAAATGCTTTGATGCGGTTTTCTGACAGTGCTGAGGTTTCAGAGCAAGTTTTGCAACAGGTAGAGATACAGGCAAAGTATTCTGGGTATATAGATCGACAACAACTAGATATTGATAAAGCTAAACGCTATGATGATTTGCAGATACCGAGCGACTTGAATTATAGTTTGATTAAAGGCCTATCTAATGAAGTGCGAGAAAAATTAATTAAGCAGTGCCCTGAAACACTCGGGTTGGCTACAAGAATTCCAGGTATTACGCCTGCTGCAATTTCAATATTATTAATCTATATAAAAAAGAAAAATGGATAAAAGTCGAAAAATTTTAGAATCAGGCTTGCTGGAATTAAATTTGCCTGCAAGTGAGGCGCAAATTGAGTTGCTCTTGGCTTTTGTTTTATTGATAGAAAAATGGAATAAAGCATATAATTTGACTGCGATACGCAATCGAGAAGAAATGTTGAAATTGCATATCTTAGATAGCTTGGCATTGCTGCCATTTGTGTCAGGAAATAAAATTGCTGATATTGGTACGGGAGCGGGTTTACCTGGAATTCCATTGGCTATTTTTATGCCCAATCAGCAGTTTACTTTAGTTGATAGTAATTCAAAGAAAACACGATTTGTGCAGCAGGCTATACTGGAATTAAAACTGAAGAATGTAGAGGTAGCGCACAGTCGAGTGGAAAATTTGGCACGTCCTGCTGAATTTGATGCGGTATTGAGTCGTGCTTTTGCGAGCCTAGGCGATATAATGCAGTTAACTGAATATTTGTTACAGGCTGATGGTGTTTTAATTGCAATGAAAGGGCAAAAGCCGCAAGAAGAGCTTGATGGTTTGAAGCGGCCTTACTTGGTGGATATGATTGTTGTGCCAGGGATTGAGGCTGAACGGTGTGTGGTGCGGATAAATAAAACATGACAAAAATAATTGCTATAACAAACCAAAAAGGTGGGGTGGGTAAAACTACGACCAGTGTTAATTTGGCTGCATCCCTCGCGGCAGCTAAACGTAAGGTGTTGTTGATTGATTTGGATCCGCAGGGCAATGCAGCTATGGGTTGTGGGATTAATAAGAATGATGTGCAGTACTCTAGCTGTGATTTATTATTAGAAGATATTCCCGTAAGTGAAATTATTATCTCTGTTAAAGAAGTTAAATTTGATGTGATTGCTGGTAACTCAGATTTAACGGTTGCTGAAGTTCAGCTCATGAAAATGGCTCAGCGGGAGAGGCGATTAGCCGATGCGTTGCAACAAATTAAAGGGCAATATGATTATGTATTGATTGATTGTCCGCCTTCTTTGAATATGTTGACTGTAAATGCGATGGTTGCCGCAAATAGCGTGTTGGTGCCGATGCAGTGTGAATATTATGCATTAGAAGGGCTTTCTGCACTGATGGAAACCTTGCGAAATATTCAAGAATCCGCTAATTCTGGGTTATTTTTAGAAGGGATTTTGCGTACTATGTTTGATAACAGAAATCGTTTAACGAAGGATGTGTCGGCTCAGTTACTTGAGTATTTTGGTGATAAGATTTTTAGGACGTGTGTGCCGAGAAATATTAGGCTGGCAGAAGCGCCGAGTCATGGAATGCCAATAATACAATATGACAAAAATTCGCGGGGCGCTATTGCTTATGTTGCATTAGCGGGTGAAATTATTAGGAAAGAAAAAAACTAAGCTTATGGCAGAGAAAAAAAGAGGCCTAGGAAAAGGCTTAGGTGCGTTAATGGGGGATTTTGTTGTAAAAGAACCTGAGAAACAGGGGGTTACTGCCTTGCCTGTTGAGTATATGCAGCCAGGGAAATATCAGCCAAGAAAAGATATGAATTCTGAACGTTTGCAAGAATTGGCAGAATCAATAAAAGCGCAAGGAATAGTGCAGCCAATTCTTGTGAGGGAGCTAGGTTACAATCGTTACGAAATTGTAGCGGGTGAGCGCCGTTGGCGAGCAGCGCAACTTATTGGGCTGGCAGATGTGCCGGTTATTGTGAAAGAGATTGATGATCGCGCAGCAATAGCTGTCGCATTGATAGAAAATATACAGCGTGAAGATTTAAATCCACTGGAAGAGGCGGAGGCATTGAGGCGATTGCTAAAAGAGTTTGAGCTAACGCATCAGCAGATCGCGGATGCAGTCGGGCGCTCTAGAACAGCGGTTACAAACCTATTAAGGCTCAATGAGCTGGATGAGGATGTTAAGCAGATGCTCGCTAAACGCAAGCTAGGAATGGGGCATGCGCGAGCACTATTGGTGCTGGATAATGTGAGGCAGGTATTGACTGCTGAACAAATCGTTAAAAATGGTTTATCAGTGCGGGATACTGAAAAAATAGTTAAAGAGGCGTTAAATGAAGGTGATAGTGTAAAGCCCAAAAGGGTGGCCGAAAAAGTTTATGACAGAGATGCGTTGCGTCTGCAAACTGCAATAGGTGATTTTTTAGGTGCAAAGACTACGATTAAGCATAATAAAAATGGCCAAGGAAATGTGGTGATTAACTATAATAATTTAGATGAGCTAGAAGGCATCGTTGCTAAATTTGATATAGAGCCACAAAGCTAGCGAATGGAAATGTATCTTGCTTAAATGCCCTGAGATCGATATAATTCCACCACTAATTTGTTTAGGATTTTTGTGCGAGAAATAAAGAAGCTATCAGTTGTAGATAAAATTTTATTAGGGCAAAGCCTGATAATAATGGTTGTTACAATTGTTTTTTTTGTTTACTCAGGATTATTGGGTGCCAAATCGGCTATTTATGGTGGGTTGGCAGCACTAGTTCCAAATTTGTATTTTGCAAATAAAATAAAAAAAAGCACCGGAAAAAGTGCTAAAAAAGTAGTAGGGTCTTTTTATTCGGGTGAGTCAGGTAAGTTCCTGATGACGGTTTTTATGTTTGCCCTAATATTTCAAGATGTAAAAATAAATGTTATTGCTGTGTTGCTCACTTATGTAGCGGCACTAACAGTTTTTTGGTTTGCGTTGTTAATACGCAAATATTAATTAGTAATAAAGCGAGGAAAGATGGCTACTGAGGCTCATGCGGCAGAAGGCGCAACTGGATATATTGTTCACCATTTAACACCCCTGACGGTAGGTGAAGGCTTTTGGTCTTTGCACTTAGATACCTTGTTTTTCTCAGCAGTGCTTGGTGGGTTGTTTGTTTGGTTTTTTAAGGCGGCTGCTGAAAAAGCAACAGTAGGCGTACCTAGTACATCACAAGCTTTTGTGGAAATGATTATTGAATTTGTTGATCAGCAAGTTAAAGATACTTTTCATGGGAAAAGTGAGTTAATTGCTCCTTTAGCACTCACTATCTTTGTTTGGGTGTTCTTGTGGAACTTCATGGACTTATTCCCAGTAGATATTATTCCTGGAATTGCAGGAATGATGGGCATGGAATATATGCGAGTTGTACCAAGTACTGATTTAAATGCAACCTTTGCATTATCAATTAGTGTTTTTGGCTTAATTATTTTCTATAGCATCAAAATTAAAGGTGTAGTTGGTTTCGCAAAAGAATTAACCTGCACTCCTTTTGGGCCATGGATGATGCCATTTAACTTACTTTTAAAGTTGGTTGAAGAAATAGCTAAACCAATTTCATTAGCATTACGGTTATTTGGTAACTTATATGCGGGTGAGTTGATTTTTATATTAATTGCTTTATTGCCTTGGTATATCCAACCGTTACTAGGGTTCCCGTGGGCAGTATTTCATATTTTAATCATTACCCTTCAAGCATTCATATTTATGGTATTAACAGTTGTTTACCTAAGTATGGCGCATGAAGATCATTAATTCTTTTTTTAAACTTTAATATAACAATACTTTTGGAGGTATTATGGAACTTGCAGCGTTGATTGCAGATGTACAGGGTATGACTGCTATTGCAGTAGGTCTGGTTTTAGGTATGGGTGCTTTAGGTACTGCGATAGGCTTTGGTCTATTAGGTGGTAAATTTCTAGAAGGTGCTGCTCGTCAACCAGAAATGGTTCCTATGCTACAAGTTAAAATGTTTGTTGTTGCGGGTCTACTTGATGCGGTAACAATGATCGGTGTTGGTATGGCATTGTTCTTTACATTCGCTAACCCATTCCTATCTGCTGTTGAAGCGGTTGCTGGATAAGAACACTAATCGTAAGTTATTTTAACAGCAACATGAGGAAGGCTAGTGAGTATTAATGCTACGCTAATCGGTCAAATGATTACATTTACACTTCTGGTATGGTTTACCATGAAGTATATTTGGCCACCACTAATTGGCGCTATTGAAGAACGTAAATCTAAGATTGCTGAAGGATTGGCAGCGGCTGAAAAAGGCCAGGAAGAGATGGAATTAGCTGCTAAAAATGCAGCTAACGTTCTGAAAGAAGCAAAACAACAATCAGCTGATATTGTAAATCTTGCACAAAAACGTGCGAATGAGATCGTTGAGGAATCAAAAGGCACTGCGAAAGTAGAAGGCGAGAGATTACTTATTGCGGCTCAGGCTCAAATTGAGCAAGAAATGCAAAATGCGCAAGAAAAAATGCGTAAAGAAGTATCTGCTTTAGCTTTAAAAGCGGCAGGTCAAATTCTTAAGCAAGAGATTGATAAAGCTAAACACAAAAATCTTATCAGCAAAGTATCTGAGCAATTAGGTCAAGCATAATGAGTGAATTAGCAACTTTGGCAAGACCGTATGCGGAAGCTGTCTTTAAAAGAGCGAAAGAATCAGGGAATTCTGCGGAATGGTCTGAAAAACTCGCTTTTTTATCTGCAATTATGCAGGATGATGGCTTATCTGTAATTGTGAATAATCCGAAAGTTGATAATGAGAAGTTGACGCAGTTAATGCAAGATATTTGTCAGGATCAATTGGAAGGGGAATCACTTAACTTTCTTAAACTCTTAATAGAGAATGGACGGTTAGAATTCGCACCACAAATTGCAGAGTTATTTGAGAAATATAAGGCTGAAGATGAAGGCTACATCGAAGTTGATGTTATTACTGCTTATGCGCTAACAAAAGCGGAAGAGCAAAGCTTTGCGACATCACTAAAGAAGAAACTGAATAAACATGTAAATATCAACAGTTCTGTTGATAGTTCATTAATCGGTGGTTTTTTAGTAAAAGCAGGTGATAGTGTTATCGACGGATCTATTAGTGGTCAACTTCAACAACTAGCTAAGAGAATCTAACAGCTTAGACTGAGAGAAAATATGCAACTAAATCCATCTGAAATAAGTGATCTGATTAAGAAACGGATCGAAAATTTTGACGTTAATGTTGAAGCACATACGGAAGGTACCGTTGTTAGTGTAACTGACGGTATTGTAAAAGTTCATGGCTTGTCAGAAGCTATGCAAGGGGAAATGCTTGAATTTCCTGGTAACTCTTACGGTATGGCTTTAAACTTAGAAAGAGATTCTGTCGGTGTGGTTATGTTAGGTGCTTACCAACATATCACAGAAGGCGATACAGTTAAGTGTACGGGTAAAATTTTAGAAGTACCTGTTGGTGAAGCTTTATTGGGGCGTGTAGTTGATGCTTTAGGTAATGCTATCGACGGTAAAGGTGAAATTGATACTAGTGAAACCTCACCTGTTGAAAAAATTGCACCCGGTGTAATTGCCAGAAAATCAGTTGATCAACCTATCCAATTAGGTTTAAAGTCAATTGATGCAATGATTCCCGTTGGCCGTGGTCAACGTGAGTTAATTATTGGTGATCGCCAAACAGGTAAAACAGCTATTGCGATTGATGCAATTATCAATCAAAGAGATACAGGTGTTAAATGTATCTATGTTGCTATTGGCCAAAAACGCTCATCTATTGCTAACGTAGTACGTAAATTAGAAGAGCATAATGCATTGGCTCATACGATTATCGTATCAGCAACAGCATCTGAAGCAGCGGCATTACAATTCATTGCGCCTTATACAGGTTGTGCGATGGGTGAATACTTTAGAGATAAAGGTGAAGATGCATTAATTATTTATGATGATTTGACTAAACAAGCTTGGGCTTACCGTCAAATGTCATTATTATTACGTCGTCCGCCAGGTCGTGAAGCATACCCAGGGGATGTTTTTTACATTCACTCGCGTTTACTAGAAAGAGCTTCTAGAATTAATGCCGATGAAGTAGAGAAATTAACCGGTGGTAAAGTAAAAGGTAAAACAGGTTCTTTAACTGCATTGCCAATTATTGAAACACAAGGTGGTGATGTTTCTGCATTCGTACCAACTAACGTAATTTCAATTACGGATGGGCAAATTTTCTTAGAGTCTGATTTATTCAACTCGGGGATTCGTCCTGCGGTTAATGCTGGTTTATCTGTATCACGTGTTGGTGGTGCTGCTCAAACTAAAATCATTAAAAAGTTAGGTGGTGGTATTCGTCTTGATTTAGCTCAGTATCGTGAATTGGCAGCTTTTGCTCAATTTGCATCTGATTTAGATGAAAGCACACGTAAGCAAATTGAACGTGGACAGCGTGTTACTGAACTGATGAAGCAGGATCAATATTCTCCTATGTCAGTTGCAGAAATGGGTGTTTCATTACATGCTGCAAACGAAGGTTTTCTTGATGATTTAGAAGTGAATAAGGTTTTAGATTTTGAAACCGCTTTGCAAGCCTATATGAAGTCTGAGCACGCTGATTTGTTAAAAACAATCAATGATACAGGCGACTATAGTAAGGAAATTAAGCAAGGCATTCAATCTGCAATCGAAGCTTTTATTAAAACGAGTAGCTGGTAAAAGGGGCTTCTAATGGCTGTTGGAAAAGAAATACGCACCAAGATTTCGAGTATTAAGAATACTCAGAAGATCACGCGAGCAATGGAAATGGTTGCCGCAAGTAAAATGCGTAAAACAAAAGACAGAATGAATGCAACGCGCCCCTATTCAAAAAAGATTAGTCAGATCATTAAACATTTGGCTCATGCTAATCCTGAGTATAAACATCCCTTTCTTGTTGAGCGAGAAGTGAAACGGATCGGCGTTATTGCCATAAGCTCTGATAGAGGTTTATGTGGAGGTCTGAATTCAAATTTATTCAGAAAGACACTTAAGCAACTAACTGAGTGGGACAATAATGACATCGAAGTGGATATTTGTACTATCGGTGGGAAAGGCGCAACCTTTTTTGGCAGTTTAAAGATAAACAAACTAGGGCAGGTTTCTAAGCTAGGTGATACGCCACATCTTAACGATATTGTGGGTATTATTAAAATCATGCTTGATGCATACAATGCAGGCACGATTGATGAGTTACATGTTATGTACAATGAATTTGTAAATACCATGACTCAAGCACCGACAATAGAAAAATTAATTCCTGTTATAGCAGGAGAGCTTGAGAATGAGGAACTGAAAGGGTATTGGGATTATTTATATGAACCTGATGCTAAAGAAGTTTTAGACAACTTATTGACTCGCTATATAGAATCAATTGTTTATCAAGGTGTAGTTGAAAATAATGCCTGTGAGCAAGCGGCTAGAATGGTCGCGATGAAAAGTGCTTCAGATAACGCTGGAAACCTTATTGATGAGTTGCAACTTGTTTATAACAAAGCAAGACAAGCAGCTATTACACAGGAAATTTCAGAAATTGTTGCCGGCGCCGCGGCTGTTTAGGGTTTGCAAGTTAAGAATTTAAGAGGACTACACAATGAGTTCGGGTAAAATCGTTCAAATTATTGGTGCCGTTGTTGATGTGGAATTCCCACGTGATGCGCTACCAAAAGTATATGATGCACTTAAGGTTGAAAGTGTTGGTTTAACACTAGAAGTTCAACAGCAATTAGGTGATGGCATAGTACGTACTATCGCAATGGGAACAACAGATGGTGTTCGTCGTGGCTTAGAAGTAAGCAACAGTGGCGATGCTATTAAAGTACCTGTTGGGCAAAAAACACTAGGGCGTATTATGGACGTTCTAGGTAATCCAATTGACGAGAAAGGTCCAATTGGTGAAGAAGAAAAATGGGTTATTCATCGTGATGCTCCTTCTTATGCTGAACAAGCGCCAGCGAATGAGCTTTTAGAAACAGGTATTAAAGTCATTGACTTAGTATGTCCGTTTGCTAAAGGTGGTAAAGTTGGTCTATTCGGTGGAGCGGGTGTTGGTAAAACCGTTAACATGATGGAGCTTATCCGTAATATCGCGATTGAGCACAGTGGTTTCTCAGTATTTGCTGGGGTTGGTGAGCGTACTCGTGAGGGTAATGATTTCTACCACGAAATGACTGATTCAAACGTTATTGATAAAGTATCGTTAGTTTACGGTCAAATGAATGAGCCACCAGGAAACAGACTACGTGTTGCACTGACTGGTTTGACAATGGCTGAATATTTCCGTGAAGAAGGACGTGATGTTTTATTCTTCGTTGATAATATTTATCGTTATACACTAGCGGGAACTGAAGTATCAGCTCTATTAGGTCGTATGCCATCAGCGGTAGGTTACCAGCCTACACTTGCTGAAGAAATGGGTGTATTACAAGAGCGTATTACGTCTACTAAGACGGGTTCAATTACATCAGTTCAAGCGGTATACGTACCTGCAGATGATTTAACTGATCCATCGCCTGCTACAACTTTTGCGCATTTAGATGCAACGGTTGTATTGTCTCGTCAAATTGCTGAATTAGGTATTTATCCTGCGATTGATCCTTTGGATTCAAGTAGTCGTCAGTTAGATCCTTTAGTTATTGGTCAAGAGCATTATGACGTAGCTCGTGGCGTACAAGGTATTTTGCAACGCTATAAAGAACTGCGTGATATTATTGCGATTCTAGGTATGGATGAGTTATCTGAAGAAGATAAATTATCTGTGACTAGAGCACGTAAAGTTCAGCGTTTCTTATCTCAACCATTCTTTGTTGCTGAGGTATTTACAGGAGCACCAGGTAAATATGTATCATTAAAAGATACAATTATCGGTTTTAAAGGCATTATTGCTGGTGAATATGATGACCTTCCTGAGCAAGCTTTCTATATGGTTGGAACTATTGATGAAGCGGTTGAAAAAGCAAAAGGAATGTAAGTTAAATAACTTATAGGTAATATTATGAGCTCAACAATACATGTAGACATCGTAAGTGCAGAAAAAGAAATTTTTTCCGGATTAGCGGAAATGGTTTTTGCTCCTGCTGAGCTTGGTGAGTTGGGTATTACACCTCGTCATGCACCATTAATATCTAAACTAAATCCTGGTGAAGTTCGCGTTAAAGTAAGCGAAACAGAAACTCAGGCTTATTATGTTTCAGGTGGATTATTAGAAATACAGCCACACTTAGTGACTGTATTAGCTGATACTGCATTAAGAGCAAAAGATATTGATGAAGCAGCTGCTTTACAAGCGAAAGCAGCAGCAGAAGAAGCACTTAATGACAAGTCTAGTCAAGTTGATTATGCAACGGCGCAAGCACAGTTATTGCAAGCGATGATGCAGTTAAGAACACTAGATAGACTAAAAAAACGCGGATCTTAAATTCTTTTTAAGATATTGCTGAAAAAAGCCTGATAACTTTGTTATCGGGCTTTTTTTTTATGTGTCGTACAAATTTAAATTATTTAACTCTTAATAGGGCAACTTATGTCAATTAAAACTCTTATTCTCGCTGCTGGACAAGGCACAAGGATGCGTTCTGCATTACCAAAGGTGTTGCATAAAATTGCAAATCGTAGCTTATTGGAACATGTCTATACCACAAGTAAGCAACTAGATAATAACCAAGTCACAGTTATTTATGGGCATGGCGGAGATCGAGTCAAAGAAACTTTGTCGCAATTAGATGTCAATTGGGTAGAGCAAAAAGAACAACTAGGAACGGGGCATGCGGTTTTACAAGCCAATGCTTTAATTGATAATGATGACACTGTGTTAATTTTATATGGTGATGTTCCGCTATTAAGCTTTGCTTCCATTGATGGATTGTTAAATAAAGTTACCTTGCAAAGTATGGCTTTATTGACGGTACAATTGCTAGATCCTACGGGGTACGGGCGTATAGTACGAGATAAAGATGGCCAGGTACTTAAGATTGTTGAGCAAAAAGATGCAAATGCTAAAGAGTTATTGATTGATGAGGTAAATACGGGAATTCTTGCCGTAAAAGGAGATCAATTAAAACAATGGATCGCAAAATTAGACAATAATAATGCACAGCAAGAGTTTTATTTGACTGACGTTATTGAAATGGCAGTGCAAGATGGAATCTTAGTTAATACTCATCAGCCAGAAAGTGCAGATGAAGTACTGGGCGTGAATAATAGAAAGCAGCTGAGTTACTTAGAACGTGTTTACCAGTTGCAACAGGCTGATAAGTTAATGGAGCAAGGTGTTACCTTATTTGACCCTTCAAGAGTGGATTGTCGTGGTGATTTTTCAGCTCTAGGACAAGATATTTCCGTTGATATTAATGTTATTTTTGAAGGTACAAATCAAATTGGTAATAATGTAACAATTGGAGCAAATACAATCATTACTAATTCTAGTATTGCGGATAATGTTGAAATATTGGCCAATTGTATTATCGATAATGCTGTTGTAGGGGCTGATAGCCGAATCGGGCCTTTTGCGCGTTTACGACCTCAAGCTGAGTTAGCCAATGAAGTGCATATTGGTAATTTTGTAGAAATAAAAAAATCTACCATTGCGCAGGGCAGTAAGGTGAATCATTTAAGTTATATTGGTGATGCGACGATAGGCAGCAAGGTTAATGTCGGTGCAGGTACGATTACGTGTAACTATGATGGTGTTAATAAATTTAGAACAGTGATAGAGGACGGTGCTTTTATTGGCTCTGATACGCAGTTAATTGCCCCTGTTACGGTGGGGAAAAATGCAACGATTGGTGCCGGATCAACAATAACTAAAGATACGCCTGCGGAGGGATTGACCTTATCGCGAGCAAAACAAATTAGTTTAAAAGCTTGGCAAAGGCCGGTGAAAAAATAGATATAAATTTAATGCGTGATCTAACTCTGGATTAGGCTTTCCCTTAGTGCTTTAGTCACCAAGGGAAAGCCTTTTTTATTTTACAATGGTAAAAACAACACGACGATTGAGTTGTCGCCCTTCATCAGTCTCATTCGTTGTGATAGGGGTTGATTC
>Ga0209081_1001657_pt1 | contig 13287 bp, 18 predicted proteins | sample GOMGulsemesocosm_4_FD_184636 | JGI IMG/M metagenome (GOLD analysis project Ga0209081, IMG submission 184636) | Methane-oxidizing microbial communities from mesocosms in the Gulf of Mexico - GOM15B Gulf of Mexico (SPAdes) (version 2) | ecosystem: Environmental > Aquatic > Marine > Cold seeps... | reverse complement strand
TTAATGTAATGATTGAATTTTTCCGTTAGGATGTGACAACATAATCCTAATGGGCTTAAGAGCCTAACTATAAGCGAAATACGCCATTGATGTCTGTGTTTAAATTAAAAATTATTGACCGATTGTTCATTACTCAACTCAGCAAAATGATGCTGGGCGTGATGACCGTGTTATCAGTCATTCTGTTAAGCCAACGCTTGGTTCGTTTGTTTTCTAAAGTGAGTGCGGGGGAGTTATCAACTGATGCCGTGCTGTCTTTAGTGGCATTAAATATGGGCTTGCTGGTTATTAAAATTCTTCCTGTTGCTTTACTGCTATCTATTCTAATGGTGCTAGGGCGAATGTATAGAGACCAAGAAATGACGGCCTTGTTTTCTGCTGGAATTAGCTTTAAGCAAATATACCGCGCTATTTTTATGTTTGTTGTGCCACTGTGTGCATTAACGCTTTATTTATCATTAATTGGCGCGCCGATGTTGATGCAGGCGGTTGAAGAAATTAAAACTAAAGATCAAACCAATCTAGATATTCGAGGTATTACTGCTGGGCGGTTTAATGAATATAGTCGTGGTGATTTGGTTTTTTATGTGGAAAAAATCACTGAAGACAACCAAATGCAGAATGTCTTTATTCAGAATCGTCAGCATGGAAATTTAGGTGTTACCACGTCGAAAACCGGTGAGATGATGGTTGACCCAGAGACTGGAGATCGTTTCATTATTTTGAAGGACGGTAATCGCTACGAAGGCGTGCCGGGGCAAGCGGATTATAAAATCACCCAGTTTAAAGAATACGGTGTTGTTGTTGCGCAAAAAGCTGATACGCAGGTGGTGTTTGGCACGAAGGAAAAATCGACAGCCGATTTAATGGCGCTAGACTCACCAAGAGCGAGTAGTGAATTACAACGTCGTTGGTCTATCGGTTTGGCGATTCTGAGCTTTGCATTTTTGGCGGTGCCTATTAGCCGCGTATCACCGCGTGCGGGGATGTATGGCAATTTATTAACCGCTATATTGGTTTATATTATTTTTGAAAACTTTATGAGCCTGTCGCATTCGTGGTTGTTGAAAGGGGCTATACCGCCGTGGTTGGGTGTGTGGTGGGTCCATCTGCTGATGTTGGCTTTTGCGGGCTCAATGCTAGTTAGAATACATGGCTGGAGCTACGTTAAAAACAGGGTGTTATCCAAAAAATGAAAGTGATTAACCGATATATTGCGGTAGAAATGCTAAAAAGCACCTCTATGGCACTCTTGTTTTTGTTGTCTCTTGTGCTGGTTATTACGTTTGCCGATGAGATTGATGATATGGGCGAAGGTCAATATGGCCTGCTCGAAATATTTAAGTATTTAGCTTTGATTGCCCCTCGAAATTTTTATGAGCTCATGCCTGCGGCTGCGTTGTTAGGCGCATTGCTGACGCTGGGTGGAATGGCTAATAATTATGAGTTAACAGCTATGCGGGCGGCGGGCGTTAGTCGTTGGCAAATTATTCTTGCAACCCTGCGTGTTGGCGTGTTGTTAATGTTCGTATCGTTGTTTGTTAGCGAATTTGTTGCGCCAAGCTCAGAGCAAGCAGCGCAAATGCTAAAGTTTACGGCTAAAAATGAGCAGGTGGCGCTGCGTACAAAGTATGGTTTTTGGACGCGCGATGGTGAAACGTATTTGAACATTCGTGAAATCTTAAACTCATCTGAACTGAAAGATGTCAGTATTTATGAGATGAGTGGTAATAACGAATTGAAATATGCGACTCATGCAACTAGCGCAAGTTTTGTCGATAACCAGTGGCGACTTGATGGGGTTCAGCAAACAAGTATTACTGATACGGGTGTCGAAGTGTCGAATAGCGAATCGGCTTTACTTGACTCGTTGTTAGACCCTGAGTTGCTAGATGTGATTGTGGTGAAGCCTGAGCGCTTGTCAATTATGGGCTTGGCTAGTTATATTGAGTTTTTGGAAAGTAATGGCCAAGATGCAACACGCTTTGTGGTGGCGATTACCAGTAAATTGATAAGGCCTTTTGTTATCTTGGTGATGTTATTAATAGCGATACCCATGGTGCTTGGGGTAAAACGTGCAAGCAGTACAGGCACGCGTATTTTAATCGGTGCGCTTATTGGTATAGGCTTTAACTTAGTGGATAGATTGTTTGGTAATGTTGGCGTGCTGTACGGATTGCACCCTGTTATTGCCGCATCATTACCCTTTTTATTGGCGCTATCTGCGTCTGTTTTTACTATTCGGCGAATGGGTTGAGAGAGTTAGTGTTTATAGCATTTGAAGGTGTTGGTTTGCTAAAGGCTCATTCAAATTCATAAGCTAAAATATTACCTGCTTTAACCTCGTTAAGCCCCACTAAAGCGCCTTTTATAAAACTAAGAGGAAGGTCAGGGTTTTCATCTGCAGCTTTACCTATAGGAGTCGAGTATTCTATTTGTTTTGAAGGGCTTAGTCTCTGGGCTTTAATAACACTCGGCTATTGGATGCAATATCGTGCCAGCTTAAGCGCTCGTCATTAAATAATATCCATATGAAGCCTAAGCCGAAAAAGCCCCATGAAAATACTGCTGTTACGTAGCGGATGGCTGCTTGTTCCCAACTGATGCTTTGCCCATCTGCATTGGCTACCCGAAGTTTCCATGCGAGTAAGCCTAGCGTTTGTCCACCGGTGGTCCAAAACCAGCCATAAAAGAGAAAGCTAACCAATAGGAGGTAGCCGGAGAATAGTAATGAATTTGGCTCAAATTCGTTACCTTGCTGGAAGGGTAGTAGTACTAGGGTGGCAACAAATAGTACCGCAATAAGTAAGAGTAGGTCGTATACAACAACGGCTAGGCGTTTAAATAAGCCGGGTGCTTGTTTTGAATCTGTCATGTGTGATTGTTATTTAAGTATGTTAGGTGCTTTGAGGTCGGCTTTAAACTGATTGATGCGATTTTCAATTCGGCTACTTAGGTAAAAATTATTGTTAGCCGCGAGTAAGGCTTGTTCTAGTTGAATAATGGCGTCTTTTGTTGAACCAATTGAATAGAGATATTCTGCGCGATATTGAAAGCCACGAACAGGGTCTTTTACTTGTCCATAAGCAACCGATAATAGATCAAAAACGATAGGCTCTGGCTTATGGTTGCGTAAGTCTTTATTCAAATAGTTTAGTGCTTGTTCGGGATCACCTGCATGTAAAAGAACCTTTGCGAGAAGTAGGTTAGCTGAGCGGCTTTGTGGGAATAGCTGCTTTGCTTGTTGAAATAAGTTTAAGGCTTGTTGAGTTTTATCATCACGATATTCGTTTAGCGCTCGGGCTGTTAAATAATGTAACTGAGTTGGGTTGTTTTGGTTAAGTGGGGTTAATAAAGCCCTTGCACGAATAAATTGCCTATCTTTCATTAACGCTAGTGCTAAGCCATAATTTGCCGCATCTTTCAGTTCTTGGGTTCCTTGAGTCGCTTCATTCTCTAAGGATGTTATAAGTTCTTGCAGTGATGTTTGGCGTTGTTTGCTGATACGCAGCTTCATTCTTATCAGGCGGAAATCTTGTGAATCTGCCACTTGTTTATATGGATACTTTTCTGCTCTAGCGGCGGTGTCTGATATACGCGAGGTTGGGGCTGGGTGAGTTTTTAAAATTTCAGGAACTTTTTGTCCGTAGTAGCGAGAAGCGGTTTGTAATCGCCCAAAGAAAATAGGCATGCTGCGTGGATCAAACCCTGCTTCGGCAAGGTTTTGTACGCCAACGCGGTCGGCTTCGGCCTCATGGCTTCGGGTAAAGTTAATTTGTTGTTGTACTTGCCCTGCTTGTACGGCTAACAGAGCCGCAGTTCCAATGCCGGGTACAGCAACACCTAAAATAACGGCGGCAAGGGTAGCCGCTGCACTAGGTAATGACATTTGGCTGGCAGTTTCTATTGCGCGTTGTAAGTGCTGCTGAGTAACGTGAGCTATTTCATGAGCAATAACGGAGGCCAGTTCGCTTTCTGATTCGGTGGCAAGGATTAAACCTGAGTTAATACCAATGTTTGCATCCGGCCCAGCAAAGGCGTTAATTCGATTGTCATGTACAACGAAAAAATTAAATTGTCGGTTGGCTTGTTCGCTAGATTTTGCAACCCTATTGCCAAGTTGCTGTATATAGTCATTTATTTCTTGATCGTTAATCAGCGGTACGCTACGGCGAATACTGCGCAGAAAGGCTTTGCCTAGCTTCTTTTCTATAGCGGCTGAAATAATAACATTAGAGCTGTTGCCAATATCCGGTAGTTTTATACGATTATTTGCGATACTCGTCGTGGGCCAAGCTAGAGCACTGGCGATGGTTATCACGGTGAATGTAGACGCAAGAAGTACGGTAAAAAAACAGCGCATGGTATTATGTAGACCAGTTATCGTTAGAGATATCTTCCCAGTCTAATTGAGTTTATAAGCAAGTTAAATGAAAATTTCAATTCAAATCAATGCAAGCCCTTATCAGTATCAAGCAGCTGACAGTGCTTGGCACTTTATTCAAGCAGCCATTGCTAGTGGACATGAAGTTTATCGGGTGTTCTTTTATCACGATGGAATTTATAACGCAGTACGTGATTCGCGACCACCCGGTGATGAGCGAGATATTGTTAAGCGTTGGTCGGCTTTGCATCTTGAGCACGGTGTTGATCTTGTAGTTTGTGTGTCATCAGCGCAGCGCCGAGGGCTGTTAGAGGAGTCTGTTGGACGTAAAGTTGGGGGGTATGAACATGCCTTGGCTGATGGCTTTCGGATCGCAGGTTTAGGGCTCTTAATGGAAGCGATTATCGACGCTGATCGACATATTTGTTTTGGGGCATAAGGTGAAAAATATTTTTTTTATTATTGATAAGCCCTTACATGGCAATATTCAAACGCAGGAGTTTATTGATATGGCGCTAATGGCAGCGGCTTTTGATCAGCGTGTGATCATGTTGTTTGAAGGTGATGGTGTTTATGCTTTGTTGAATAAACAGCGGCCCGAAGTACTGGGTTTGAAAAACTATAGCCCTTTACTGAAGGCTTTGTCGGTCTACGATATTAATGATGTTTTTGTTGAGCAGGAGTCAATGATTGAGCGGGAGCTTCATAAGGGCCAGTTTGTGATCGACGTTAATGAGATTTCACGCGTAGAGTTAAAGCGTCAAATGGAGGCGGCTGACCAGCTGTTTAGTTTCTAATGCTATATATTGTTAATAAAAGCCATGCGAGTAGTCAGGGGCTGCATGATTGCTTACAACGAGCGTCAGCAGGGGATGCGGTGCTGTTGATTGAACATGCTGTGTATTCAGCGTTGAATGTGAAACAAACGCCACTACTAACCATGTCGCATAGTGAGCTGAAAATTTTTGCCTTAAGCCCAGATATGCAAGCGAGAGGGGTGCAACAAGCGGCCTGCTTAGAATTTATTCAATTTGTTGATTACCAAGGATTTGTTGAGCTGGTAGAAAATAACGCTGTTCTTAGGTCTTACTTTTAGTGTCAGTATTAGAGGCGTTACAGCGCGACGAGTATGGCTTTTTGTGCGATAGATTTCAATGGAATGAAACTGTGGCAGAGGCGTTAGCAAAAGAAGATGGGGTGAAGTTAACACCACCGCATTGGGAAATTATTGAGTTTATGCGTGGCTATTATAATGAGTATCAGCATCAGCCGAATGCGCGTTTATTTGGTCAGGCAATAAAGAAATCACTAGGAGCAGATAAAGGTGCATCGTTGTATTTGTATCGTTTATTTCCCGATGGCCCGCTGAAATATGCAAATAAGTATGCGGGTTTGCCTATACCGCCTTCTTGCATTTAAAGACTTTTGCACAAAAGCCCTTTTGCTCTCATACGGCGTTAGAAAAGTGCCCAAGGCACTCGTTACACTTGCGGGGGCAGGCTCTGCTCAATTGGTCATTTACTACAGTAAACGTCCTCTTTCCACGCACCTTTGCCTCGCCTCAAGCGCCTACTTCTGGTGTCTGAAAGCAAAATTATCTCTCGTTTAATCAACCTGCTTGAAACGATGAATCTGTCGACGCTGTTTTTTGTTTGGACGATCGGATTGTGGTGCAGATGCATACATATCTTTATTAAGCGCGATTTGTGCTTGTCGGCGTGCAAGGCTTTGTTCGTCTTCTTGGTAAAGCTGAACGGCTTCAACAGCAGGGCGGCGCTGGGCATTTAAGCCAATAATGGTGACTTCCCAACTATATCCATTTTTACTAATTTGTAGGCGATCGTTAGGCTGAATGTCTTTACTGGGTTTAGCTCGTTGCTGGTTGACGTGTACTTTGCCACCAGAAATAGCCTCGCTGGATAAACGACGAGTCTTATAGAATCGCGCAGCCCACAGCCACTTATCTAAGCGTTGTTTTTCTAGGGCAGGCTTTTGTTTGCTCATAACTTAGGCAAGTAACTCATCAAGACGTCCGTCGCGCTCAAAGCCAAATATTTCAGTACAGTCACCAACGTGTTTATCATTATTAAATATTTGTGGAACCGTTGTTCGTTGGCTTTTTTGCATCATTTCGGCTCTTTTTTGAGGGTCGTTATCCACGGGGATTTCTTCGTAACTAATGTTTTTATTGTTTAATAAACGTTTAGCTTGTACGCAATAAGGGCAGTATGCAGTGGTGTAAATAGTAATGTTAGACATGGTGCTAGCTGAGTTATGAAATTATATAGGAGTAATATTATAAAATAATGTTAGGCTGGATAGGTCGGTTTTTGCTAGCATGACAATATTGTTTTCAGTAGGATGTAGATCAACTATTTAGTAAAAAACTAAAAGGGGTTCAGGGAATGGAGCGATTAATAACGTGTTTATTAGGGTTTGGCTTGCTGTTGTCCAGTAGCGTTTATGCGGCAGCTGATGTTGAGGCGGGCAGGATTAAAGGGCAAACCTGTTTAGGGTGTCACGGTATTGTTAACTATAATAATGTGTACCCAACATATCATGTACCAAAGTTAGCGGGGCAACACCAAGCCTACTTAGTGGCTGCAATGAAGGCCTATAAAGGTGGCTTGCGTTCGCATGCAACGATGTATGGGAATGTTGCTGATTTGTCCGATCAAGACATGCAAGATATAGCAGCATATTTTTCACAAGACGCTCAGTAGCGATTAAAACAGTTTTGAGGAGAAGAAATGAAACAGTTAATTAATAGTGTATTAGCGGTTAGTATTTTTATCGTATCTGCAAATGTTTTAGCCGCAACTGATATAGCTAAAGGCCAGGAAAAATCAGCAGCGTGTGCGGCTTGTCATGGGGTAAATGGTAATAGCTCAAACCCAATGTTTCCAATAATTGCGGGGCAGCATGCTGATTATATTATTCATGCCTTACGAGCGTATAAAACAGCGAAGCGAAAGAACCCAATGATGCAAGCAACTGCTGGGGCGCTAAGTGATGAGGATATTATTAATTTAGCGGCATATTTTTCTGCGCAAGCAGGTTTAAAGACTCTCAAGCGTTAAGGTGAGGGCTGAATAGAAAAGATATTTAGAAACGCGCTGATATAGCGCGTTTTTTATATGAGAAAGAGTTTTTTTATGATGTAAAACAGATTCTGTGTTTTATATACATGTTACGGTGCAATCGTTATTTTGGGAGTATTAATGAGTCAACAAATAACACGAAAAGTTAAAAAAAATGATCAGGGTCAACTGCTTGAAGAGTGTGATTATTTAGGTGATCAGATAAATGGGAAGCGTATTATATGGCACCCTTCAGGTTCTAAAATTTCAGAAACAGATTTTGTCCTCAATGTGATGGAGGGCTTGCATACATCATGGTACTTGAATGGCTTAGTTGCATTAAAAGCCAATGTGGCGGGTGGTGATTACCATGGCTTGTTCGTTAGTTTTTGGCCAAACGGTGAAAAGCGTGAAGAAGGCATGTTTGAGAAAGGCGAACGAGTAGGCGTATTTAAATCGTGGTCAGATGCCGGTGAGTTACTATCTGAGAATAACTACAATAATTAATAAAATAATTGAAATGACTACTTGGCAAGCTGAGTAAAAGCCGATAATATTGCGCTGCAGCATAAAAAAAGAATTTTAATCCATAAAGGTAAAAGAATGAATAATAAAACCCCGCAAGAGTTGTTTGAGGAAATGGCTGGTAAAGGTCACAGCATGTTTAAAGATTTCTCAAAGAATGAATCACAAGAAATGATGTCTCAGTTCAGCAATTCATGGAACACTATTATGACTAGAGCCATGGAAAGCCCTGAAGAGTGGGTTAAAACCATGTCGGGTTTTTATCAGGATCAATTTAACTTGTGGGTTAATATGTTTAATCCTTCTGCTGAATCAACTGTTCAGCCAGAACGCGGTGATCGTCGTTTCAACGGCAGTGAATGGGAAGAAAGTCCTGTTCATAACTACTTGAAGCAATCTTACTTATTATCAAGTCGTTGGTTAACCGGTATGGTTAGTGATTCAACGCTAGATGATACAACTAAGCAAAAGTGTGATTTCTATACGCGCCAATTTATTGATGCGATGTCACCATCAAACTTTGCATTAACAAATCCAGAAGTTTTAAAAGAAACAGTGGAGTCTAAAGGGCAAAACTTAGTTGCTGGCCTTGAAAACCTAATGAAAGATATGGAAAAAGGAAGCATCAGTATGACTGATGAGTCTGCTTTTACTTTAGGTGAAAATATTGCGACAACACCGGGTTCTGTTGTTTTTGAAAATAAATTAATTCAATTGGTTCATTTCGCGCCAATGACTGAAAAAGTGAACGAGCGTCCTTTGTTAATCGTTCCTCCTTGTATCAATAAATATTATATTCTTGATCTATCAGAACATAACTCATATGTTCGCTATTGCTTAGAGCAAGGTAATGATGTGTATATCGTTTCTTGGAAAAACCCAGATGAAACGCTAGGTGATGTTACTTGGGATGAATATATTACTGAAGGAACGATACCTGCTATTGATGCTGTTAAAGCCATATCAGGCGCGGCTAAAATTAATGCAGTAGCTTGGTGTATTGGTGGAACTATTTTAGCAACTACGATGGCTGTTTTGGCTTCTAAACGCAAAAAACCATTGGCAAGCGTTACCTTTTTAACAACCTTATTAGATTATTCTGATCCTGGTGAGTTGGGTGTGTTTATTGATGAATCACAAGTTAGGCAACATGAGAAAAAACTAGCTGATGGTGGTGTTATGCCAGGCAAGCAAATGGCATCAACCTTTGCCATGCTTCGCGCTAATGATCTAATCTGGAGCTATGTGGTTAATAATTACTTAAAAGGTAAGACACCACCACCATTCGATATTCTTTATTGGAATGGTGATTCAACGAATATGACTGCTGCCATGTACACTTGGTACTTACGTAACCTGTATTTAGAGAATAGGTTGGTTACTCCTGGTTCTGCTGAGTTGTGTGGCGTTAAAATTGATTTGAGCAAAATTGATTGTCCAGTTTATTTCCTATCAGCGGTTGAAGATCATATTGCTCCTTGGGAAACAACGTTTACAGGTACAAAATTAGTATCGGGTAAGGTTGAATTCGTATTAACAGGCAGTGGTCACGTGGCTGGTGTTGTTAACCCTGCGAATAAAAATAGACGTAACTACTGGAAAGAAGGGGAGTTAGGCCAAGGTGCAGAGCGTTGGTTAGAAACAGCAACGGATATGCCGGGTAGTTGGTGGACACACTGGGATGGTTGGTTGAAAGCACAAGGTGGCAAAATGGTTGCTGCTCCAAAAGCTTTAGGTAATGCTGAGTTCGCAGAAATTGAGCCGGCTCCTGGATCATTTGTGATGGAAAAAGCCTCTTAATTTTAGCTTATTTCATAAATAACACGTTAAAAAAGCCAGCGATTGCAATCGCTGGCTTTTTTATGCTTAAAATATGCGATTAACTGTTTTTATACGAAGGCTATAATGAAATCACCCTGTAGAAAGATGTGTACGCTTAATGAAGATAATGTTTGTTTAGGTTGCGGGCGTTTATTGGAAGAGATAACTTCGTGGACAAGCTATAGTGAGCAGCAGCGTGAGAGCATTTCATCTGAGTGTCTGCATCGCTTAGAAGCGTTAGAGGCAGCATCACCGCATATTGTTGGAACTGACGGATAAGCGTGTGAAATACTAAGATTTATAGTCAATGGCTATTGCTTACATGCCTCGTCGGGGTAAACTAAATTTAAATAAAAGAACGGGTTGAAGGAATGAATTCTGAAAAAGTAGTTTTTAGCTTTTTTATTGTATTGGCACTAACGTTAAATTTTGGTTTTTTTATGGGGGAGATTGATGATTTTGCCCACCATAATATTTATGAGTTATTTGCTACTATTGTCGTTAACCTTATCGCAATGGGCCTTAAGTTGGGTGATCGTACACAAGTAGGGGCCGTTTTGTTGTCCACCAGTATGGTTGCTAACCTACAGTTACTTGCGGCGGCTATTACTTGGGGTTATGTCACGCAAATTTCAGAAGTAGGTTTAAATGCGGATAATGCATCTGTCATTATTTCATTATCAGGCGGAGCATTGATTGCTAATGTTATATCGGTAGTGATGTTGGTGTCTGAAACCCTGATGTCTCGTAGATAGTTTAGTATGTCTGACTCATCTTTAGGCAGGGTCTCATTTATTGTTTTACGACATATGCGGATGCCTATTGTGGTGTTTGTTTGTGTTTATGCTATCTGCATTATCGGCATGGTATTGGTTCCTGGCTTACCTGATTCGAACGGGGAAACGACCTATATGTCGTTTTTTCATGCGTATTATTTTTTAGCTTATACTGCAACGACCACGGGGTTTGGTGAGCTACCTGCGCCTTTTAGTAATGCACAACGAGTATGGGCCATTGTTTGCTTATACATTAGTGTTATTACGTGGCTCTACGTGGTTGGGCGAATAATTACACTATTAAAAAACGAACATTTACAGCTAGCATTTGCTGAAGAATCATTCATTCGTTCAGTGCGTCGAAAAACGAATGATTATTATCTCGTATGTGGATTTGGCGATACCGGTAGCTTATTGTTAAGGGGGCTAACCGATGCTGGCTTATCTGCGGTTGTTATTGAGCGTAATGATGAACGGATGAAAGCACTCGATTTGCGGGATTACCCTACGCGTGTGTTGGGCTTATGTGCGGACGCTAGCGAACCACGTTATTTAATTGCTGCAGGTATTGAAAGTAAAAAGTGCATAGGCGTATTAATTTTATCAAATAATGAAGAGGCCAATTTAAAAGTGGCTGTTTCGGCAAGAATACTGCGTCCTGATTTGAAAATAATCTGTCGCTCGGCGTCGCTTGAAAACGAGAGTGAAATATTGGGAATAGGCGGAGATATCCATGTTGTAGACCCTTTTAGAGTCTTTGCCTCCTATTTAGCCATGTTAATTTATAACCCAACCATTGAAACGCTCAATGAATGGTTGTCTGGTGCAGCCGGTGCAAAGCTGGATAAAAATATCTGCCCGCTTAAGGGAGGGAAGTGGATTCTATGCGGTCATGGCAGAATGGGCAGCGTGGTTTATCGGAAGCTATCAAATCTAGGTGTAGATATCACAGCGGTTGACCCCTTGATAGAGAATATTGAAGGTATTGCTGAGCACGCTGTTTTAGGGCGAGCGAATATGGACAATTTGAAAAAAGCGGGCTTGGACGATTGTGTCGGTTTAATTGCAGGTACAGATAGCGACACTTTTAACTTGAATATGGTTTACCAAGTGGAGCTCTACTCTCCTTCCTTATTTAGCATTGTTAGACAAAACCAACACAGCAATGAGGTATTGTTTAAAAGAACTGGCGCTGATTATATTTTGCAACCGAGTTTGGTGATTGCGCGGATGGTACTGTTTATGTTGACGGCACCTCTATTGCGTCCATTTTTTAAACATTTGAACTACTTGTATGAGAATTCTCCTGTTGAGCTGGCTGATTTAACGAACCGCTTAGCGGAGAATATTGGTGATGATGTGCCGATATTAAAGACCTATGTGCTTGATACAAAGCACGCCCCAGCAGTATGCTCAATGCTAAATAATAAGGCTGTTTACTTGGCTGATATTTATCGTGCGCCATCTAACAGGGGGGAGTCGCTAAATGTTGTCCCTATGGTTCATAAAAGGGGCGATACAATTACAGTATTGCCGATCGATGAGTTGTTGCTTGCGCCAAATGATGAGCTACTATTCTGTATTAAGCCGAATGCAAAAATAATGCTTGAGGCTAATATGGCTAACGAACATACTTTAGACTATTTATTAACGGGTGTTGAGCCGGCAAAAAGCTACTTCTTTAGGTGGCTTCAAGCACGAACAGCTTAATGTGAGGGGTAGGATAGGTGAGGCTAGCTTTCTTCTTTTAACCATTGTCTAATTGCCGAAATATCTTGCTCATTCATTAGCGCAGGGGCATGACCGACATTGCTAATGGTTAATAAATCGGCACAGGGACCGGTTGTGGTCATTTTGTCAGCGGTGGCTTTATCGAGTAAGGCAGACTTTGCGCCATGTATCAATAAGGTTTTTTGATGTATGGCCTGCCAAATGGGCCACAAATCAACATCTTTACCCGCGTTAGCTTTAAAAGCTTGAGTGATATCGGGGTCATAAATAAGGGTTACTTTGCCATTATCAAGCTGTCGGTGGCCGTGGAAGGCAAGCTGTTGCCATTGCTTATCACTAAGCTCACCCATGCCAGCGTGAGTAAGTCGAAGATATTGCTCAAGTTCTTGCAAATTATCAAACACTTCTTGCTTGCCGACATAATCGGCAATAAGTGCTAAAGCTTCTTTGGGAATGAAAGGGCCTACATCGTTAAGAATAAGCTTTCTGATCGGTGAGCCTTTCATGGCGGCAAGAATAATACCTTGAATACCGCCCATTGATGTCCCTAGCCAGTCAACTTGCTCGGCTCCACTAACGGCAATTAACATCAGTGCATCAACCGTGTATTGTTGATAATCATAATCCATTTTATTACTTAACCAGTCGCTTTCACCTCGTCCAGGGAAGTCATAGCAAAGTACTCTATAGTCAGCTGCTAGTGAATTAGCGAGGGTATCAAAGTCATGCTTGTTCCGAGTCAGACCATGAGAACAGATAAGAACATTAGGGTTTCTGCTATCACCCCATTCGCTATAAGCGATTTTATGTAGTCCTGTACTGGAAATGCTCTTAATGTATTTAGTTTTCATGATCTTTAAGGTGATTTAGTGAATATATGTATCTATAATAATTGCCTTAGATTGACGAGGCTCTTAACTAAATTTGTTTCAGAGGCTCTATTAAGCATAACCTAAATAAAGGAAAGACA